>WNFU01005166.1_pt1 | contig 16364 bp, 16 predicted proteins | sample 5400121 | NCBI WGS metagenome assembly WNFU01 (sample SAMN13153360, study PRJNA577476) | soil metagenome | isolation source: 100 cm soil or saprolite under grassland replicate 1 | place: USA:California | collected 2016-06-15
TCGCGGGCGATCGCTGTTATCCCGACCTGCAATCAATCCCGGGTGGGGTCAACGGAGTGGTGATCGTCACGCGACCTGAGACCACCGAGCGGATCGTGCGCGACTGCGGCGATGCCGGAGTCCACCGTGTTTGGATGCACCAATCCGTCGGGAAGGCAACGAGTGTGTCGCCGGCGGCGGTCGAGTACTGCCGCCAACACGATATCAGCGTGATCGCTGGTGCCTGCCCGATGATGTACGGCGCCGGCGTCGACTTCGGACACACGTGCATGCGCTGGATCCTCGGACTCACAGGCGGACTGCCCACGTAGGCTGTCGGTCATGAGCATCGACTCGTACCGCTTCCTGGATTTTGCGACCCGGCAAGTGATGAAGGCCTGGGCCGCGCGGCAGGAGCAAGGCGTGATCCCGTTCACGCCGGTCGCAAAACCGCTGCGCGAGTGCACCATCGCGCTCGTCTCGACCGCGGGCATCGCACGCAACGATGACCAGCCCTTTGACCAGGAACGGGAGAGATGCGACCCATGGTGGGGCGATCCGAGCTTCCGCGTGATCCCCCTCGGCACGACGGAGCAGGACGTGCGCCTCTATCACATGCACATCGATCCGCGGTTTGGTCAGGCAGACCTCGATGTCGTGCTACCTATGCGCCGGCTCATCGAACTCGCCCACAAGGGCATCGTCGGCCAACCGGCGCCCAGACACTATTCGATCATGGGGTACATCCTGGATCCGACGGTGCTGGTCGAGGAGACCGCGCCGGCGATCGCCGGTCGGATGCGCGCCGACGATGTCGATGCGGTGGCACTCGTGCCTGCGTGACCTTTCTGTTGCCGGTCCGTAGGACTGGTGCAGCGTGTCCTCGAAGCGAGGGGCTTTCCGACGGTGGCCCTCTCGATGATCCCCGAACTCACGCGTGCCGTCGGTGTCCCGCGCTTGGTAGGCATCAGTTATCCGATGGGCCGGCCGCTCGGCCGGCCGCACGATGCGGATGGTCAGCGCGCCATCTTGCGCGCCATGCTGGAACTCCTGGCCACCGCACAAGGGCCCGACGCCTATATCGAACTCCCGTTCGTGTGGCCGGAGTCACCCGCGCAGGCTCGAAACGCGTCCAAGGATCTCCCGCCGCCGCCTATCGTCGAACTTCTAACGAAGAAGCCGTGGCTGTTGGTCAACCTCTATAACGGCCGCATTCCGCACGAGGCGTCGGCGGCATGACTCGGCCTCGCGGGAATGAAAAACGTCGCCGATCGCTACTGCACGCGATCGATCCAGCCGTCGCCGATGTACATCCGCATCGGGCGGCCAGTCTGCTCCACGAAACGCACCACTTCGCCAACCGCGCCGCCGCCCGTAGGCGCGACGAATCGGAAGCGCCCTTCGCCGAGCGGTTCGAGCGTGATCGGGTTGTCGATGTTCGGCGCGTTCGGCGTGATGATTACGAGCTTCTGATTGAGCAGCACCACATGCGAATCTCCTCCGCGCCCGCGGTAGAGTCCCGCGAACCGCGCCCACGCCGGGTCCCACGTGACGGTCGCCGGCTTCGACGCCGACGCTTTGGCGACGGCCTGCCCGACCGTGGCCATCAACTGCCGTGCGATGTCCGACGGATTGGAGTCGTTCGTGTTGGTGAGCACGATGACGCCCACCTTGTCGTCGAGCTGAATGAGCGTCTGCGTCGTGTTGCCGGGATAGCCGCCGCCATGGCCGACGTACGTCCTGTCCTTGATGCGCGTGATATCGAAGCCGAGGCCAGTCCCTGAGGTCCAGTTCTCCTCCACCGAGCGCACGCGGTGCATCTCGCGCAGCGAACCGGTGCTCACGATCTGCGCGCCACCGCGCGGACCTCTGCGGAACTGGGCCGAGACGAACTTCGCCATGTCCTCCAGGTTCGACGTCACGCCCGTGGCTGCCGCCATTCCGCGCGCGTCGACGAAGGGAAGCACCTCGCGGCGTCCGTCCGGCATGCGGCGTCCGTACGGCACGGCGAGCCCGGGCACATTCTGGTCCACGCTGGAGGCGAGCATACCCAGCGGCTTGAAAATGTTGCGATCGACGTAGTCCGCCCACCGCTCGCCGCTCACCTGCTCGATGATCATCCCCGCGACGGCGTACGCCAGGTTGGAGTACTTCCACCGCACCGACGGCGCGAAGGCGGCGTTCCGATCGGCGTAGAGTTGACGGAGCTCGTCGGCCGTCGGGAACTCGAACGAGGTCCAATGGTCCCCGGCCTCGCGCTGCAAGCCCGAGCTGTGCGAGAGAAGCTGCTCGATCGTGATCGGCCCGTCGTCGTCTCCGGCGGGTTTGGCCTTGAACCATGTGAGGTACTTGGCGACCGGATCGTCGAGGCGCAGCTTGCCCTCTTCACGCAGCTGCATGATCGCGATGGCGGTGAACAGCTTGCTATGCGACGCCATGCGGAACTTCGTCGTCGGCGTCATCGGCAGCTTCGCGTTGATATCGGCGAACCCGAAGCCCTTGGCCCAGACGCATTCTTGATCGCTCACGACGCCGACTACGATACCGGGGAGTCCTCGGTACGCAATCTGTCCTTCCATCCACGCGGAAAACAGCCGCTCGGCGCCGAGCACGTCGGGGTCGTCGGCGACTCCTGCGTGGGCGGTGGCAGGCTGTCCCGCCGGTGTGGACGCGCCCGGCACGGCCGCAGCGCACGTGAACGCGATGACGGCGATGGCCAGCGCCAGAGGTGTGCGTGATGGTGGAACCAGGCGGTACATCGAGCCTCCCTGATGGTTGGATGCGAAGTAGCGCAAGCCTCTCGCAAGCTGCCGCCGACGTCAAGGTCCCACGGCTCTACGCCGCGGCCGCGTGGAACGGATTTGCGGTGTCGCGGCGACGGACGAAGCGCTTTCCGATCGTTGTGTCGGCCTAAGGTCCACGAGATACAAATTCTGGAATGAACCCGGCGCTGCCTTGGTGATCCCCTTGCCGAAGTGGATGGAGCACGGTGAGCCGGGAGGTGTCATCTGCACCCCCCGCCAGTTCTCACCGCTGGCGAAATCGGCGTCGCAGCCGCCACCCCAAGCCCTCATAGAAGCGCTTGGCGCGATCGACGTCCGACACCGGAACGACGACGACCTCGAGCTTCAGATCGACTGTCGCAGCGGGATGGGTTTGCGTGGCGTGTTCATTGCTCGTCTGCGTCGTGCTCATTGCGACCTCCGTAGTTTGGCGGTGAGGGGGATCAGGATGGCGCCGCGCTTTGCGGCGCAACCTTCGCGGCGAGCTGGTCCAGGCTTTCCCCAAGCACCCGGTTGAAGGCTGGGAATGGGTGGATGACATCGGCGAGCGTCTTCAGCGGAGTGCCCAGCTTGATCGCCAGCACGAGCTCGCCCAGGATCTCGCCCGCACGCGGAGTGACGAGGGTCGCGCCAATCAACACGCTGCGCTCGCGGTCGGCGACGAGCTTGAGCGCGCCCCTGTGAAAGTCGTGGATGTATCCCCGCGCGCTCTCGGCCGGGTCAGCGCTGGCGACGACGACGTCGATCCCTCTCGCGCGCGCGGCAGCCTCCGACAGGCCGACCGAAGCTATTTCCGGATCGGTGAATGTCACGCGAGGGACCGCCGTGTGATCGGCCCTCACGTCCAGGCCGCGCAGTCGACGCGCGACCACCTGGCCGTGGTAGTAGGCGAGGTGGGTGAACCCACCGAGTCCCGTGACGTCCCCGGCGCCGAAGACGCCGGGCTGCGCTTCGAGCGTCGCCGGGTCCACCTTCAACCAGCCGCGCTCCGTCTGTGCGAGCCCGGCGGCGCGCCACGCCTCCATGTTGGGGCGGCGGCCCGTGGCAACCAGCAATCGGTCTGCGCGCACCACGGCTCCCGACTTCAAATGGACGACGACCGCCGAGCGTTGGCGCGATGGCTCCGCGGATTGCCTTTCGACGGCGATACATGGGTCCCCGATCATCAGCGTGATGCCGTCCGCCTCCAGGTGTGGCCTGAGCGCGGCTCCGGCCTCTGGTTCCTCGAGGCCAAGGAACGTCGGTGCGGCTTCGATCACAGTCACCTTGGATCCGAGGCGTGCGAACGCTTGCCCCAGTTCGACGCCAATGGCGCCTCCGCCGAGGATGGCCAGCGAGGCCGGCAGCTCCCGCGGAATCGCCGCCTGGCGGTTGGTCCAGAACTCGACGGTGTCCAGGCCAGGGATGGGTGGAATCGCCGCGGTGCTGCCGTTGGCGATCACGACGGCGCGGCGCGCGGTGAGCTGCTCGCTTCCAATCGCGACCGTGCGCAGGTCCGTCAGTTTCCCTTCGCCTCGAAAGAGCCTGGCCCCGGTCGCCTCCATCGCAGCGGCAGGCCGGCTGTCATCGAGGTCGCGTGCCATCCACAACACGCGTTTGGAGACCTTGGGAAAGTCGACGGTCCATTCCACGCGTGACGCGGCGAGAAGACGAGCGCGATCGGCCTCGCTCAACGTTTCGCCTGAGCGAAGCAAGGTCTTGGAAGGCACGCAGCCCCAGTACGGGCACTCGCCTCCGACCAGCTCTCGCTCGACGACCGCGAGCGTCAGCCCGCTGTCCCGAAGGCCCACCGCGATCGCTTCTCCGGCGACGCCGCCACCGAGACACACGACATCAAACTCCTGCGACAAGTTCCTACCTCCGTGAGGCGGTTACGGCCGCGCGCCTCGAGCAGCCCGCTTCGTGGAGGTCAGGCCTTTGGCGCGGTTCGCAGGCCGAGTCTCGCGGCCATTGTCACCAGCTCGGGAAGCGAGTCGGCCTTCATCTTTCGCATCATCTGACCTCTGTGCGCTTTCACCGTGATCTCGCTGATGCCAAGTTCGCCACCGACCTGTTTGTTCAACAGACCGGAGACGACCAACGCCATCACCTCGCGTTTGCGCGGAGTGAGTGACGCGCAGCACCCCGCAGCACTCGCATCTCCGACTCCCGGCGGAGTGCGGCGCGACTGCGCTCAATGGCACCGCGAATGGCGTCCGCAGCACATCATCCTTGAACGGTTTCGTCAGGAACTCGACCGCTCCTGCCTTCATCGCTTGCACGGTCATCGGCACGTCTCCAGCTACCACGCCCTTCTCTTGACGCCGGGTGGCGAGCCCGGGAACGGTGGTGCGGTCACGCGTCAGCGAGTCACGCTCGCCGCCGCCGCCGCCACCACGATGGCGGACGCGGCGGACGTTGCCTTGTAGTAGGAGACGAACCTCGCGGGTTCCGGCGCGTCATATTTTTCGAGGTTGTTGGCCCAACGAAACCCGATCGACTGATAGCGCAACTCGACGTCCACACGAACGGGACCCGAGCCGGTCACGGGCACTCGGAACTCGACGCGATCTCCGCCGTCGGTGAACGTCGTGTCCTTCGCCGCAGCGCCATAGACGCCAATTTCTGACGGCGCGGTCGCCTTGTCGAAGCCGCGCGGAAGGAGGCGGTTATCTTTCAGGTATCCGATCGCCGTCAAGAGCCCGGTGGTCGGCCGACCCGCGGGGTCGCCAAGGATCGATTCGTAGATCTGCACTTGATCAGGTGCCGTGATCGTTTGGTAGTGCGGCTCGAACGTTGACCCATCGGTGTCGTTGTCGTTTCCGCGGATCATCCCGGAGGGTTCGACCTTTCCGGACTCGAACACGATATTCCCCACGGCCTTTCCAATAACCACGTGCAACCAGGCGCGCCTCGCCGGGTACCCGGTTGGGAATCTATGCCCCGTGAGATTGTGGACATCGACGACAAATGACAGTGTCGTGTCGGCGAGTTGCACAGACGAGCGGCCCACGGTGGCGCTGTCCTGCTGCAGTTGGCGCACTGTGGCGCGTGCGGTCGCCTCGAGCTCCGACCCAAGCGCGGTCACGCCCAGTTCTGCACGATAGCGATTCAGCATCCGCAGCATGAACGCGTTGCCGCCGACGAACACATGTCGCGCGAGACTGTCGCGCAGATCGCCCAGCACGGACGCAATACGCACGGGACCGTCGGCCGCCGGCATGTGGCACGACTGGCACCCGCGCTGCTCCAGTTGGAACGCGCTGTGCCGCCACTCCTGGTAGTTCATCTGCTCGTGCAGCTTGCCGACAACTGATCCGTCTGGGCCCAGCGCCTCCGTAATCAGCGTGTGGCACGATGCGCAGAGCTCCGACTGCTTGACGTGCGGCGCTTCTTCCTGCACGAAGCCGCTCACCGAGCGCATGATGGTTCGCCGTCCCGCGTCGACGTTGTACCGCCCGTAGATCCGACGCGCGCCATCGCGAGGCGTCGGTTTCATCACGAAGTTGCCGTCGAAGCTGTCCGGCGTACCGAGCGTATCGAGCGCGATCTGATGGCACAGGGTGCAGGAGATGCTGTCAGCCGCAATCCGCTGTAGCGGCGTGTCGTCCTTGTCAATTGGCAGGTGCGCGAACACCTCGCCTTTCGCGCCAGCCGCGCGCGCGATGCGTTGCGCCATCGGCATGTGGCAGGACGCGCACTCGTCCTGGATGTCCGCCGCGCGTGTCGGGTGATCGTTTACTTCGCGGCGCACCGATGCGTGCCAGTACGGATCGCGCGCCGAGTTCGCCATGATCGTCGCGCGCCACATCGTTCCAATCGACACATCTTCGCCATCAGGAGTCGAGAGATTGTTATGGCACGCGATGCACATGTCGGAATGAGCAAACAAGGACAGATCGCGATGAGGATTCGTCGCTCGCGATTGCTGAGGCGCTTGCTCGCGCGCCTGAGGCACGATCATCAGCAGTGACACGAGCCATGCCGTGCAAGCGACTGGCAGAAGACGATTAACACATGGCACCATCACCAGCATCGTCGTTACTTCCAGAACTGAAACAGGCCGCCGTCAAACCAGTCCCACAAGACATAGCTCAGCACCTGGGGCTTGCGATCGACACGTTCGTTGAGAGGCACACGCACGCCCACGTTGAGCCGGACGTGTTGCAGCTTGCTGAGGGACACCTGCATCTGCGGCACGAGATCCCACTCGACTACCGCGCCTTCTGGCTTCGCTACCAACAGTTCGGCCATCGGCGACCAGGCGCGACCAAAACCGCGATCCTGCGCGAACGTGTAGCCGAACGCGCTGCGCAGAAAGCCTTCCTTATCGCCCCGCTCGGTATCGACAGGCAGCTCGAGACCGCCGTGGAGCTGCAAGAAGCCGTTGGTTCCGACAATCTGGCCCCACATCGCAAACGGCTCGACGAACGTGAAGCCGTTGCCCAGGCCGAGCTCCTCCTTGCCCGTCGGGAGCGTCGCGGCGGCTCCTGCGGCGAAGATGCTGCCGCGATCGAGATTGTGGGAGAACGTGCGCCGGAGTGCCAGCTCCACATCGCCAAGCCCTCGATGCCACGTTCCATGTGCGCCGCCCTGCTGCACTGCGATTGGCACCGCAATCTCGTACTGCGCGCGGGCGCCAATGCGGTGCTCATACAGCAGCTCGTTGGTCACGCGCTTCGCACCCGACGGCATGATCCCCGTCGTCAGCACCGCCTCGTTTTCTGGAAAGGCTTTCTCGGTGAAGAACGCGCGCGGCAGGTTCAAGTCGCCACGCGGCCATGAGGGATCGGCGCAGAAGCTCCAGAGGTATCTGACGACGCGTTTGATCTGCTCGACGGTGAGCGCATCGCCAAAGGCGGGCATGCGGCGATCGAGCCCGCGAACCGGGCCGCCGCGATGAACGACCGCAATCCAGTCTGCCATCGGCTCGACGGTGTTCGTCGCGCAGTCGTTGAAATCCGGGAAGTCATGTCCGTCCGGAAGCGGCAGCTTGAACCCAACCACATCAGGTGCGGATCCGGCACCATCAACGCCATGGCACGTAGCGCACGCCAGTTGGAATATCTGTGTGCCGGTGGCGGCAGGCGGCAGCGCGTTGTCGAGCGAGGTCGGGGGCGGCTGCTGAGCGGCGTCCAGCGTGACAACGCTCGACCCGACGATGAACACAGGAACGACGAGGGCAAGCGGCATGCGGTGCCGCGTCGAGACCGGTCGAACCACGCGCGATTTCCTCTCGAACGATGCGGCCGGCAACCGAACGCGCCTGGCACGCCGAAGGAAAGAGCCTACAAGACAAGTCGCGCTTGGCGGGATGCTGACATCCAGTCTCATAATCATCGAACATGTGCGTGTGGTCAACCCACATTGAGCTCGCAGATCTCGTGCATGGTTTCAAGACCGCCACGTTGCCGAAGGGCAACGAGCGCGTGCGAGCCGATATGCATCGGTACGCGTCGCGGATGGCGCTGACGCGTCGGCGCGTCGGGCGGCAACCTAGGTCACCTGATTCCCGCGGTCTTGATCGCCGGAATGGCGAGTTTCCGAAATATCGAGTCGACTTCGTCCACGGGCATCCGCATCTTTCCGTTTCCCCACCAGATCAGCAATCCGAACAGACCACCCCCAATGTATTGCGCCATCGCTTCGAGGGGCATCGCCGTCGCGTCACTTGACGTCATCATCTGTTTCACTTCGTCTCGCACCAGGTCGACCAACATCTTTTGAAGCAACTGCTGAACCACGGCACCACTCCGCTTGCCCACCATCGCGCGGAAGACGGCCCGGTGCTCGTGCGCGTGGGCGAACAGCTCATGGCTGAACGCCAACACACTCGCATCGTCCCGGCCTCCTTCCGCGAGCGCCTGACGCTGGCGTTCTTTGAGAGAGGCACGCAATCCCTCGATTCCGCTGGCGAGGAGATCTTCCTTGCTGTCGAAGTGCGCGTAGAACGTTGCACGCCCGATGTTCGCGCGATCGATGATGTCCTGCACCGAGAGGGACTCGAAGCCCTTCTCCTGAATCAGCGCCATCAGCGCACTGCGCAACAACTGCTGCGTCCGCTGAACCCGCCGATCGACCGTCCTCGCCTTCACCGTCCCCTCACTTTCCGAACAATCGCGCGCTGATTGTTCCGTATCGAACGAACAGCTCCTGAGCGTCTGCTTCCGCAGCCGAAGAACTTGAACATTATGTTCGGAAACGAACGTCCATCCATCGTGAACATGTCGTTCGTGAATGTGGAGGGTAGGGCGATGAACAGTCGAAACGGTCTCCAGGTGCCTGGCTGGGCGTCGCCGATCAGCGTGATGCTGACGGCGATCGCAATTACGGCGAACCACGTATACCCGCTTGGTGGCACCGCCTTGGTGCTCGGGACGGTGCTGCTGGCCGCACCGGCGGTGCTGTTCGCGCTCGCGCGGCGAACCGGGAATCCGCACGCGCTCGCCGGCTACGTGCTGCTCAACATCTGGATTGTCCTCGGATTCGGCGCGATCAAGGGGCTCTGGGCCATCACATTACCGGTCTTTGCAGGCACGTTTCTGGCGTCGTCGTTCTCCGCCTACCCCAAGCCCGTGTTTGGGCCTTATTGGTTCGAGATTAGCGGAGTGGCAATGTTCATCGGCAGCGTCTTCGTTTTGTACTTCGGGCTGCAGATGCTGGCGATTCGCCGGTATCGCGCACTTCTGGCCACGGCTGCCCTCGTGGCGTACGCGTCCGTCGTCGTCGCGTTCGCCGCGACCACGCGGGACGCGTGGGTTCCGCCCGCACAGGGCGTTGTCAGAATCGGCGTCATCGTGCCGACAGAGGGTCCATATGCAATGTTGGGCAACTCGTTCGTCAAGGCCGTCCAGATGGCGAAGGACGACTTGAAGGACACGAAGTACCGCTACGAGTTGGTGGTCCGGGACAGTGGACCGGATCCCGAGAAGGCGAAGGACGTCATCCGACAGGTCGTGCGCGTCGAGAAGGTGGACGCCATCGTCGGCGGCATCTCGCTGATCGGCCAGGTCACCAAGCCGTACGCGACCGAGGCGAGGATTCCGCATCTGTGCGTTTGCACCGTGAACTGGATCGGCGACGGCGCCTACAACTTCACCAACATTCCATCGCCCGAGGCGGAAGGGGTCCTTTGGGCCAAAGAAGCGCGGCGTCGCGGCATCAAGACAGTTGCGCTCATCACGCAGGACTACCCGAGTATCAACAATCACGTGAAAGCGTTGAAAGTCGAGGCGGCGCGGGTCGGTCTCTCAATTGTCGAGGAGCAACGATTCGATGCTTCGGTGACGGATTTTCGGCCGTTGATCGTGCGCGGCGAACGTGCACATCCCGACGTCTACTACGTGGAGGCGCTGGAGCCTGGCCTTGATCGGCTCGGACAGCAACTGTCTGAAACCGGCATTCACAACATCTCCGCCGTGGTCGCTCCGTCACTCAGCGACAGGCCCGAGCTCTTCGAGGGCGCGTGGTACACCGACAGCAATCTGCGCGACATCGCGTTCAAGCGCCGATTCGAGCGGAAGTACCCCGAGACGCGCTTCGCGACGCACATGATGCCTTACGCATATGACTCCGTGAATATGATCGTCCAGGCGTTCGAGCGTGGACAGAATCCGGCGGTGTTCCTCCGTAACCTCCGCACTTATGATGGCACCGCCGGACTGCTGACGAAAGCGCCCGGCAGCGGTCACTTCGCGTCCGCTCCAGCGGTGTGGACTATCGCGATGGGCAAACCGTCACTGCTCGGACAATGACGGTTCGATCGAGGAAACCTGGAGGGAGAAAGTCATGATCCGCAAAACACTTGTGTGGCTGTTCGTCGTCGCCGTCATCGGAGTGATGCTCGGTGGCGCATCCTTGATTGTCATGAACAACAGCGCCATGCCTGGCGCCGACGTTCCGTCCGGATTTCTGCACTAGAACCAAATGCGCCCGCCAGCGAGCCCCTTCTGGAGCTCGCTGGTCGAGCGGTCCGATCACTCACGAAGCGGTCGAGTACGGTCGACCGTAGCGCGGGTGCGTTCCGTCGACCGAGTCACCTCAAACCTTCCGCCGACGCCGCCGAACTTCATGCGGATCGTCGATTTCAACGAGTCTGGCGACTTTCCGACCGGTGATCCGACCGAGCTCGAAGCCGATGCCAACCGATGCGCCGTGAGGTGGTCGGCCGTCGATGGCCCTTGACTCCCTGTCGCTCCTGCCGCACGCGCTCGAATCGCCATCTGCGTTCAGTCCCGTGACACGCATCACCTCCACCAGTTCATATCAGAGCGCGCGTTCGAACCAGCGCTGGAGCCGGCTCGCGCCGAAATGTGCCTTCTCCGCGACGAGCGCTGCGGATGGCGCCTGGAAGGTCCCGGTGGGCTTGGGGCCACTCAGGAAGTCCACGTCAACACGCCCGACGTGGCCATGGCCGAACTCCACGTAGCAGGATCCCTGTCCCTTGTAAGCCTCCGGTGACGGCCCGCCGCGCAGCTGCGAGACGATCGCTGCAGCCACCACGCGCGCGGAGCCTTCGGCGAAGACACCGGCCTTGGGAGTGCCCACTCCATTCACATCGCCGACAGCGTAGACGCCCGGAAACTTTGTTTCGAGCGTCTGCTTGTTCACCGGCAACCAGTCATCCGGATGCGCGGCCAGCCCCGATTCGACGACGACCTGCGGCACCCGATGCACGGGGATGCCGAGAAATAGTGCGTACGGCAACTCGGTTCCGTCGGTCAGCACGGCGACCTTGCGTCCCGGGTCGAGGGCCTTCACGAGCTGGTCCTTTACGAACTTGATGCCACGCTCTGCGAAGGCAGCGAGGATCGCTGTCGACGTATCTGGCGACGGAGGAATCGGTGTGCCGAATGGCATCACGACCGAGATGTCCGTCGCTTCACGGCGACCGCGCGCGGCGAGGTAATCGTGGAGCAGCAGTGCGGCCTCACTAGGTGCGGGCGGGCACTTGAACGTTTTCCCGCAAACGCCGACGACGGCGGGGCCCCGCTCGAAATACGGGAGCACATCGCGGACACGTGAGGCGCCGGCCACCGAGTAGAACTCGTCGCCTCCTTCCGCGAGCCCCGGCGTGGCCGCGATGTCGTAGTCGGCGCCCAGGGCGACGACCATCACGTCCGCTTCGAAGGTTCCGGCGTCCGTCACGGCGCGCCGGGCCGAGGGATCGATGGCGCGGACGATCGTCTGGAAGAGTCTCACGCCGGGCTTGACGATGTCGCGATACGCATGACGGACGGAAGCCGGTGATTGCCGTCCGAACATGAGATCGAGCTTCGAGAACCCGAACACGAACGCGTCACCCTTGTCGATGAGCACGATGTCAACGGCATCGCCGAGCGCCTCGGAAAGGATCGTCGTCAGCTCGAGGCCACCAAAGCCAGCGCCGAGAACAACCACTCGTGGCGTCATAGTTCAGGTCTCCTGGTAACCGCGCTCCTTAGCCTCATGACGCTATCTCAGGTTTGCATCCCCGCATGACGATGGCATGGGCCCCGAGGGCGTGAGCGGCGCGGAACGCCGACCTCGGTCTGCCCAAGACGCTTGGGCGGCGCTGGTGTGAGACGGTGGTAGTGCACGAGGTGAAACGAAGCAACGACCATCGGTGAGTTGCTTTCCATCGGTCCCTCCGAAATTCCTCCAACATCCGATCATCCGGTCAGTCGGCTATTTTGAGCTGATACCCGGCCGCCGAGGGTTGCCCGCGGCGTCGCTAGCAGCCCCTGGTGAAACGACCAGCGCTGCCCCCTTCGTTACTCGCCGGTCTGTGACGTCGTGCTTCCAGTCCGAAGTGACTGGAAGTATCGCTCCATCCGATCTCGAACTTCCTCCTCGGTGAGGCCGAGATCGTACGCTGGCGAGTCGATCGGCTGCGCAGTGTGAACCTGGATCATGACGATCTCTCGGATGGCGTGCTGCGAACCTCGCTCCCTGTAGAAGGCGAGCAGTTCGTCATAGAGGGGGCCGGATTCGACAATCGACGCGACACCCTTGAACCGGTACCCCTTGCGGACAAACGGATCGACGACGTTCACTTCCACGTGGGCGTTGCCTCGCAGGTTCGCGAGAGTGCCGGGCGATCGGATGTTGGCGAAGATGAGATGATCGTCATCCCAGACCGCCGTCGTTCCCTTGGGCGACAGATTCGGCGTTCCGTCAGGACAAACGGTGGCGACGAAGCCGAGGCGTTGCTGCTCGACAACTCGCTTCATGTCGTTGGTCAGAATCCCCATGGATGCGTTACCTTCATGCCGCCCACGGCTGAATGAGAGATCGACACGCGCGATCCGGCGTACTACACTGTCGCGCATGGCGATGGGCAAACGGCGGCGGCGTCCGAAGCAGACGTCGATGTGGGTCGCGACACAAGATCTGCCGTGCACCGCCGCGCACCCGTTCTACACCCGATTGAATCAAATCCTCGAGAAGGCGGACTTCGACGGCTACGTCGAGTCGCTCTGTCAGCAATTCTATGCCGACGAGGTCGGTCGCCCTGGCCTCCCGCCTGGCCGCTATTTCCGGTTGCTGCTGATCGGCCACTTCGAAGGTTTGGGCGCTGAGCGCGCCATCGCGTGGCGTGCGGCGGACTCTTTTGCGCTGCGCGAGTTTCTCAGATTGGTGTTGCCGGAGGCGCCGCCGGACCATTCGACGATCTCGCGCACGCGTCGCCTGATCGATCTCGAAACGCACCAGGCGGTCTTCACATGGATGCTACAGCGACTGGCCGACGCGGGATTGGTCAAGGGCAAGACGGTCGGCATTGACGCGACCACACTGGAGGCGAATGCCGCCCTGCGAAGCATCGTGCGGCGTGACACGGGGGAGAGCTATCAGGATTTCTTGACCAAGCTTGCCCAAACATCGGGCATCGAGACGCCGACGCGGGCAGACCTCGCAGGGATCGATCGGAAACGAAAGAAGAAGGGCTCGAATGACGATTGGACGCATACCCGAAGGGAACAAGGCGACCGTCACCGCCTTCTACGACCCCATGTTCAACCAGTGTCAACCTGCAGAGGCCGTCCGGCGATACGTCGGCCGAGCTACACGCAACACAACCCCGCAGTGGCCGACGGGAACGCCGGATCGTTGCCCGTGGCGCGAGCGAACAACCGCGTCTCAACCTCGGAGCAGATCTTTGGTGCGTGGCTGTGTAACGCGCAGCCTCACAGGATCCGTGTCAGAACCGGGTCTCCAAGGAGGCCGGGCGACTGTCGCCCGGGATGCGATTCGCTCGGCCAGGTACGCGGCGTCGCGCCCCACTCCGACAACGAGCGAGGAGTTGATCGAGTACAGGAACGGCAGCCCGATGAAGTACAGGCCGGGCGCAGAGGGGACGGCGCCACGCGTGTGCTGCGGCCAGCCGTCTTCCTGCTCGATTGGGACCTCGATCCAGCGGGCCGCGTGTTGGAAGCCGACGCACCAGATCACGTTCGCCACGTCGAGCACCTGGCCGTCGTCGAGGAGGGGCAGTCCGTCGCGGACGCCAATGGTTCTCGCGAACACGCGCTCCACGCCGGCCGCCTGCAGATGCGCGGGCTTGACTCTGACCAGCGGCCCGCCGCCAGCCCGGAATTTCGGACGCGCCTTGCGGCCGAGAGGCGTGTCGACCGTCAACACCCGACTGCCGAGGAACGACATTAGGACCCCGAACACTCGGTAGGCACGGCTCTCGGTGTCGATCGGGATGTGGCCCGTGTCTCGACCTGATAGCCAGGTGCAGTGTGTGCGGGCGACGTCGAAGGCGATCTCGGCGCCAGAGTTGCAGGCACCGACGACCAGCACCGCACCGGGCCGCAACTGGGCGGGGTTGCGGTACTGGCTCGAGTGAAGCTGCCTGATCTCGGGCTTGAGCTCGCGCGCGAAGCCGGGCACTCGGGGCTCGTGGTAGGCGCCCGCGGCCACGACGACTTGTGCCGCCAGCCATCGAGCATCGCCGGCGATGACGACGTAGCCGTCGTCGTCTTCGGCACGGCGGAGGCGGTCGACGCGGACCCCGGTTCGCACCGGAAGCTCGAACGTCGCCGCGTACTGTTCGAGGTAGTCGGCCATCTGATCCTTCGTCGGGAACGAGTGCGGCGGCGCGGGAAAACGCAGTCCCGGCAGGGCGTCGTAGCGTGCCGGGGTGAACAGGCGCAGCGAGTCCCAGCGGTTGCGCCAGCTGTCGCCGATTCGTGCGTGCTCCTCGAGGATGACGAAGCGCAGTCCGCGACGGGCAAGGTGGTAGCCGATCGCCAGGCCGGCCTGGCCGCCGCCGATCACGACGACGTCAACGCGCTCCAGCGAGGTTTGCTCCGCCATGGATAAGCGGCCAATCAGCGACCGCGCGAGCGAGCGTGGACGAAACCTCGGTGCCCAGCACGCCCTCGAGGTCCTTTGTGTGCATGGCAGCCGACCATCCATCCAGCGTGCCGTTCTCCCTGTAGTAGTCTTCGGGGCGCTGGACGCGCGCAGCCTGTTTCAGTCCGAACGCCCAGAAGCGCTCGAGCGCGCCCTCGCCATCGTGATCGAACAGGTCCCGCGCCAGAAGCACCAGGCGCATCTGATACCAGACGGCGTTCTCGTTGCTCATCGGCGCGCTCGCGTTTCCGGCCGGGGAATGCAAGTCGAAATCGTCGAGGCTCGTGTATCCGCGCAGGCGGATCATGACATTGAACGCGCCGACCCGCGTGAGTGCGTCGGGGAATGTCGTCAGATTGGCGAGATCGGACGGTCGCCTCGTCGCGACGAACGTGTATAAGGCCAGATTTGCGAACAGCTCTTTGAGCCAGAGCGTCGGCAACACCGCTCGGCTCTGCAGCTCGAACGCGTGCGCGAGCTCGTGGACGGCGAACAGGTCGAAGAACCGTCTCAGCTGAAGATTGCCGCGCTCGTCGCCGTAGGTCTTCTTCAGCCTGGGGTATGCATCGAACGGCGAAGCCACATGCACAATCCTGCCGAATGACTGCCACAGCGGACTGTCGTCAGTCGCGACGCGCAGACGTTTGTCGGGTGGGTAGTACGACGGCACCCCGTAGTTCCGCTTCCAATCCGCGGGTTTGAGGAACGTTGCGAGGACAAGGGGACGAACGTCCGGAAAGACGACAGAAAAGTAATCGTACGCGTCTTTCGTGAGTTGAGCCAACCGGGCGGCTTGGTCGCGCGCACCCTCGCTGTAACGCGCGTCGAACGGATAGCCGTCGAGCCTCGCGAGATGCTTGACGATCTCGTTGGCTTCGGCCCTTGCCTGTTGCTCCGAAACGGCCGGCGTGGAGGGCCTGGAACGTGAGATACCGAAGAAAGCAGCCACGGCAACGACGCTCATGAGCACCCCCACAGCGATTAGCGCTCGCTTCGTCCGACCTCGTTCCACCCCGGCTTGTTGAAGGCGGCCCATCTGAGTGGCACAATCATCCATGTCCTGGGAGGGTGAGCGCCATGACCGCACACGCCGATCTCTTGACAGAACGTGCCAAAGGCCGCGACACGCGTACCGCGCCGGAGCCGTCGATCCCGGCGCACGTGCTTCGCGTGTATATGGAGGCGATGCAGCGGCTCGGATACGAGGTCGACGCTCAGTGTGCCCAGGCCGGCATCACTCGATCCGATCTCGAGCGCGACCCGGACGCCAGGATCCCGTGTGCG
>WNFU01006877.1_pt1 | contig 16364 bp, 18 predicted proteins | sample 5400121 | NCBI WGS metagenome assembly WNFU01 (sample SAMN13153360, study PRJNA577476) | soil metagenome | isolation source: 100 cm soil or saprolite under grassland replicate 1 | place: USA:California | collected 2016-06-15
TAGCAGCCAACCCTATGCAAACCCCTATTTCTATTGTGCCTGAATTTTATCTTTTACCTTTCTATGCCATCTTGAGAGCCATCCCTTCTAAGCTCCTAGGTGTAGTAGCTATGATGGCTTCTATCTTGATTCTCTTACTGCTCCCTTTTCTTGAAACATCTCGAGTTCGATCTTCTGCTTTCCGACCTTTTATGCGTTTTTTCTTTTGGCTATTCGTTGCGAACTTCCTACTTCTAATGTGGATAGGTGCCAATCATCCGGAGCCTCCTTTCATTCAATTAGGACAAATTTGTACCTTCTTCTACTTTTCTTTCTTCTTAATCTTTGTACCACTTATAGGTTTCATCGAAAACACATTTGCAGATCTTGCTACTCTTACCAAACATAAAAATTCCCCCCCCGATAAACGGGAGTCTTAACCAACCCACCTTCTTTTGTACAAGGAAATAATCTTCTTATACAAAAAAGACCATTGGAGATCTTCCTAGTCCCAATGAGTGGCTCACCCAGAACTTCAATGGAATTAACTGGGACAAGTTTCCTATAGGTTTAGCTCAATGGTTTTCCGGTTTTTGTGATGCTGAGGCGTCTTTTGTTGTGAATTTATTAGAGGTAAAAGGGAAGAAAACTCAAGTACAGTTAGTTTACATTTTACAGTTGCACATAGATCAGCTACCCCTATTGGTATGGTTTCAAAAGAGCATTTTCGGTTCTGGTGCTATATTTAAACAAGAGAGGAATGTTGCCTTAAGGATAACCTCTTTTAAGGTCATAGAAAATGTCATTATACCTCTATTGGATCAGTAACCACTGAATAGGCCAAACTTCTAATTTACTTCTCCTTTCGCAAAGCTTATACCTTAATGGCCTGCGGAGATCATTTAACTCTTGCAGGTTTAGAGCAAATTAAGGCTATTAAGTTTTCTATGAATAGTTATCGGACAGATTACAACTTGCCCTTAGGTCACACCTATCTGATTTCTCCTTATTGGTTACTAGGCTTTGTTGAAGGGGATGGTAGTTTCAATTACTCAAGTGGCTGTCCGCGTTTTTACATTTCTCAGGATAAAACTTCTATAGAATCTCTTAGGGCTATAGTAGCCTACTTCGAAGGGCTGGGAGTTAAAGCTCAAATATATCCTAGCGGTAGCAGTTCTGGTAAAAATAATAGCATGTTCAAACTAAAGGTGAGCCAAATACAATCTATTTCTGATATCCTGATTCCTTTCTTTGAAAAACTAGGAGGTTTTCTGACCTCCAAAGGAATAGATTTGCAATATTGGAAAGCTCAAGTAAGAATTCATCGAGCAGGTTTGCATAATACTCCAGAGGGAAAACAGCTTATAGCTAAACTGTGCTCGAACATGAACCAGCGTAGGTTGACTACCACCCATGTTAAAACAGATTTAATTCCAGTCCCTGTATTCATCACAGAGGTGGCAAATTTCCTAGCTCAACCTCCTAAATACCAGATCCAAGAGGGCACTAGTCAAAGATCTTTGGCTGCAAGCCTATCTCATCCTAAGCGAGTTGAAATTGATATCTATGACCTGAAAGGAAACCTTCAAGGACACTATACCTCTATTACAAAACCTTGTCAAGCTCTGCATTTTGATGCTAAAACCATAAAAAGGAAGTAAATAGAATTCAGGTAAATACCTAAGCAAATAAGGGAACATTAAAGGCAAAACTTACGGTGTACTTGCCTTTTCCACCCGTTCTCTTCCTTGCTTTACCGAGCTTCATGCACTATTTTATCCTAACGGTATAAAAGTAGTTTCTTCTAATAATTTTGATCTGTTAACCCCTGTGTGTCTTGCGTTTGGTCGCAAGAGTTAAAATAAACCATAGTTAAATTTCATTCCCCTCTGATTTATCTTAAAAGATAAGAAACATTCCACCTTAGAGCATGAACCTGCACAGCAAAATGTTCATCAAATCTGTAGCAAAGGTTTAGGAGGGAGAGTAGGTCCTCGGAATGGCAAAGGTACAGGAATTAAAGCTGTCATGAGCGTAACTGCTCTAGTTGTATGGGGCCTATACCTTTACTCTACTGTTGGATTTCCTATTCTCTTTATTATACTCTTTACGGGTAGGTCTTTTAGCCTTAAGGTACAAACGGTGTTTGTTGGTCTTTTACAAATGCCTCTAATTTAATCCAATCGTTGTAGTCTTTCACCAACCACTCGAATCGGGAATTATAGTTCCCTCCTCAGAAATACCTTCCCATTTTCAAGGTGAGTGGATCTGCACCTGTGACCTTGGCTCTAGCCCCGATCTGTTCAACAGAGAGAATTCCGTCCTTATCTATCTTCTTCCATTCAGACTTTCTATGGCCGAAGACATTGATGTACTTGTTTCTATCTGACCAGAATAGGTAATGCACAGACTTCTTCCTAGATCCACTTATAATCCTGTACCAATTTTCACCGAAGACTGAAGCTCTTGTTATGTTTTTACTCTCGAATTCTATGCAACTTAAGTATCCATTTTTACAAGAACCCAATAATATACCATTTTCTTCTCCGACTTCTTACCTCTTTAGAGGGTTATTCGTCCAATTCTTATCCTAGAGGAAGATTAGATCTTGGCCTTTGTCTCACATATCTAGGACAATCACACCCAAACCTTACAAGAGGAGCTTCTCCCTTCATCTCCTAACACCTTGGAGTTCTCCAAGAATCTCTTTCAATTGGGTTACTACAGACTCTAACTCGATAGAATTCCTATGTTCTATACTCCAAACATGGAGTTTAGTAAGATCCGTCTTTACTATCCATAAATCTAAGACGAAGAATGAACGGAACATTGAGAAACTAAGAGGAATTATGTTGTTCTTGATTAGAACCTTATAAATATATGGATCTGGAAGGATACTCTGAATTACCTCTTTCCTGCGTGACGTCCGGTCCCCCTTGGCCCCAGGACCGAGGGCGTCCTCGGGCCAGGGGTGGGACCTACGGTGAGGAGGCTAAGATACAGAATGGCAAAGATCCGGCCTTATTCAGCCAAATACCCTTCCACTTTTTACACCCATTTCTATTCGCATTGGAGAAGTTAACAGTTTTAGAGTAGTTTAGATCCCAGTTCTTACCTCTATTGGAAAAGAGAGACCATACCATGTTGAATAATAAGGAGGGCATAATTTTCCCAATAAAACACCTAAACATTGTCTATCATCGGGGGGTCATTTTACCTAGACACCTGAGAGACTTATCCTACATCAGTTGGAGGTTGTCTTAATTTGATCTCTTACATTTTCTCCGCCTAAAATTAATGGTTGAGTATCTACCCATACCCTTGGGCATTGAATACCTTTTTTACGTTTGTTAAAGAGGGCAGTTAGATGGTAAGGTACTCCTCTTTCTATTCGTACTTGACTGGTAGCTAGAGATCGGCTCCATCTTTGAATTTCAAGAGTTAAAGTTTCACCTTCATAAAGAGCAATGATTTGCTCTTGGGTAAGATTACCAGGATACCCCCCCCCTTGCACTTGCTTACGTGATAAATTGACCCATCCTCACCTTGGCACTCAAGCCAATAGATCTTAGGAGCAACAAAGTAGCCCTCCCTAATGATATGTTCCAGTTTTAGCTTGCCGAGTTCGGCAGCATTAAGAAGTTATCAGGAAGGGGTCCATTTACTACAAGTAAATCTGTATCACTGTAATATAACTCTAACCCTAATTCTAGGGCATCAAGCTTATACTGGTTTATTATCATTCGGCTGTAAGCCGTTACCGCCGCCGCAATAGGTACATTTGTCTCTGAAGGTGGATCATTAAGGATTCTTAGAGGAGAGGTCCCTTGAGGATCCAAAGATAGGGTAAGGAAAGGATTGGTCCCAAATTCAGGGACAAAAGTTAGCATGGATATTTGGCCAAATGGTAATATTCTTTCTATTGTTAAATGTCTTGCAATGGCGTCTAATTCTTGTGAATTAACCAGCATCGTTTGATGTCTGATTAGGGTGCATCCCAAATCGACCATATAAAGAATTCATAAGTAGTTTAGCTATGTTACGCAGGGCTGGACGACCTTCCAATTGTGCCATTACCTTCATCTCGTTTAAACGTTCAATTAGGTCACGGAAGGTATTCTCCCCTCTTTTGAACTCAAAGGCTGCACCTATACTTATTAGCTCATACCCATTTTTTAGGGCAAAACGAAGCTCCTCGGAGAAAAAGAAGCCTTCAAAGGGTTGGCCCAAGGACTTGGATCCCACCGGAGGTCCCAAGGACGGCTGCGGCATAGTATGCAGCCGCAGGAGGGCCCGACGGTCCAAGACCGCCCGGAGGTACCCCCACCGTCCCCCTTGGCCCCAGGACGGGTCCTCGGGCCAGGGGTTGGGACCGTAGGTGGGGCTGGGTACCGGGGGGGGCCAAAAGAAGGCTTAATATAGAACCAGTGATGAACTGCCATGAAAAAGAAGCAAAGAGGTATTAGAAGGAATATGCCCAGCTATCTTAGTTTATCAACATTGAAGGGTGAAAGTGTGGGCGAACAAGAGATCTGAAAAGCTCCATGGAGTAGGCGCTTATAAAGATAGTAGGCTGTCCCTTAATGGTTTGAATGGTTACCATTAACCGATAGCGAATTACCAGTACGTTGACTAACTTAGCACAATCACGAAAAGAAAAAGATTGAGTGGATAACCGGAACCCTGTCCCAGCTTTACAACGTCGCACTGGACCAATGGGCGAGAGCAGTGGGGGTTAAATCCTCATAGATACTCTCAGGTATAGTCTTAACGCCGTTTTGCGTACCATCAAGAGTGCCAATCATTAAATCAAGGATAAGCCCGCATGGAGACATCTACCTTTAAGAGTAGGTTTTACCTAAGCATACTCCCTTGTTAATCGAAGGAACCTATTTTACCCAAAAAAGGGGCTACCCCGGCCTGACCCCTGGCCCGAGGACCCGTCCTGGGGCCAAGGGGGACCCCCTCCGTCCTTGGGACCTACGGTGGGCGGTGGACATAGGCAGTGATGAAACATGCAGTTGTTAGATGTTGTTTACTACTGGTCTTATTATAGGCTGATGGGTATTTGTCTAGATTTAAACCGAAACCACCTATAACCGCAAGAGGTAAAAATTCCTACAACCCTAACTAAATTATATCAATTGGACTTGTTAGGTTAAATTGATATAATTTGACTTAGAGGGGTATTTTATTTGGAAAAACGAAAGAGCATGCTAAGAGGTGGACCCGCTAGTTTTGTCAAGGCATAATATGATTGGGCCTATTATAGCCAAAAGTAGAATGATCCCCGCATAAATTAACCAAAGAGGGTAAACAGTATATAAACATACGCCTAATGAATGAATATTAGAGAAGGCCGCAAAGAGATTAGTCCATTGGAGGGCTGAAGGATCAGAGATGTGAGCAATGGATAATGTTGTTAGGTCAAACCAACTATAAAGAGTGTCACCTCTAAATAATGGTGAGCCGGTGAGGGTCCAAAGGAACGGCGTGCCGACAAGGAATGCAACAGGATATACTTTGCTGGCCTCTTCTCCTGAAGAGCTTAATTCAGCTAGCTTGATATCGAGCATCATTATTACGAATAGAAAGAGTATGGCTATAGCCCCTACGTATATGATGAGGTAACTCAGGGCTAGAAAGGTTAGTCCCAGAAGAGCTAGGTAAGCCGAGACGGTAATGAAGACAGCTATCAGGAAAAGCACAGCGAGGATGGGGTTTAGCGCGGTAAGAAGGGAGATAGCAAAAATCACTGCCACGAAAGGCAGTATCTCTAGTAGGAATACATTCATGAGTTTAGCTTGCGTTGCGGAATACTTACTTCTTAGGAATATGCAATTTATTTGGTAAGAGTAATAAAGGGGGAGATTAAAAATCAAACAAAAGGTTGTAGGGCAAGAGTCAAACAAGTAGCGCCGTACCTTATTGGAGTAAGAGGTTGTTATAATTTGTACCTAGCTACCTACAAAATCCCAAGAACCTATCACTCCAATTTTCTTGACCTATTAGGTCAACTGTCCAACCTGATCTCGTTGGACCGAAGGGAGGAGGGTTGGCCCTAGGTCTAGGGGCGGCCGAACTACCCCCTCCGTCCCCCTTGGCCCCAGGACCGAGGGGGTCCTCGGGCCAGGGGTTGGGACCGTAGGTGGCCTAAACAAAGCCCGTCCGAGCAGCGGTCCTCAAGGAACCAGTACTCCTAACTTGGGGTGTTTTATTAGGTTATCTAGTGGTAACAGGGTTAGAGCATATCTTATTAGCCCCTTAAGTACCTTTACTACTGTTGACTTACTTAGCCTATTAATACCATTCTTCTGGATATTAGCCCTATTACGGTAGATGGCCTACTATTTCCTTTGGTCTCAGTTATATCTGGACTATATTCACCTATGTATACGTTAGTATGGTTCTTCTTCCCGTTTAATTCAAGTGAAAACGTTCTACTCCCTATACCTATGGAAGATGCCTGTGTTATGGTTAGTCCCTCGTCTATCTGTTTATATAGGGCTCATTGGTAATCTTCCCATTTACCAAGAATACGAAGTATATGACCCCCCGGCCCGGAGGACCAAGGGCCCCCGGTCCTTGGGCCCGTAGGGGTCCTTAAAAGGTAGCCTAGACTTTACAAGGTCAACTATCTCCCTTGCTCTATTTGAACCAACTGAGCCAATTTGTCTCCCATTCCTATTCAATAGCCTGATACTCTCAATATGAGGGGTATGACCTTTGCCCTACGGGCCCAAGGACCGGGGGCCCTTGGTCCTCCGGGCCGGGGTTTTCGATGAAATCGTATACCTTGATAGCTCCTCGTTGGGATAAGGGTTGAATAATCTAGAATCATTCCCTATGGTCGTATTGAACTTCGTTGGTAAGATTGAGGTAGAATCTCGAAGAAGAAAGAGGTATGAACAACAGAGGGGTTGTGATAGAGATCGTTAAAAATGAAGAGGGAGAATGGGGAATTCAAGAGAAAGTCTACCAAGAAGAAGAATGGTTGTACGTAACCTTATATATTGAAACCATTGATCAAGTACTTGATAACTTGTAAAGACGCAACAGATGAAGACAGCCTGATACTTACCATGGGAGATGATTATCACGGGGTTGATTTCCCTTACAATCCTTTCTCCAGTGTCTCTAAATTTGTACCTAGAATACGCCCCAATCAAGAGAGAGGAGAAAATGACATCATATTGGAAAAAATAGGGCTCTTTAATGGGCATATTGGAAGATGACCAAGAAGGGAAGAGAGATCTAATTCAAAGTATACGAATCGTTTAAGGTTACCTAAGAAAAAGGGGGTTAATGTGGGGAGGGGTGACCGAATAAAATCAGTTGGTATTTGACTTTGGTGTAATAAGGTTAAAAAGGGGGGAATTTTTTATAAAGGTGTAGCATCAAAAGCTACGAGAAAACAGATAGTAAGAACCACAAGAGAAAAACCAAGAGGTAATAAGGAAGTCCAACACAGACGCATTAATTGGTCAAAACGAACACGGGGTAATGTAGCCCGAATCCAAATGAATAAGAAGAAAATTAAAGAGCATTTTACTCCTAGGACAAAAGACTGCAAGAAAGGGCTGGGTGACAACCCAAAAGGTAAAAGATAACCCCCAAAGAAAAATATGCAAGTGAGAGTACTCATAAGCAAGATAGAACCATATTCTGCTAGGAAAAAGAAGGCAAAGGGTAAAGCAGAGTGTTCTGTCATAAACCCCGCGACCAGTTCTGACTCCGACTCTGGAAGATCGAAGGGTGCTCTATTCGTTTCCGCGAGGATGATGATAAACCAAACTAAAGAAAGCGGTAATAAAGGTAATATTAGCCACACCCCCTGTTGAAATTCAACAATCTGAAGAAAGGATAGCGAACCTGTTATTGAAACAATTATAAGGATAACCATGGCAAGTGGGAGCTCATAGCTGACGAGTTGTGCCGAAGATCTTAATGATCCAAGGAAAGCGTATTTAGAGTTCGCTGACCAACCGGCAAGCAGGACGCCATAGATTCCTAAAGAGGAAACAGCCATGAGGAATAACACTCCTAGGCTGAGATCCGCTAGGGCTGTACCCTTGGCAAATGGAATCGCCGCCCAACCCATGAGGGCTAACGACAGGGTAATGAAGGGTGAAACTAGGAAGATTACCTTGTTAGCGTGGCTGGGAATTACAGCCTCCTTGAGCAGGAGTTTCAACCCATCAGCAAAAGGTTGGAGAGTACCGTAAAACCCCACAACATTGGGCCCTACCCTTCGTTGCATAGAAGCCATTACCTTTCGTTCAGCGAGAGTCATAAATGCAATACTCCCGAGCAAAGGCAGTAGAATTATGAAAGATTCTAGTAAGAAGAATAGCATGTGAAACAGATCGAGAAGATTAACTTCTAAGTAGGAAATAAGCCAATAAGTAAGGGGAATTTTGAATCCAAGAAATGGAGAAAGATACACCAGGTAGAGAGAGTGGAGGTTGTTAGCGTCGGGGGCCTCCTGCGGCTGCATACTATGCCGCAGCCGTCCTTGGGACCTACGGTGGGCGAGGACCAAGGTGGGAGGCAAAGTTTTGAACAGAGGAGTAGAGGTAAGGCAGGATTGGTTTATCATATTTATAAACGAAAATGTAGAACTGATAGACATAGGCTTGGAGAAACCTGCCTATGGCAGCCACCGAAACAGGTCGTCAGACAAGTCCAAAGGACTTGGGACAAGCAGCTCCTGGAGCCTACCACCTACCAAACTCCCATTTCTAAATCTTAAGGTGTGGATGGAGGTCAAGATTCGGTGTTAGGGAAAGTGTCCAATTTCTCATACCTGACGAGCTCTGCTTAATGTGTACTCTTTGGCATCGCCATAAGGAAGGATGACCTCTCCTTGAACAAACTGTTATGAACACCTCTCGGTCTCCTTTGTAGAACTCCGTCACTTCTCCTAGTTTCTTTCAAGTAGCAGGGTCGTTTTCAACAACAGTGATTTTTTCTTTACAGTTGAAGGCGAACCATGTTGTATCTGTTTTAAGCTCTCTTCCTTCTTTTAACTCTTCCAGGGATTCATTTTGGGTGTCTGTCTAACCTTAATTCGTGTCCGTGCTCATCCTCAAACCCATTACCTAAGGGTGTAATCTTGCTCTCTTCATCAATTCTTTCAATGCTGTACCCTTTTGCTTTAAAGTGCTTCTCTGTTTCTGTTGTATCTCTGGTCTAGGGTACCGTCAAAGAGCATGGTCTCACATCTTTTCAAGCTGCCATAAGGCTGTCTACGCCTCTCTCGATGTACTCAAAGTTAGCAAAGTCTTTTGGCTCTGCTCCTGCTGGTTGGTATCCTGCTTCGGTGTTAGGTAACATCCCACGGATGATAGGAAAAGGAAGAAGGAAGGTTTGCTTACGGTAATTCTTTGTTAACAACTGCCTGATGTCAGGCAAGCGTGCCATGATTTCATTCATCTTTATTTTGTTTAGGGAGGGGATGAACCATTCACACTCTCCTCCTTTGTTCCTTGTTCTAACATTGTGTTTAGTTCCTTCTCTATCTGCCTTGCTTTTACCTTTGCTTGTTCTAGCGACCCCTACGGGCCCAAGGACCGGGGGCCCTTGGTCCTCCGGGCCGGGGGTTCCTTCAAGGTTAGAGATACCTTCTCTGGTGTTAAGACCTGCGTTAAACTATCTATCTCATTGGTTATGAAGTCTGCGTTCTCAATCGGAAGCATGCCTTTTATGACTAGCCTTGGTCATTCTTTTTGCTTTAAGTCTTTGTAACCCATGATGATGGCGAGCTTCTTTTCTTGAAGAGACGGGCATACTGCATCTCACGGATGGTAATCTTGAACTTTGTGGTTAGGATGTCGTTCTGGAAGTTTCCTGATACCTTATTTGATGGTCTTGTTGGTTCCTCTTACTTGGTTACGGAATGGTGTGTTGTACATAGAGAGGTTAAAGGCAACCCTCCTCCCTTCGGCCCAACCCCTCTGCTGCAGACTACGGAGTAGCCTGTCTGGCAGAGGGCTCTGCCCTGGCCCGAGGACCCGTCCTGGGGCCAAGGGGACCGGGGGGTTGGAAGGGGGGGTCTCTTTTGACAGGTACGATATTCCTGCATTGATGTTAGGGAAGATGAAGTTTGCTTCTTCCATGATGCGTCTTATCCAACGGTAAAATGGTAGGTCTGATCTCTCAATAAGCTTACATCTCTGTCTCTGACAAGGGCATAAATCCCCATGTACGGTTGGTCATAAGCTCCCTATTGCGGTTTCGTCGACAAGGTTAATCCTTTGCTGGATTCTTCTAGGATGTCTATGGATGCTTTGTCGTCAGGTACCACTCACCGATGATGTTTCCCATGATGTTATGGAGGGGAATGTTACCAAGGAAGATAACAGGGACAAAGCCGAGGTTGTGTGCCTCATGTGCTTTACTTTCATCATTTCTTGGAGCTTTGTGATGAGCCCTTGTGTGATTATCTTGTCTCCCATTGTGCCCATCTGCATTTTCAAGGTAGAAGCTTCTTTTAGCCAGTAAATTCAGTGGTGAATTCTTTCATCATAAGGTAGTGGACATCGTCATGCTCTACCTGTGTTCATGCCACAGCATGTGTTTCATCTTCAAAGACCTTAGAAACTGCTGAGGAACCGTTAGAGGAAAGGAATGTTAAAGTGTAGGTCACCTGTCTTTGTCTTGTGTATCTCGATAATGCTGTAACCTTGCTTAGAGCAGTTCTTCTCGTTCTTAAGAGCAAAGGCATAGAATTGCATGGCTTCAACTATCTCCATAAGCTTCTTCTTTCTTTCTTATCGTCGTTTACGGCGTACCCTTGGCTTCAGATGAGCTTAAGAGCATGGTTGGCAATGATTTCCCGAGGTCTAGAAGCTTCTCGTTTGTTTTGCCATAAAGATGTCTTTAATCCCTTTTACAGTCATAGTTTCAGGTGCTTCATTCACGCCTTTGTCTTGATACTGTCTTCATAGTAAACTGTTTGATGCCAACGCATCCTCTTTGAAGCCGTAGTCCAACCCTGCTGTGTCATACCTTTGATGATTTAGGAGCCTTGAAATATGCTTCATGAGGCCTGTGTAAACACCACCATCAAGAATAGCAGGGAAGCCTAAGGAGATAATATCATACCGCATGTCGTCAACCCTTTTAAGCTCTTCTATCGTTTCAATGTCTGTTGCTGGTATGTCTATTACGTAATACGGTAGTTGGTGTAGTGGAGGAACTCTTCTTCTCAGGTTAAAACCTTCCTCATCTGGCCTATTTCTCTAACTTGAAATGGTTAAAAGGGAGCCTTTCGATGCAGTACTTGATGTATTCGTTTAGTGGTGACCATGGGTTGCCACTCTCGATGATGACCCTTTGCTCGGAACCACGCACACCTTTAAACACCAAGCTAACATCTACCGGCAAGAACTCATAGCGCTCGTTGAACCAAAGCACAGAATACTCATAGTTAGAACTCCCTGCAAGACCAGAAAGGTTATCCTGTTCCCGCGTTGGTTGCTCGCTCCATGAAAGGATACAAAGCAGTTTTTTGTTCTCATCGTGTAGTGTGTATGGTTGTACTTGACATACTGTTCTACACCAAGCTTTCTGAGCTTCTCTTCAACCTCTGTTCAGACACTGTTTCTTAGGTCGCCCCCCGGTCCCCTTGGCCCCAGGACGGGTCCTCGGGCCAGGGCAGAGCCCTCTGCCAGACAGGCTACTCCGTAGTCTGCAGCAGAGGGGTTGGGCCGAAGGGAGGAGGGTAGGACCAGAGTCGTCGTTGGTAAACTTACGGAGGATTATGACGCGTATAGGTAAGTCCAAGGCAAGTAAGTAAGCTATGAATAGAGCTGTGTTGAAGGTCTTACCACTCATCCGACCACCAATAAGCCTGAATCTCTTAACAGGAAGGTTCTTTATGTGTCTTGAGAGACTTGATAATCGTCTTATAGTAGTTGTATGCAGGGGTAAAGGTAAGCTCGTTCTTGATGTTATCCTTAGCTGAATGGGTTGTCATCTTCGCCTTCTAGGTTAAGGTTAATGCTGAGCTGTGCTTTCTTGCGTTCTAGTGTTGCCCTTCTGGTGGTTTGCGTGTTTGCTTTAGTACACTAAGAGGACCTTTGTGTTATCCTTGTCTTTAAGGATGTGTATCTCTAATGTTAGCTCTGCTAGCTGTTTTAAGCGTTCATATACTTCCTTTTTCTCTCCTTCAAGGGTTAATACCTGTTCATCAGTAATGTCAACCATCACATAGAGCTCTTGTAAGGAGACATGCGTTTAGGGATGAGTTCGTTGTTCTCTGTTATGAAGCAGTAGTCTTTGAACCTCTCTATCGCCTTGTTGATGTCATGCTTTTTTTATAGCTAGCATATGAGCCTCCTAAAGTTATGGAATTTATGGGTAACCACCCCCACACCCCCGGTTTTCGAGCGATATCATAGCCTTATCAGAGAGAGGATTTAAGTATATACGCTTAGCATGAATAATTATGTGCATTAACAATTTTGGTATAATCGCCAAAGACGTTTAGGATACTAGAGTTGCAGGTTATAATTAAGTACCAGATAGTTAGGGGGGGTATTTTATAAAAGAAAAGAAGACTATGTACCATAAAGGAGAAGAAATGCGATCATTATACAGAAGAGAGCCAAAGCTTCGGTGAGGGCGAAACCGAGCACAGCATAAGAGAAGAGTTGAGGACGAAGTGAAGGGTTTCTAGCTGTAGAAATGATAAGGGAAGCAAATACTATCCCAACTCCTACTCCAGCTCCAGCTATACCTATGGTTGCCAGTCCAGCACCGATGATTTTTGCAGAAGGTAGCATATAATTACAGAGACTTATAATCGCCAAAGACGTTTAGGATACTAGAGTTGCTTCGCCGAGCAGAGGTAGTTTACTCGCAGAAGGAAGAGGTGGTAGGATTTTTGAAGCACTTTTTTTGGTCTACCCCTCACCGTACGGTCCCACCCCTGGCCCGAGGACCCCCTCGGTCCTGGGGCCAAGGGGGACGGTGGGCCCCCCCTACGGGCCCAAGGACCGGGGGCCCTTGGTCCTCCGGGCCGGGGGTGGTACCGTAGGCCGGGCCTGCGGCTGCATACTATGCCGCAGCCGGCCCAAGGACCTACGGTTAGGTGGGGGGGCGAGGGCAAGACAAAACTACAATCACCCTAACAACTATAGTTTTAACCTAAGGTGTCAACCCTCCTACCACTTTTGACCTCAAGAGTTTACCCCCCTAATTTGCCTAGAAGGTTCATTTCCAATACCTCGATAATTTCACAAAAAGTAGTTATGAAATGATAAAGTGGAACTTATAGACCAAGGATTGGTCTCCGGATTCATTGAACTACAACCCTACCAACAAGATACTATGCCATCGTGGAAACCCCGCACCATACCGTGGCGGCTTTGCATTTGTAGCTACTAGACTAAGAGACTAATAAACACTAAGCAACTCTTTAGAATAGACTCAAATTAAAGAACGCCAGCGAGTCAGATGAACACAAGACAAGGGTACTCTCCGTTTCTGATTACCCGGAGTTTTAGTTGGGGTAAAGGAGGAGTAGTTTTTTGGTAAAGGGTTGGCCCAAGGACTTGGATCCCACCTCACCTCTGGTCCCAACCCCTCTGCTGCAGACTACGGAGTAGCCTGTCTGGCAGAGGGCTCTGCCCTGGCCCGAGGACCCCCTCGGTCCTGGGGCCAAGGGGGACGCATCAGGGAACCTGTTATAAATTTCCATGAAAAGGATGCCATTAGATGTAGAAGAATATGACCCGCTAACATGTTTGCGCTGAGACGGACACCTAAAGAGAAAGCACGAGCTACATAAGAGACACTCTCGATTAAGACTATAAGAGGAACCAAAGCTAAAGGAGTACCTCCTGGAACAAAAAGAGAAAGGAAGTGTAACCCATGTAGTTTAATACCAAGGAGGGTTACCCCCAGTACTATAGTAGAGCTAAGACCTAGGGTTAAAGCAAGATGGGCCGTCGCGCAGAAAGAGTATGGGATGAGACCTAGTAAATTAGTAAATAGGATAAATAGGAACAAGCTGTAGATCGCAGGAAAAAAAACGGAGCGTGCGGCTCCTAATTGGGAGTTGACCAGGTTGTGTACAAAGCCAAATAGGGCTTCCTGGGCCAGGGCCCATGCATTTCTCCGGCCTACCCCCTCTGCCATACTAGTTAGTATCATCAGACACAATATGAGGGCTAACACCACTAGGAGGTAGAAGACTATGTTAGTCAGCCCGATTTGTATATACCCGAACAGTGGCCCTTCCATTGCTATAAAATTGATAATCTCAAACTGCTCTAGAGGGTTATAAATTTGGATTATATGCGTCATTGCTAGAGAGACTACTCTTTGGAATATCCTTATTTCCAGGTTTCGGATACTAATCTAAATTCAGTCTTATAAGAATCAGTTTAACTTCTAGAGCGACCTAACCGAACCTTACTTATTTATTTATTGGTTTCACCAAAAGACTTATCGGGCTTATACAGTGGCTGAGTTTATTCTATATAATACTCGTATCTTTATGTTGAACTTATTTTTAGAGGAGGATTGAGTATGAAAGTACAGGTGGCCTCGGACGTGTAATAATTGGTACTGTTAGCGAATGAGAAAGACCTAAGTATTTCAATATAACAAACCATTCTGTCGATCATTACTTCGAAAAAATACCCCCTTTTTTATACAAGGGTCCAAAGTCCAACCAAGGAGAGAAGGAGAGGGCCACCTACGGTCCCAGGACGGTGGGCCCCCCCTACGGGCCCAAGGACCGGGGGCCCTTGGTCCTCCGGGCCGGGGGTGGTACCTCCGGCCGGGCGGCCGTAGGACCCAGGGCCCTCGGTCCTGGGGCCAAGGGGTGGGTTGTACAGGGGGAGGGTCATTTTACCAATAAATCATCGGTTGATGGAGAGATCTAAACCCCTCCCCTCGTACAATTCAAAGATTTGTTCTCTTGTCAGGTTTCCTGGGTAACCCTTACATTTGGTCACAATTTGACCTTCTGGCGTTTGAAACCAATAGATTTTAGGAGCTACAAAGTATCCCTCACTTATGATGTGCTCTAGTTTTAATAGCCCCAGCTTGGCCGGGTCAATCAGGTGCTCAGGCATACGCCCGTTAACTACCAGAGAATCAGTGTCTGAGTAATAAACTTCTAATCCGGCCGCCATGGCCTGAAGTTTTAGGTCATTAATTATCATTCTAGAGTAAGCCGTTACAGCGGCAGCAATTGGGACATTAGTTTCCATTGGCCGGGAATCTATTAGTTTCCTTGTTCCTTTCACTTGTTCTCCCAAGGGTAATTGAGGCAGATAACTTACTAAATAAAGTGCCCCGATCTTAATAGAGGACTTGACTTGACAAACACCAACCAGGGAATTTAGGGCTTCGAGGCTCATAAAGGTCGAGATTTCCTCGTCTACGTGCATGCCGAATCTTCCGTACATAGAATTCATCATTAATTTGGCTATATTTCGGAGAACTGGCTGTTTATTCTCCTGGGCCTCCACTTTCATGGCATTTAATCTCTCAATTAAGGTTCGGAAGGTATTCTCTCCTCGCTTGAAGCTCCAGGCCTGTTTGATGTCCAGGAGGGTGTATCCATTGGCCAAGGCAAACCTAAGTTCTTCGGAGAAAAAACAATCCCTCAAATATCCCCACGGGGCATACCAGGCGCCCTTGATACTTGATTGGTAGCAGGCCAATGTATTGCGTCTCAGGGGCCTGAACCCGGGCCCAAAGATATCCAAAGAATTCTCTTCCCTCAAACTGATCCATAGTCAAGGAAACCAAGGTAGGCTGCCCCACCGGCATTGGACGGCACATGGCCGTTGGATAGAGGGAATTCACATCGTAATAAAATCCTTGACCCTCAAGGTGTGGCTTATAGACGTCAACAATTCCACCATGGTAAGCCGCCCGAAAGTGATTATCTAAAGACTTGGACAAGTCTTGTACTCCTAGACCATCAGAGTGGAGAAGGGGCAGTTGGTGTTGCTTCCAGGCCTTAAAGGCCACACCGGGGATGGAAAGGTTGGTAATTGGGTTAAGCTGAAATTGATTATGGAGTCCCAGAAAGAAGGCCGAGATGACCTGATGGAGGCAAACACAATCCGAATGAAGGTACTTTCGGGCTATTTCCATGAAGGACCAGGTGTTACCTGTTTTAGCAAACATTTCCTCCCATTCTTCCCGGCTTGTCCGCTTAGGTTCGAAGAACTTATAGGCGGGAAGGGGCCCTACATATTCCATTGTCTCTTCTAAGGTGTTAAGGAGGAAATAGTGAGGAAAATGATCCTTCTGTTGCCCCACCCTAAAATCACTGGCTAATTTAGCCAGGGCACCAGGGAGCAGTTTGAAGCTATCTTTGACAGTAAGAAGGCGGGTATTGTTACCTTTAATTTTCT
>WNFU01008879.1_pt1 | contig 16360 bp, 18 predicted proteins | sample 5400121 | NCBI WGS metagenome assembly WNFU01 (sample SAMN13153360, study PRJNA577476) | soil metagenome | isolation source: 100 cm soil or saprolite under grassland replicate 1 | place: USA:California | collected 2016-06-15
CCAGGGGATCCACGACTACCTGGCGCCCTGGCGCGGTCAGGCGTATACGGACTATTCCGCCCACTGTATCTACTCCAACCGCACTCCTCCCGACTCGATCGCCCGGTACCATGAGCTCGTCGAGGCGGGCTTCCCCAGCGTCAAGATCTTCACGACCGACATCCGGCCTCCCGAAGGGCGCCAAACGAGCCTGACCCCGATCGCCAAGATCGACACCGGGCGCCTCGAGGACCTCATGCGACAGGTTGCGCGGCACGGGGGCGTGCTGGCGGTCCACGGCGAGGACGATGAGCTGGTCATGTACAACTACCTCCTGGCCCAGCAGCGAGGCCAGTGGGATTGGTACAACGTCCATCTCATCCACTCCAAGCTGGTGGAAGAGCTGGCCTTCCAGCAAGTGGTGCGACTGGCGGCGCGGACGGGAGCCGGCACCTACTTCGTGCACGTCACGGCCAGCGAAGGCCTGGACGCCATCGCGGAGGCCCGCAGCCGGGGATTGCCGGTCTACGGCGAGGTGCTGACGCTGGCGCTGTCCTTCACCTGCGACCGCTACAAAGAGGCCGACGGGATGAAGTACCACACGTACCCCTCCTTGAAGCACGCGGAGGACCAGCGGTTCCTGTGGGATGGCCTGTTGCGGGGCGATCTCTCCTTCACGGCCACCGACAGCAGCTTCACTACCTATCTGGACAAGATCGCGGGACGGAATGTCGTGGACGTCCGGGGCGGGAACATCGGAATCGAGATTCGCATGGGGGTCAACTACACGGAAGCGGTGGTCCACCGACGGATGTCCCTCGAGGACTACGCGGCCGTCACCTCCACCAACGCCGCCAAGCTGCTGGGCCTCTATCCCAAGAAGGGCGCCATCGCGGTGGGCAGCGACGCCGACATCACCATCATCGACCCGGCGATCAAGAAGACGCTGCGCATGGCCGACCTGCACGTGCGGGACTATAGCCCCTGGGAGGGCTGGCAGGTCGAGGGCTGGCCGACGACGGTGATTCTAAGAGGGAAAGTCATGGTGGCGAATGGCCAACTGCTGGGCTCGCCCAGCGATGGGCAGCTCATTGCCCGCAAGATCGATCCGAGGGTGTTGCGGCGCGCGGCGTTCTGACCACCCTTCAGCACAAGGAGAGAAACCTATGTACGCGGTCCCCGACGTCGATGAAGTCGTGGCGGTGGCCAAGGAGCTGGGCATCCACCTGAGTCCGGAGGAGGCCGTCCTGTACCGAAAGTACCTCAGGAACAGCTGAGCCAGTTCGACGCCTTCGTGCAAGCCCGGCTGGAGGAGCCCGTGCCGCCGATGGTCTCCGCCGTTCGGAAACCCGGTTACCGGCCGCGGCCAGAAGAAGACCCGCTCAATGCCTGGATATGGAAGTGCCGGATCGAGGGAGCGGCCGAAGGCGTGCTGGCCGGCAAGACCGTCAGTTATAAGGATCACATCGCGGTGGCCGGGATGCCCATGAGCTTTGGCTCCTTCGCCCTCGAAGGGTTCATCCCTGACTTCGACGCCACCGTGGTCACCCGCGTCCTGGAGGCAGGGGGCACCGTCATCGGCAAGAACGTCATGAACGGCCTCAGTGGCGGCTTCGGCACCGGCGGCGCCATCGGGGACTACGGCCGGCCCCTCAACCCCCACAATCACGAGCACGTCACCGGCGGATCGTCGTCAGGCTCCGGCGCGGCGGTGGCCGCTAGCCAGGTGGACATCTCGTTCGGTGGCGACCAGGGAGGCTCCATCCGCATCCCGGCGGCGTTCTGCGGGATCATCGGCCACAAGCCCACGTTCGGGCTCGTGTCGCACTTCGGGATCGGGTTCGGCTCGGACCAATCCATCGACTACACGGGTCCGATGGCCCGCACCGTGGAGGACGCGGCGGCGGCGCTCCAGGCCACCGCGGGCTACGACCCCTACGATCCGCGCCAGACGCGCGATGTCCCCGCTCGCATGGATGTGCTCGGTCGCCTCGCCGAGGGAGTGGCCCGACTACGCATTGGTGTACTCCAGGAGGGCTTCGACGATGCGGAGGGCGATGTGCGCGACCTGGTGCTGGCGGCGGTCGACGTCCTCGGCCGGGCGGGTGCTGACGTGACCAAGATCTCCATTCCTGCGCACCATGCCATCCGCACGGCCCAGGCCGCGCTCACGAGCGAAGGCGCTCTCGCACTGTTCAAGACCGGCTTCTTCGGCGCATTCACCAGGACCTACTACCCCGCCGCCCTCATCGCGGCTATCAACAAGCTGTGGGCCTCCCAAGCCGATGTGCTCGCACCGCGCACCAAGCTGTCGCTCATCGCCGCCGAGTTGAGCCGACGCAACTACCACGGCCGCTTGTACGCCAAGGCCCAGAATGTGCGGCCCGCCTACATCAAGGCCTACGACGCCGCACTCGCGGACGTCGACGTGCTCGTGATGCCCACCTGCATCATGACGGCGCCCAAGAACCACAGGCCGGGCAGCTACCTCGAGGCCGTCGAGGACAACCTCATGTCGGCGAGCAGGGGCGGCAACCTTAACACCCTGCCCTTCAACTACACCGGCCACCCCGCGCTGGCCCTCCCGGTGGGCAAGTCGGCGGCGGGTCTCCCGGTCAGCATGCAGCTCGTCGGGCGCTTCTTCGACGATCCGCTCCTCATGCGGGCCGCCTACGCCTACCAGCACGCGACCGACTGGAACAAGACCATCGGCGTCCACGCCTGACCAGGGGAAGACCGGGGGAAAGGGTCCTCACAGAGTGGCCACGAACTCCTCGATCAGCGCGTTGACCTTGTCTGGAATCTCGGTGGGCGGGAAGTGACCTGCGCCGGAAAGTTTCACGTACCGTGAACCGGGCACGGCGTCGTGGATCTCCTTCTCGTATTCCGGCGGATTGGTGGGATCGTCCCGGCCGCGCAGCAGGAGCAGCTTGGGCTTGAGCGTCGCGAGGCGATCGCGTACGTCGAAGGCATCGATCGTTTTCAGGTCGTGGTACTGGGACAGTGGGCCCACCTGGCGGTGCCGCTCCATCAATTGCTCCCGCAATCCGGGTTCCACGAACTTCATGGCATGCCGCTGATACGCCAGCCACTCTTCGTAGACCTTCGGGTCCTCCGCGGCGCGCAGCCGCATCTCGTACGCGCCCGCGGCGCGTGTCTTGGGCCGCGCGGCGACGGTCATCAACACCAGGCCCTTCACCTCGTCCGGATAGTCGAGGCCGTATTGCAGCGCAATCGATGCGCCCAGCGTGTAACCGATCAGCACGAGGTCCCCTTTCAGACCCTGCGCCCACAGCCAGCCGCGCACCCATTCCATGTATCGCGTAACGTCCGGACACCGGCTGCCCTCGAGGTGGCCGGGCAAGGTCGGCGCGACGCTGTTCGGGAAATGCCGGCGTTGATGGTGGAATGCGTCAGCGCAGGCGCCCGCGCCGGGTCCGTGGAGAAACACGAGCTGCGGCATGCAACGCTCCTTCCCGTGTGTGGCGTGTGAATCATAGCGCGACGCATCTGGATCGTGCACTTCGGGCGCGCTTGTGTTGCGCTCGCGGCTGGAATAAATTACCGATCATTCTGACCCGCCGGATGAGGAGACGCCAATGATCGATATGCATACCCACTGGAGACCCGCCGAGTTCACCGATGCCCTGCGCGCCCGCACCACGGACCCGCGCGTCGTGCGCAACCAGGCCGGCGTCGAAGTCTTGAAGACCCGGATGGGCGAGGAATCGCTGTCCAAGGCGTTCGACGAGGTGGACTTCCACCTCGCCAGGATGAACCGCCAGGGCGTCAGCACCAGCGTGCTGTCGCTGCTCGGCTCGTTCTGCTGGATCGAGGCGCAACCGCTCGATGTATCCCTCTCGCTCTGCCGACTCTTCAACGACAGCGTCTCCCGGCTCTGCCAAGAGCACGAAGGCCGCTTCGCCGCCTATGCGGCGCTGCCGCTGGTGGACCTTTCGGCGGCTGCCGTGGAGTTCGAACGAGCGCTGGGGCTGGCGGGCATCGTCGGGACGCAGGTGCCGGGCAATGCCTTCCTGACGCGCAAAGATGCCGAGGCCATGCGTCCTGTGCTCGAGGTCGCGAACCGGCATCGCGCGCTCGTCTTCATCCACCACGGCCCGCGGCCGGGTGACACCTTCCCCAAAGTCGCCGGGGACACCGACAATGCACGCCGCCGCAACGGGACCCTCGACATGCAAGCGAGCCTTTCGTCGGTGATGGTGACGCTGTGCCTCACCGACTACCTCGCGCCCTACCCCGATGCCTTGATCCACGTCCACAACCTCGGCGGCAACATTCCGTACGAGGTCGAGCGCATGGACCACCGCTGTCTGCTCGACACGCCGAAAGAGGAACTGCCGTCGACACGCATCCGCCGCTCGCAGGTGTATGTGGATTGCAACTCGTTCGGCCCGCGCGCGATCGAGGCCGCGGTGCGCCTGTACGGCGCCGATCGCATCGTCTGCGGCACCGACGGCACTGAATTTGGCTGCGAGTGGACCAGCAAGGCCCTCGCGGAAGCGGAAATCGGCGAGGAAGCGCGCGACAAGATCCTGCATCGCAACGCCGTCGCGATGCTCTCGCCGCTCGCCACGATCGCGCCGCTCGAACGAGCGGCGGCGTGATGATGAGGGCGAAGCTCGTCTACGAGGAGGTCGCGGGCGAGGCATCGCGATCCAAACTTTTCGCGAAGTCAATGATCGATGCGTAAGTAATGTCCTATCTCAGCCACGAGAAGAGAGGGCGGAGCGCAATGCTCTGACGGCAACAGCCTCGGCCCCGCTGGAGTTCCGCATCCGGGTGCTGTTCTAACATCCCCTTTTAGTCTCGATTGTAACGGTGATGCGGTTACGCGTATGCGCGTGACCACGCGTCCTGAATTCGCCGACCGATCGCTGGATACACGATGAACCGACGAAACGGGTCGATCAGGGCCATGTAGAGCGGCGTGAGGCGAGTTACCGGTTTCACGTAGACAGCCAGATAGAGCACGTAACCTTCTGCCAGATAGAGCACGTAACCTTCTGGACGACGCCGGAGGGCAAGGGCTAAAAACGCGTGCACGGTCGCGTTGCGCAGCTCACTGAGGGCCTCGTCACCGAAGACGTAGAGCACTCGAAAGGGACCGTCGCGAGCGCCCGGAGGGACCTGAGAGCGCGAGCGATCGGCCTCGGCGAGTCGGAGCACGTATGACGCGCCCGGCGGGTCATGCCGCTCGTCATCCCATCCGAGCGCTCGGCCTCTGGTCCACCGCAACGCGAAGAGGATCGCGCGAACGTCATTGATCGTCCGGGCGGGTCCACCGTCATCGAGTGGAACCGCCCAGACGTCGTGGAGAGGCACGTCCCTGAGAAACGCGTGGCAGCGCAGGTCGAGCTTTTGGAACTCTGCCGGATCGGCGCGCATGCTTGTCATCGGCTCTCCCGAGCAGCGGCAAAGGGTTCGAGTAGGCGCGCTTCCGTCGCGGACCGACGTCCCATGACAATTTAGTCGGCCTCGAGCTCCTCGATCGGCGGGCGTCCGCCTTATGAGTGATGGATCCGCGTCGCCAACGAAGCATGGCAGGATCCTGAGTCCCGCACCGGTCCGGATCGCCCCGAGCTGGAGCGTGTGCGCGAGGCGCGCACGCGCGGCACGCGATCGCCGAGCCGTTTCGCGAGCCACGCCATCGGCCGGAAGCACGTTCTGCGGCTGTCGTACGCGATCTCGGCCATTCTTCCGCAAAACGTCCGCTCGCGGCGCGTCGCCCAACGGCTCGGCGTGCGAGCCGCCGGCCAAATGGAAGTGTGGGGTCTCACGTGGGATCGCTACGTGTGGCCGCTCGCGACGGGCGGCGCGGCTCAGTTCCAGCCGGCATCCACGAAATAGGCGTCGCCGGTACAGGCGCGCGCGGTGGCGCGGAATGGGGGCCGAGAATGCCCAAAGATGTATACGTCACTGCGCGAGCACGCCTGGTCAGCGAACACTTCGCGCCGCGAGCTGTGTGGGGTTCGAGTCCTCTCCCGAGCTGATGGACCAGCTCATCCGGGCAGCGCGCGAGCGTCGGCGTCCGCGGGCGTGGCGCTCTTTCTGATCTCGTCGGAAAGGGGAATAGACCGCTCACGCCTGACACGGTCAGCATCACGATCTGGAACAGGTCCGTGCGCTGCTCGGGCATGCGCGGCTTGAGACGACGCAGGTGTACGCGCGGATTCAGCCGAAGGAGTTGAAGGATGCGGTGAGTTTCTACGAAGCGCGAGCCCTGGAGGTGCTCAGCCAGCGGGGAATTTCCTCTGCGTGTTTGAGGGCGTTTTGGAAGTTCCTCAAACACGCAGGGATAAAACATCAACGAAACCAACGTGGTGGCCCCAACGGGATTCGAACCCGTGTTTGAGTCTGGCCACGTTTTTGCCTATCAGCACGCGCGGTTGCAGCTCGTTCAGGTCTCCGAGATGTCGCAGGATTGAAACTTCATACGATTCGGACCTCGGTGGACACTTCAAACCCGGCCAAACGTGGACGGCGCAAAACCGGCCATAGGGGCGGGCGCTCAAGCGGGTGTGTTGTAACGCGTTCGCTCCGGGGAGAGCAAGTGGCGTTTTCGGGGGATACCACGATAGCCCCCACCGCCGAGATCGTAGCGCTACGAGGCGGAGCGCGGCGCGTCATCGACGTGATCACGCTCCGGAGACGGCGCGCTCGCTGTGGAGCCGGGTGCGCCAGCTGCGCGGGCCGCACGTGAGGACGTGCGCGTGGTGCAGCAGCCGATCGAGCAGCGCGGTCACGGCGGCCGTGTCGCCGAAGAGCTTGCCCCAGTCCTCGACGGGGCGGTTCGAGGTGATGAGCGTCGAGGCGCGCTCGTAACGGCGCATCACGATCTCCAGGAGGTCCTCGGCCGCGGTGTGGGGCAGCCGCTTCATGCCGAGATCGTCGATGACCAGGAGCGGGACGGTGGTGACCTGCGCGAGGAATGGCTTGCGCGTCCCGGCGAGCTGCGCGTCGGCGAGCTCGTCGACGAGCGCGTGAGCCTCGCGGTAGAGGACGCGATGGCCTTGCTGGATGACCGCGCCGCCGATCGCTTGAGCGAGATGGCTCTTGCCGGTGCCCGGCGGGCCGAGGAAGAGGCCGTCCTCGTGCTGCGCGACGAAGCGGCCGGTGGCGAGTTCGAAGACGAGCCGGCAATTCAGCTTCTTGTTGAACTCGCAGTCGAAAGCGTCGAGCGTCTTGCCGACGTCCCGAAAGCCGGCCTGCTTGAGGCGGCGGTCGAGGAGCCGGTCCTGACGCCGGAGTAGCTCGTCGCTGACGAGTGTGGACAGGAAGTCGATCGGGGCCAGCTGCTCGGTCTGCGCCTGGAGCAGTCGCGGCTCGAGGCCGGCGGCCATGCCGGAGCAGCGGAGCTGGCGGAGGGCGCGTTGCAGTTCGACGAGGTTCATGTCGGGATCTCCTCCTGGGTCTTGTGGGCGATGACGTCGCGGTAGTGGGTGAGTTCACGAATGAGGGGATCGACCTGGCGGAGTGTGAGCGGCGCCGCGGGATGGCGCTCGAGATAGCGGCGGACGAAGCGGTAGTCGGCGACCTCGAGCTCAAGCGCTGCCGCACAGGCGGCGTCGACGGCCGCCGTCCCGTACTTCTTGCCGAGCCCGAGGACCCCGAGGATGCGGCGCACGCCGAGTTCGCCGTCGCGGCGGTGGATCGTGGCGCAGAGCGCGCCGATGTGCGGGCCGGCCCGCGCGGCCTGGGCCAGCAGGGTCACCGTGGTGGGCGGCGTCCGCGCCGGCCGATCGTCGGGATGGATCGCGTGGCGCCCGCGCGCGGCGTGGCGGCGGTGCTCGCGGAGGAGCTGCCCCGTGCCCGGATCCAGCAGGCGGACGTGGCTGGCGTTCCACTGGACCGCCACCTCAGAGCCGAGCCAGCCGGGCGGCGCGCCGTAGTACGCGTAGTCGACCTCGACACAGCCGTCGAGATGGACAGTGCGGGTGCCGAACTGGTAGTAGCGAAACGGCTCGACGGGCAGCGGCCGGAGCGTGGGCCGCTCCTCGGCGAACATGGCCGCGACCTGGCGCTTGGTCGTGCCGTGGATGCGGGTGTCGGCCCAGCGGGCGTCCCAGCGATCGAGGTAGGCCTGCGCCGCCGCGAGCGTCTCGAAGCGCAGGCCTTTGAGGGCGCCCTGCGTGTGCCCGATGGCCGACTCCACCTTGCCTTTGCGATCGGGATCGCCGACGCGACAGGGCAGCGCGACGACGCCGTAGTGCGCCAGCACGTCGCGGTAGAGCGGATTGAGAGCGGGGTCGTAGATGTCCGGCGTGAGCACGCCCTCACGGAGATTGTCGAGGACGACGACCCGCACCGGGCCGCCGAGGCGGCGGAAACTCTCCTCGTGCAGCTCGCACCAGCGGCGCGTGCTCGAGGCGAAGGTCAGCAGGCGGACGCTCTTGCGGCTGTAGCCGAGCGTGAAAAGGAAGAGCCGCGTGCGGCGGTACTTCCCCGTGACCGAGTGGCGCACCATCGGGCCGTCGCCGTAATCGACCTGGCCTTCCTCGCCGGGCGCGGTGACGATGACCGGGTGCGCCTCGGGCGTCCGTGCTCCGCGCAGCGTCACGACGAAGCGGCGCACGCTGGCGTACTGGGCGGGAAAGCCGTGATCGTCGACGAGATCCCGCCAGATCGCCATCGCGTTGCGACCCCGAGTGAGGGCGAGCTCGATCAGTTCGCGGTACGGCGCGCAGGCGCTGGCGGTCGGAGCCCGGCTCGGCCGCGGCGGCCACGCCGGCCGGTCGGGAAGGCCCGGCGCGAGCGGCCCGGGGGACACCTCACTGGCCGGGGTTGCCGGGTCGGTGGACACCTCTTTGGCCGGATTTGCCGGCGGGTGGCCCCACCGCCCGGGCGGCCGCACGGCGAGCCCGGCGGCCTTGAGGTAGGCTCCGGCCGTCTCGCGCCGCACGCCCGTCGCCGCCTCAATGCGGCACAGCGTCCAGCCCAACTGCCCGAGGGCAATGACTTGCTGCTTCTTCGTGTCGCTCAAGATGTTGGCCATGCCGGCGGAGGGACCACGGTCCCTACCGCCGCGTCAACGTCTTGAGCGCCTACTCCCTATGGCCGGGTTTCAGGTGTCCATCTATGGCCGGTTTTGACTGTCCACCGAGGATTCGGAGGCCCGGGAATGGGCCGGTGGACCTGGGCGAACCGAACACGCCTTCGCTTAGGCTCGAGTTCGGCTCCGCATGGAGAAGGCGCTTGGCAAAGCGTTACCCCACAGGGTAACATCGATTGTGCCGAAGATCCGGCTGGGTGGCTACATCTTCATCGCCTGGCGCAGCGACCACCCACCCCGGCACGTACATGTGTATCAGAAGGGCAGACTGGTAGTGAAATGGGATTTGGAAAACAAGAAGCCGATGAAGGGCAAAGCCTCGGCCAAGCTCCAAAAGCTTATCGCGGAGCTCGAGGCGCAGGGGCGCCTATGAAGATTCGCAGCGTTAAGGCCAACAATCGACGCAAAGTGTTTGAGGTGATGGCTGGCAAGAAGCGGCTCTCGTTCCCGTTTGCCAGACTGGAAGTACAGCCAACCGCGGAGGATCCCATCGCGGAGGTGTGCGTCGACCAAGAGCTGGGCGCTGAGGGGTTTACGTATCTCCTACAGTCCGGTCGCGAGGGAACGGTGCACATCGAGGACGTTCTTGAACAGAATCAAGATCCCGACTACTTGCGAGACCTCCTCCTTTACCAACTGACTCTTGAAGCTCAGAAGGCTGTTGCCGGCACACCGTTGGCAAGGCGGGAAATCATCCGGCGGCTCGGTACGTCTCCATCCCAACTCTACCGACTTCTTGATCAAACGAACTATCGGAAGTCAGTTGACCAAATGCTTCGCCTACTCAAGGTCCTTGATTGTGATGTCCAGCTCGTCGTGCGAGCTAAGAGCGCCTAACCAGCGCATTGTACGCATGGACAGCTGTTGAATGATGCTTGAGGAAGGTCGAAGGCTGCCACCTTTCGGGAGGCTCGCGCCGGAGATTGAGATCTAAATGCCATTGAGTAGAAGCATCATCATTACAGATCCCGTTCACCAGGTCATGAGCTTTGGCACCGACAATAGACTCCGCACACTTCTGAAGTCGGTCATCGACACCTCTATCTTTCAGCGTCTTAGACGAATCTCCCAATTGGGTCTCGCCCAGAACGTCTTCCCCGGCGCCACGCACACGCGTTTCTCCCATGGGCTCGGCGCCGCCTACCTCGCATTGAAAGCTCTTGCGCACCTTGCGGAGAGGCATGACCCGACGCGTGTCGCCGATGCTCGACTGGAGGTAGTTGCGGCCGCGCTTCTCCATGACGTGGGCCACGGTCCCTTCTCCCATTCTTTCGAACAGGTCCTCGCCGGCCTCGGTTTCGCGACTTCGCCCCCGCTCCATGAGCAATGGACCCGGGCCGCCATCGAGCTAGAAGATTCTGACGTCCGGCGAGCCCTCGCGGACAGCGGTCTCGACATCGCGAAGGTCGCAACCGCGTTCCAGTCAGACCCGGATAATGGGCCTCTACCCAAGTATCTGCGTCAGGTTGTCTCTTCTCAGATAGACGTCGATCGGATGGATTACCTCGTTCGCGATTCCCATTTTGCTGGTGTCGCTCTTGGGCGCGTGGATATTTACTACCTCATTCATTGCCTAACTATCATCGAGCACGATGGCGGCCTGATCTCTTCTCTTGGAGTCGAGGAAAAGGGAGTCAAGGCGTACGAAGGCTTCGCGCTGGCGCGGCAGTTGATGAATCGGACTGTCTACTATCACCGAGCCGTAAAAGTCTTTGAGTTCATGATGGAGGAGTTACTTCGGCTAGTGATTTCAAGTCTTCCAGTCCTGAACAGAGATCCCGAGCTGCGCTCAGCGATCCCGAGGTACTTTGCCGCCGTCTCGGCTCTACGGGATTCGTCAGTGCGTTCGCCAGAGGACTTTGTGGCGGCACACTGGCGGGATTACTTCGCTCTCTCCGAGCCTGACGTCTGGCACCTCGTGCAACGCTTGGCGACCACCGCGTCGGCCACGGTCCCAAAGCAAATCAAAATGCTGGCCGAGATGATTCTGAAGCGAGAGAAGTTGCCCTATTGGCTCGTATTGCCAGGGATGGATCAGGTCCTCCGAGAAAAGCTTCTATCGGACGGCTTCAAGCTCGGCGAGGACTACGCGCTCATAGATCTACGCACAACCGTCTATAAGCAGTCGAAAGACCAGGTCTTTGTGGAGCACCGCGGCGGGCGCGTTGTGGAAATGGCTGCCGCCTCAGAGATTCTCGCAATACTTCGTGATCGCGAAGAGCGGGCGTCTCTTCTGATTGCTCTCGATCCCGACAAGGGTTCAGTGATTCGTGAAAGCGGAATCAAAGTCCAGTCCATTCCTGCAGACGACGCGTAGACACGCCCGCGATCCGCAGCACGATGGCCGCCCGAGGAGGGGACATGCCTAGCGACGCCCTAACCGAGCTAGCAGGTTCGATCGCGAGGGGACTCGGGGCAGCAACCGGTACTATGCGCCCGGCTATCGAAAAGCTGTTCGGCGAGCGCTATCAGAGACGCCATTTCGAACCAACCTCGATACGCGATGCATATGCTCTCGCCGATGCCACCGAGGGCGGCGTGCCCTACGCCGGATTGGTCAATGCCGACAATCCGCCGTCTGGCCCCTACGGAGGAACCAGCGTTGTGTGGTTTCCTTCTGGAGACCGAGGCTCTCTCATCGACTTCGGCGTTGGCACTCGAGGTATCGCCCCCGACGAAGGGATTCTTACCCGCCCGGGTCATCGACGCCGCATCGCCGCGCTTCGGCGCTACCTTTCTCGCTTAGGGGTCGATGCCTGGTCCAAGACGGACCCGGCTGCATTAGGTGTGAAGGTGCCAAAGACCGCTAGGGAGAGGTTTCCAGGCTTCGAGAAAGTCTTCGAGCGTTACGGTGCCGAGCTTTACGTTTGCGCGCGCGTAACAACCGACCTGGCCGTCGCCCGCGATGTCGTCCGTGCGTTTCTCGACTTGTACGCCTACGAGCGCGGCTGGCAAGTCATGCAGTCCGCGAGAGTCGAATACGAACAATTTCATGGTGAGTTGCGGAAGGAGCTCTTCGTACAGCCTACTCCCTCCGAGGTGTTTGAACTCCTGAAGACGCGCCGCTTTGTCGTCCTTCAAGGACCACCAGGTACAGGCAAGACTCGCATGGCCGATGAAATCCGGCGCCAGTTCTTTAGCGGCCGAGGGATGACGGTGCAATTTCATCCTGCCGTTACGTACGAGGATTTTGTGGTCGGGCTCTCTCCGGATGCTGAGGATCGTTCGCTCCGATTCATGGTACGCGAGGGTTGGCTGACAGCAGCCTCACGGCTGGCTAAGGAAAGGCCCTTTCGTCCTCGTCATCGACGAAGTGAACCGAGCTGATCTTGGCAAGATTCTCGGGGAGGCTATCTATCTCTTCGAGCCAGGTGAGATCGGCGGAGAGCGCGCTCGACGCGTCCAACTACCGCATGCGATTGACGGTCAGCGCGAGCTCCAGCTTCCAGACACCCTCTACGTGCTTGCGACCATGAACACGGCTGACCGCAGCATCGCCTCGATGGACCTTGCAATTCGTCGCCGCTTCGCCTTTGTTACACTGCCGCCTAACCGAGAAGTCATTGCGGCGCAATCTCTCCCTTTTGCAACTAACGTATTCGACTGGATCGCCGATGTGTTCATAGAGCACTCGCCCGGCGAGACTCTCCAACTGCTTCCCGGTCACGCCTATTTCCTTGCTCGGAACGAGGCCGAGCTACGGGAGCGGCTCCGGTACGAGGTGATCCCACTCTTGGACGAGTACCTCCACCAGGGCTTTCTCGGTCCGGCAGCCTCCGAGCTCCAGGCTGTCCGTGACCGGATCGAGGACTCTCTCGGGACGCCGGTTGCCCCGAACTAGACGGCGAAGTGCCGCACCAGCGCGGTTCGCCCCGCGCCATGCTGGGACGCCGCCGGTACAGGGTCGGCTCTACAAGGCGACTGACCATGGCCGAAGCGTCACTCTTCCGCCAGATGCCTTCGCGCCAGTCCAACGCGGCGGCGGTTGGGGTCCGTTTGTTGACTCATTCCTGCGTATGAACGAAGAGGCGCTTACGAAGCTCGACGTTTCGCACGAGATCCGCTCGTGCGACACCGGCGTCCAAATGATGCTGCGTCCTGGCGGACATGCCGGTGCGATTCCGCTGCGATCTGCTCAGACTGGCCACGTTGCTGGCGGCTTCCTCGTTGAGCCTCGATTTGGCTGGGCCGGGGTAGGGCGCGTCCTAGTCTCAACCGGGTGGGCCGCCGCCCCCGAGATACTTGATTTCCCGCTAGTCCCCGGCAGCGGTCGTGAGGTGCCACCTTGGGTCCTGGCCGGTCCAGTTCTTCAACGCCTCGACGATCTGCTCCGAACATTGCATCGTGGCTATCAGAGCGCAGAGCAAGTCCTTCAGAAACCGCGCGGCCAGTTGCTGTGGAACCGATACATTTCTGAATCGCTGAGTCGTGGACATTGGGCAAATCTACCCTGCCGCTTCCCAGACCTCAGCATGGACCCGCTCGTTCGCAGGATGGTCCGGTGGGCACTTGAACGCGTTCGGCAAGATCTAGTGGTCGTTGGTGGTACCGACCTCGTGGCACGACTGCTCATCGCCGTGGCAGACAAGCTCCTCGCTAAGCTCGCCGATGTTGTACCTCTGATTCCATCACGTCCCCAGCTCGATCACCTCGCCTCTGGAGATCGAGTGGTACAGGTCTCACTCCGGCGTGGCCTGGAAGCTCTCGGTTGGATAGTCGACGAGCGAGGGCTCGGCGGTGGCCGGGAGATGGATGGTCTCGCGTGGGATGCGCCACTCGACTTCTTGTGGGAGCGCTACGTCGAGGCCGAGGTACGGCGCGAGGCGTCTGTCCAGGGTGGCGTCGTCCGTGTTGGTCGAGCTCGAGAGACACTCGTCCCACTCGACTGGAGCGACCCGAGCCACCGCTCAATGGGCCACACCTCGTGCCGGATATCGTCGTCGTGTACCGAGACCGTGTCGATGTCGTCGATGCAAAGTACAAAGGCACCTCGCCGAACTCGACGAACTCGGCTGGCGCGCGTTCGCTGAAGACGCTCGTGAAGCTCACCGCGCGGACGTGCATCAGATCCTGGCATATGCGTCGCTGTTCGACGCACCCGAAGTGCGCGCCATCCTCATATATCCACTGCGCGAGAGGACATGGCGGGCCCTTAGCGACCGCGGCCGGGATATTTCAGTCGCGGAACTCTTGTCCGGCCGCCGCCGCGTCAGGCTCGAGCTGCGTGGGCTGCCATTCGGAGCGGCCGTATAGCGGTTATCAGTCCCGCACCTGGAGAGAGGAACCGTCTAGACCTTCGTCCCGCCTAGCGAATTTCATCGCGTGTATGGCGCCGTCGGGAATTCAGAGCAGGTCCGCGGTCTGCTCGGTCACAGTCGGATCGAGACCAAGACGCCTGGAACGTGCAGCTTACCAGGAATGTTGGGGCGCATGGGAGCCTGCTAACCAGCGGACTGCGCTCTGCTAGAAGCCGTTGCGGTCGCTTCGGCTGGATCGAACTGGACCGTGTTAGGTGAAAGCTTTGCTAGAGATTTCCTAGGCTCGCCCGTCGATACCGAGTTTAGCGACGAGAACAGCTGACACACGAGTTGCTCATGCTCCTCGATGATGCTCCTGCTGATCCCGAATACCTGAGCTTCATGAAGGTCGATTGTTCCTAGGGGCGCCCCTGACGCAGATTCGCGAAGGTCTAGCACCTGAAAACATGAGCGCCCTGGGGCCGGGCGGTCAGTCACCAACACCACATAGAGCTCGCGCCATTGTTCTCCCATCCGAGCGATCAGTTCATCGCCGAAGCGACGAAGAAACTCCTCAACGTTCGAGCGGTACTTGACCTCGACGCTCAAAAGACGATGGAGCGGCACTCCATCTCTCGACTGTTCGACGGCCTTCCAGATAAGGAAGTCCGGAAGGAACTCGCTGCTGCCTGTCTTGAGCAACTGCTGCACTTGGCTTTCGCGTCCGAGTCGAGAAACCTTGAAACGCGCTTCACGGAGAATGCCCTCGACCAAGGCTTCGCCGATTCGTCCTTTGAGACCACTCACATCCACAGCCATGATCGGGTTGTCAGCAAGAACCGGACCGGATTGCAACACACCAAGAATCAATAGGTTGCAACCATACGTGCGACTGCCATGACTGATCCGACAAACTATGAAACGCCACGATGACACCGCCGACAGCAACATTCATGAACCCGTGTATGAGTACGGTCACGTTTTCGCCACAACCTGAGATCAGTTACGTGACTGGAATGATCTCGAAGTACCACGCGACCGAAACACGCTTCCGGTTACTCTTCGAACTCCGCTCGCGGTACTCCGCTCTGCCGGATGATGGACAGCAGCGTGCCGATCGCGAGCTCGGGGTGGTCCAGGAACGGGGACGGTGACAATGCCGGCGTCGGTGCGCCGCGGCATCGCGATATGACTCCCGCGCGGCGCACCTCGACGAACTCGTGCCGCTGAAGGATCCGACCGACTTTGCGTCCCGACAGGACGCGAAGCCTACTCATGCTTCGCTTCGATCCTCGTTACGAAGACATCGGTCCGAAGCCGACGCTTGACCTTTTCGGGATCGGCACACTCGAGGAATAACTCGACTGCCTCTCGCAGGTTAGAGGTCGCCTCTTCGACCGTCGCCCCTTGACTGGCCACGTCCAGCTCTGGGCACAGCGCGGCGTACAGGTCCCCCTCCTTCTCAATGATCGCGGTGTACACCGTGGTGACGATTCCAATCCTCCCGGCTACGGCAAGATGGTCTGCCGCCCGCATCCGATTCTACCGACAAATCCGGCCAATCGTCGTTGGTCCGGTTTCTTCCGCCCCGCGACCAAGAACCAGCTGGCCGACAAGCAGGACAGGAATAGGCTATTGGTAGGCTGGGCGGGCGTCCGATCGAAGATAGGAGAGGATCACGGATACGCGGTGCCGGCAGTCCACTTCGCCTCGAGCGCCTTCACAACGTCAGGCTTCGAATCGACCACCTCCATGCAGTGGAAGGCCTTCTTGCCGGCGTCCTTGAGCGACGAGCCGACGAGCCAGCACCGGTCGTTGAAGGCGAGGTGGCGGTCGTGGAGCATCGGGACGCGCCTGACGTCGATCTGGAAGCCCTCGCTCTTGATTTGCGCGAGCGCGGTGTCGAAGCCCAGCTCGATGTTGGCGGTGAGGATATCGCGGTGTAGGTTTCGGCGCTCATGCCGGAGCCACGCTCCCGCCATCGACCTGAAACACCGCCGCGCCATCCACCGTCGGAGCGTCGGGCGTCGTCAGGAACACCTGCTCGGCGGACTGGATCTCACGGAGGACATGC
>WNFU01007591.1_pt1 | contig 16355 bp, 6 predicted proteins | sample 5400121 | NCBI WGS metagenome assembly WNFU01 (sample SAMN13153360, study PRJNA577476) | soil metagenome | isolation source: 100 cm soil or saprolite under grassland replicate 1 | place: USA:California | collected 2016-06-15
AGGGACTCGCGAAGCTGCCTCAGCCCGCGGGTGGTGGCGGCCGGCAGGCCCGGTGCGCGCAGCAGCGCGAGGGTTGCGCCGAGTAGGAGCTGGTTCTCCGGGATGTCGACGGTGTAGTCGTCGTGCCGGATATCGACGGGCAGCGGGAGGCCGGGTCGGGCTCGGAACTGGTCGGCCTCCCGCAGCCGGCCCCGCAGCACGAGTGAGCTCTCCTCGACGGTGCGGTATCCCTGCAGCAGACCTCCGGTCACCGCCCGCCGGGCAGCGGCGAGGAAGGACACCGCGACAGCGGTCACCATGTCCTCCGGGCCGACCTCGGTGAGACCGACGATGTCGTCCTCCCGCCAGCCGCCGGGGTTCCGCGCGTAGTCCAGCAGCCACAAGAGCCGCCGGATCGGCAGCTTCGGTGTGATGCGCAGTTCCACCGGGCCGACGCGGATCACGCCGACGAGCAACTTCGCGTGCAGGACGGTGCGGTGCCGCTGGCTGGTCACGGTCACCGCGCCGGAGCGCCGCAGCGTCTCCACGACGGGGGGCGCGAGTGGTGGCGTCACGTCGAGCTGGGCACGCTCGGGCAGGCTCAGATGCCTTATCGGTCCGACATCGGCGGAGGTCATGACTCCGCCTGCTCAGGCTCTGCTGACGTGTCACCGACGGTCTCCGGCGTCGCGGCGCCGATCTCCTCAAGGAGGCTGCGCAGGCCGTACCGTTCGTAGATGTCGGCGGCCGGCTCACCTGCGTAGCGTTCCTCCAGCAGCGGCATGATGTGGTGGCGCCACACCCGGGCGAGACCGTCCGGGGTGCCGACGCGCCGGGTCATCAGGTACGCAGGCCCGATGGCGGCGTCCCGGTCGGCAAGTCGCCCGTTGAGCGCGTCCAGAAGCAGTGCGCGGTCGGCGGGTCGGCCGCGAGCCAGCCCCTTAGCATGCCGTCGATCGGTGGCTCCCCTGGGAACAGGCCCTGCCAGGCGAACCGGCGCCGCATCGCGGCATCGACGCGGGCGATGGATCGGTCGGCGGTGTTCATGGTGCCGATGAGGTAGACGTTCTGCGGCAGGCGGAACTCCTCGGCCGGCGAGTACTGCAGGCTGATCACCCGGTCCCGGTACTCCAGCAGGAAGTACAGCTCGCCGAAGACCTTCGCCAGGTTCGCCCGGTTGATCTCATCGACGACCAGCACGTAGGCGCCGGTCACGTTCTCCGTGGCGTCCTGCACGAGTTGCTTAAACGGCCCCGGTTCGAGTCCGAACGCGACGGTGCCGGGCACTGCGCCCGCCTGCGGGCGGAAACCCTCGATGAAGTCCTCGTAGGAGTAGGAGGGGTGGAACTGGACCAGGCGGTAGTCGCCGCCGGTCTGCTCGGTGAGGAACCGCGCCAGCTCCTGTGCGAGGTAGGTCTTGCCGGTGCCAGGCGGCCCGTACAGCACGAGCTGCTTCTTCTCCCGTAGCAGGTCGATGGTGTCGGCGATCCACGTCAGGTCGAGGTAGAGCGAGGCCGCCAGCTCCGGCGTCGGGTCGGGCAGCTCGATCGGTTGGGGTGCCTCGACCGGAACCGCCGGCGCGATCGGGCTGGTCACGCCGTCGTCGGAGTCCAAGCCCGCGAGCGTGGCGAACTCGGCGACCTCCGGGCCGAGGCTGCTCACAGTCATCTGCCCGGATAGTCGATCCTGCGTGCTGTCACCCAGGTCCTTCCGGCTGAACGGCGTGTCCGGATTCGCCCAGCGCACCCGTCGCCGCCGGGAGGACAGCCGGCCGGGGGTCTCGACGAACTCCGGCTCGCTGGTGACCACTCCTACGTAGACATCCGGGCCGTCCACGGTGGCGACGATGTCGCCCGGCCTGATCTCGTTGAGGAACCGGTGCAGCACCCCCACCTGGATGCTGCGCTGCCGGGCGGACAGATCAGGCCGGCCCTCGGCCAGGACTGCGTCAAGCTGCGAGCGCGTCAGGCCGGTCGGCACCTCGGGCAGTTCAGGAAAGGCGATCGAGCAGTAGCCCCCGGCCAGCCAGTCGGGGATCAGGTTGCGGCCGTGCACGTTGGCGCCCCGGACCAGCCAGCCCCGCGTATACCCTGCCGCGCCGCGCCACCGTCGGCCCAGGTCACCGCGGTAGAAGTCGACGTAGCCGTCCGTCCGCTGCTCCACCTGCCGGCGCAGGGAGAGCAGGTCCCGATCCTCATCACCACTACGGCCGCCCGGGATCTCCTCGGCGAAGGCGTCCAGGATCTGCTTCTTGTGCTGGCGGGAGACGATCGGCTCGAACGTCTCCGGGAACGCCAGGTTCAGCAGCGCGTTGCGCTGGCTGTACGCACTGCCAATCGGAACGTTGACGGCCAGGCGCCGGAACGCCCACGGATCCGTCAGGCACTCCTGCTGCCGGCTCGCGGGCAGCGCCTTCCACGCCTCGACGAACCGCACCAACCAGGCAAGCTGACGGTCCCGCTGCGTGTGGTAGGCGGTGCCGGCGCGAGCGAAGCCGCCATCCAGCGCCGCATCCAGATCCGGCGGGACCTCCGGCGGCTCCGGAGCCAGCGCCAGCACGTCGGCGAGCAGCCGGCGCTTCGCCGCGACGCCGATGTCCATGGGTGGGAGCAGGTACAGGTAGGTCAGTTCGCCGGCAAGCTGCACCGTCTCCTGCGGGGCACCCGCAAGCTGCCGGCTCAGCTTCTCCACGAACCGGGCCGGACCGACCTCCGGCGCCTGCACGAACCGCCGATCCAGGTCAGCCGCGGCCTGCGCCGTCCACACGCGCCGTCCTGGCGTGAACACCGAGTCGTCCGACCGCAGCCCCGCGTCGAACACCCGCCGAACCGCCGCATAGATCTGCTCACAGCCTGGAACATTCATGTCCGCTCCGGATGCCGCGGGCCGTGGCCGGGCGGCGGGTCGAGAGGGCTGGTGAACGCGCCGGTCGCCATCACGTCGTACGCGGCGAGGACCAGGCGCCGGGTGCGGAACTCACCGTGGGTCCGCTCCTCGTTCTTCCGCAGTACGGCGAACGAGTCGAGTACGTGCTCGACCTCGGGTCGGGTCAGCCCGTACAGGTGCAGGTACGCAGCATCCAACTCGGCGCGCAACTGAGCCCGCCGCGTCTCGTCCCACCGGAACGGCGGCCCGCCATCGCCGAGGTCGGCCGCATACGGCTGCAAATCCCACCCGGAGTACGACAGTTCCAGGACCCGTTCGGTCACCCAGTCGCGGAGGATGCGCTCCGGTCCCCACGGCACGTACTCGGCATACCACTCCGGTGGGAGTACTGGAAGCTGCTTGACAACGGTGTACAGAAGGTGCGTACCGCTCAACTTCTGGCGTACACAGTAATCAACGGCGATAGAGGCTAGGTTGGCTTGCAGGGCGGCCACGAGGTCGGCCCCAGAGAGCGCCAAGGGCACGGTGTGACCGGCGGCGACGCGGGGGATCGCGGTGGCGACCATCGTGCGCTCATCCGTGGAACGGGCAATATCACGCCATCCCAGCAGCCATTCGTGGCCCCAGGAGTCCGGCACCGCCTCCTCCACGTCGGACTCGGCAACCCAGTACCGGGGCCACGGCAGTGCGTTCGGGTCAGCGTGCTCCGCGCCGAGCCCGGGCAGGGTGCCCTGGTTGGCCTGAGCCTGGGTCTGGCCTCGATAGGTCTGGTAGCGGGAGTCGAAGAGATGGACCATCTTCGCCTCGTACAGTGGCAGCATCCGCTCCGCGCCCTTGACGAAAGTGTTGCCCGCCGACTGCCAGCCGTCGCCCCGGAGCGCCTTCTCGCCGTAGAACCGCCCGGCGTCGTTGGCCATATGAAACATGACGAGAAAGCTGAGTCGCCATGGGTTGCCGCCAGGGTCGCCGTCGCGCCAGAGGACGGGGACGCGGCGGTGGATGCCGATGGTTATTTCGGCATCCACGCGGCTGCGGAAGACCGGACTGGTGCCGCTGTTGGGGTTGACGCGGAGGATCTCGCTGGGTTGCATCGCAAACCGGCGCTCCGTGAGTTCGGTCAGGTGGCGGGTGGAGAAGGCGAACGATGCCGCGCCTATCTCTTGGCCGCCGGTCGCGGCTAGCAGTGCGAACCTGACTCGGTGGTCAACGTCTTGGAAGATCTTGGCTTCGTTCTCGAAGTCGAGGAGTGCGGCGAGGGTGTTTGTCTCGACGAGGTGGCGGAAGAACGGGGCCGTCGTATCCCCCGTCGCGATCCCGGTGGGTAGCACCATGCCGAACCGGCCCGCTGGCGCGACCAGGATCAACCCGGTCTCGGCGAACAGCGCGTAGGTGTTGACGTCGCCGCGACCGGTGAGCGGGTAGCGTCCGCTGCCGCGAGCGAGGACGCTGGTGGCGTCGGCCTTGCGGAGCGCGGCTCGGTACGCCGACCACAGCGCGGGGTGCTGGTGCTCCAGTGCGGCGATGGCCTTCTTCCGGGCGGCGGCGTTCTCCGCGTCGGCGATCTCGGGTGCGCGATGGGCGAAGTACTCCTGCTCCTGCAGTTTGGTCCGCTCCCAGGGCGGGTTGCCGATGACGCAGGAGAAGCCGCCGGGGAGTATGTCGGGGAACTCCAGTGGCCAGTGGAAGAACTGGTGGCGCTCGCGGAGGCGCTGGACCTCGCGGAGTTGGTCGCCGGTCAGGCCGGCGGCGCCTGCTTCGGCGACGCGGCGGATGTCGGCGCTGGTGATGCCGCCGGTGGAGCCCGCCGGGCGGGGCCAGGCGAATGCGGCGCACCAGGTGTCGGCGGCCAGGCGGGTCCGGGTGAGGTCGGTGTTCTGTTCGGCGTCGCGCCATGCTTCCTTCTTGGCCTGCACGTCGTCCAGGTCGTCTTCCCGGCGCACGGTGACGTCGCGGAACGCTCCGTGGTAGCCGTCGACCGGCTCGCCGAAGTTGGCCTCAATCTGGTTGGCGTCCGTGCGTTCGTTGCGGTTGCGGCGCCGCAGCGCGGAGACGGTCTTCGGGTCGTCGCCGGGCAGCGCGGTGAACGCGGCGTCGGGCAGGCCCGCGGCGACCAGCCCGGGTGTCGTGCCGAGCAGCGAGTTGCCGACCTTGATGTGGTTGTCCAGAAAGGACAGTGGGCGGCCGGGTTCGAGGGCTTCCAGCCAAAGGGCGACCTTGGCGAGTTCGGCCGCGAGCGGGTTGAGGTCGACGCCGTACAGGCACTGGGCGACGACCTCGCGCATGGCGTGCCGGAGGTCCGGCTCGGGTGGTTCGGCTTCGCCGGTGCGGTGGGCGGCGAGCCGGCGGGCGATGCGGCGGGCGGCGGCGGCCAGGAAGTGTCCGGACCCGCAGGCAGGGTCGCAGACCCTGACCGCAAGGAGGGCCTCGCCGGGGTCGTCCGCACCGGCCGCGGCGTCGAGCACTGGATCCAGCGCTTCGTTCAGGAGGATCTCGACCAGCCCGGACGGGGTGTAGTACGAGCCGCTGGTCTTGCGGTCGCTGCCGGCGCCGGTGTCCAGCTCGTACGCCCCGGTGACCGGGGAGTAGGTGGGGATCAGTTCGAGCAGAGATTCGTAGACGCTGCCCAGTTCCTCGGCGTCGAGGTTGCGGTAGTCGACCGGGCGGAGGTTGCCACCGTCGTCCCGGGTCGCGGCCAGGGCCCGGACTGCGGAGAGCAGGCCGCGGTTGGCGACAGCGGCCCCCTCCAGCGGGCCGAGCGCGCCCGGCTCGTAGATGCCACCGAACGCGGGCAGTCCGAGCGCTGGCAGCCCTCCGGCCGTGCCGAGAGCGGTGGTAACCAGGCGGAGCGCGGTCCAACGGTCGGTGTGGCGATCGGCTGTGTGCCGGCCGAGCGCGCGGCGGCGCAGCGCGGCGGTGGAGAAGTGGTCGGCGTACAAGCGGCGCTGCTCGACCGTGGCCCCCGCGGGGTGTAACAGGTCGCGGTCCTCGGCCACGAACAGGACGAGGAGTTGGTAGATGAGCCGCAGCAGCAGCCGGTGGTATTCGCGAACGCCGAGCGAGCCGTCGCGGAGTTGCTCGCGCAGTGACGGTGTGGCGGTGAGGAAGCCTGCGCCGAGGATCCGCAGCGCGTCGGTGACACCGGCGCGCAGCCGGGACAGTGCCCGGGTGCCCCTGGTCGCAGCCTCGCCACGCCAGGCCTCCAGCCAGCAGGTCTCCGGCGCGGCGCTGGGGTCGGGCCGGGGTTCGACCCTGCTGGCGTGGCAGACCTGCCAGAGCAGGGCGAAGTCGGCGAAGACCTCGCCGTCGAACATGCCCGCGACGTCGAACTCCACATAGGACTGACGGACGAGGGAGGCGGAGTCGCGCAGCAGCCGTAGCCGCAGGCCGTTCGTCACGAACCCCCACAGGTGCGCTGGGGACCGGTTGAGCATTTCCTGGACCAGCGAGTGCGGCGCCTTCCGCGCCGCACCGGCGACCCCAGCGGTGCGGTGGTCGAGGTCAACACCGGCGCCGAGCAGGTGGACCGGGGTGCGCTGCCACAGGTGCGAGACCGGGTAACTCTCCCCGTCCACGGTGAGGCCGCCGCTCGGTACGGCCGGCAGCCGGCCATAGCCGAGCTCCTCGAACAGCACCCGCAGCCAGCGGTTACGGGTGGTCTCGGTGTGCGCGCCAACCACCGGCTCGCCAGGCACGGCAGGCGGGACCAGGCGGCGGAACGCCTGCCACGCGCCGCGCAGCCGGTCCCAGGAGCGGTTGGCGGCCTCCCGGATCGTCTCGCCGTCCGCCAGGCCGTAGTCGGCCGGGCGCAGGCCTGGGAGGTCGGCGGCGGTTACCGCGGCGAGGATGTCGGGCGGGAGCAGGCTGCCGACGCTGCGTACCGTGCTCGTGGCCGCCGCCGGCATCAGGGCCCGGCCGGGAGGTGGATGTAGACGCCGAGCACGTCGGGCGGATGGTGCGCGCTGACGGACAGGCCGCGGCGGACCAGCGCGCCGGTGCTTCCGGCGGCTTCCCGGACCCGCCGGTGGCTGGCCAGCAGGTCGGCGGCCAGCCGATCACCTTCGGCGTTCAGGTGCGCGGCCACGCGATCGAGCCGGTCGAGGATCCGGCGGATCTCGGCGACGGCAAGGTCGGGCGGGAAATTCCCGGCCGGCCGGGCCGCTAGCTGGCCGGCGACTTCGTCGTAGGTCAACCACTCCGGCTCGCCGACCGGGCCGCGGAAGCCGAGTACCCGGGCCTCCTCGGCGACCACCGCCCGGCGACGGCTGCCGGTCGGCAGGACGAGGCTGAGCCGGTAGCGGAGCAGCAGCAGGACGGTACGGGCCGCGACCGCGTCGGTGCGCAGCACGCCGCAGCGCCGGGCCGGCCGGGCCGTGCCGCTGGCTGGGTCCAGGGCGGTGTCCAGGACGTAGCGGGCAAGTGTCTCCACCGTCGGGTCGGTGCGGGCCAGCACCGCGCCGGTGCGCGGCGCGGGCGGGGTGCGGACCAGCGGCAGCACGTCGCCGCCGCGCAGGCCGAGGTCGTCCCTGAGCACCGGCGGAAGACCGGCCAGGGCCGCCAGGTAGCCGCCCGCCCGCTGGGTGACCGTGCCGCGCAGCGCGGTCAGCGCGTCCACAGTGAACCGCTCGGCCTCGGCCGGGCTGCCCAGGCTGGCCGAGACCGACTCGATCTCGCGGCCGACCTCCTCGGGTTTGATCTGCTCCTGGGCGTAAAGGCTGCTGCGGGAGCGCCGCTCCCGGTCGGCGGCGTCGCGCCACTGCCGCTCCAGCTCGGTGCGGGCGGCCTGCTCCACGCCCTCGATCGCGAGTTGGCCGCCCGTGTCGGCCCGCAGTACCCCGTCGAGCACGGCGGTGAGCACGGCGTCGGAGTCGTGTGGCACCGGCACGGACACCCCGGTGTCATTGCGGATCGTTCGCTGGCGCCGCAACAGCACGTCCAGCACGAGCCCGTCGACGCCGTTGTCCTCGCCGTAGAAGGTGACCGCCCGCACGGTGGGCGAACGCTGCCCGAACCGGTCCACCCGGCCCTCGCGCTGCTCGTGGCGGGTGGGATTCCAGGACAGGTCGTAGTGCACGACCGCGGTGAACGACTCCTGCAGGTTCACCCCTTCGGACAGGCAGTCGGTGGCGACCAGCACCCGCCGCGGCGCCGCACCAAGCTCGGCCACCCGGCGTTCCCGTTCCTCGGGCGGCTGCGCCCCGGTCACCCAGTCGACCGTGACACCGTCCAGTGCCCGGCGCAGCGCGCGGCCGACGTACTCCGCGGTCGGGATGAAGCGGCAGAAGACCACCACCTGGTCGCCGCTGGCGACGAGGTCGCCGACGATGCGGGTCGCCTGGGTGAGCTTCGCGTCGGCCCGCTCGGTCAGCGCCTCGGCCTCGGCCGCCAGGGCGCGCAGCCGGCGCCTCGGCGCCTCGGCGTCGATCAGCGCGCCGGGCACGGTGTCCCTGCTGTCGACGGACTCGTCCTCGTCGGGCAGGTCCAAGACCGTGGCCGCCCCGATCGCGTCGGCATCCGCCAGGCTGTCCAGATCCTCGGCGCCACCGCGGTTGCGCAGCGTGTCCACGGCGGCGGCGGGTGACGACGCGAGGGACCGCAGCAGCGCAAGCACCGACCACCAGCGCACCCGTTGCCGGACCGGTCCGCCGGCGGAGTCGCGGACGGTGTCCCTGGCGTAGCCCAGCACCCGGTCGAACAGCCGCCGGTATGCCGGGGTGAGCAGGTAGGTCTCCTCGGTGACCAGCCGTTTCGGGAAGGGCGTGTCCTCGCCGAGGTAGGCGGTGATGTCCGCGCGCTGGCGTTGGACCACGTGCCGGGCGATGCGCTCCCGGTCGCGGCGCCGCGCCTCACCGGACAGGTCCTCGGGCAGGTCGGTAAGCGCGGGGTCGAGCAGGCCGAGCAGGGCTCGGAACGACTCTGGCTTGCCGGAGTGCGGTGTGGCGGTGAGCAGCAGCAGATGCCGGTGCGGGTCCGCCGCGATGCGTGACAGCAGGGTGTACCGCTGCTGCCCTGCCCGGGTGGCCCTGCCATCGGCGGCGCTCACGCAGGTGTGGGCCTCATCGACGATCACCAGCTCGGGGCAGGTGCGGAGGAACTCGTCGCGGCGGCGGCTGGACTTGATGAAGTCGGTGGACACCACGGTGTAGGGGTGGTGCTCGAACAGCGACTGAGCCATGCCACCGGGTAGGTCGCGCTCCAGCCTGCCTGCCGTCGATGGCAGCACGAGCACGGCGTTCAGGCCGAACTTGTCCGCCAGTTCCCGCTGCCACTGCGGCGCCAGGGCCGGGCTGCACAGCACCGTGAACCGGTCGGCGCTGCCCTGGGCGAGCAGCTCCGCGACGATCAAGCCGGCCTCGATGGTTTTCCCGACACCGACTGCGTCCGCGATCAGCAGCCGGGCGGTCTCCATCCGAAGCGCCATCAGCAGCGGCACGAGCTGGTAGGACCGTGGCGTCACGGCGAGTCCACCGAGGCTGCGGAACGGCCCGCCGCTGGACCGGAATCCCAGTCGGAGGGCGGATCGGAGCAGTCTCGCGCTCGCGGCGTCACCGAGGTCCGACGGATCCGGTGCGGCGAACGTCGCGTCCTCTACCGGCTCCAGCTCGGGCAGCACCCCGGCGATGTCGTCGTCTCCTCCACCCAGCGGCCGCAGCAGCAGCAGGTCATCGGTCCCGCCGGGTAACAGCACCCAGTCCCGGCCGCGGGCTCGGACCAGCGACCCGGGCAACCGGGCTGGAGCGGGCGACGCGACGGCGGTCATCGAGCGGCCCCGAACACCGACGGGTAGCGGTCGAGCTGCTCGCGCAGATCCCGATCGAGGTTGATGCGGATCGCCATCCATCCCGGCCTGGCGTCCAGCCGCTCTTCGGCCTCCTCGTCAGCCAGCGGGCTGTGGTGGAACCCCTCGGCATCGACGAAGACGGCGACGCGAACCTCGGGGCGCTGGTAGATGAAGTCCGGCTTGGCGTTCGCCGCGGCGACCAAGGTCCCGGACGCGGTCGGCACCTGGTAGCCCAGCTCCCGTAACCGCCGGACGAAGGGATGGCCAGGGTCCAGGAGACCGCGGGACTCGTCGATGCCGGCATCGTCGCGGCCGACGGGGGTGAGCTGGCGCGTCGTCGCGTCGGCAAGGTCGAGCAGCAACGGCAGCGCGGCGTGCCGGTCGAGGAGCAGATGGTCCGGTTGGTTGGCGTAGGAGAGAAGGCAGTCGTAGCAGGCCTTCTCGCATCGCTCCGCAACACCCCCCGCGCTGCCACGATCCGTCCCGTCGGGTCCGTAGTGGAGCAAGGTAAGGGCGTATCCCGCGACGGCGGCGAGGTCCGGCGGATCGTCCTCGACGAGCTGGCGCAGTACGCCCGCGCCGCCTTCGGCCGATTCGTACAACAGGATCCGGCGCCGCTCCGTCCGGCTCGGCAGCGCCTCGGCGGCCAACTCGTTGTCCTCGAGATCGAAGACGACCTGGATGCCGCGCTTGAGCGCCCACTGCAGGCTCGCCGAGGCTTCCGGCGACACGGGGTGTGCCCATTCCAGTACGAGCGCGTTCCGCCGGTCCTCGACGTAGGGAACTACCAGCTCCGGCGGCCGATACTGATCCTGCCGCCGACCGCGCCGGGTTCGCCGGTTCGGGTCGGGCTTCGGCTCCCAATACCCGGTTACCGGGTCGATGAAGTAGCCGTCCGGCGAGCCCGGTGCGCGCCGCCGCAGGCCGACGTTCATCCGGCGGATCGTGGCCGTCGCGGCGTACACCGCGCTGGCCAGGCGGATGCCGGCGGTGGAGACCAGTTCGGCCTCCTGCCGTGCGTCCGGCCCGGCCGCCGGCAGCGCGATCGCTGTCACCAGGTCGAATCCCTGGCGGCGGCGTTCCTCCTCATCAGAGGAGATCCGCTCGCGGCGCCGGGTCGTTGCCGTGGTCATCCGCAGCAGGTTCCCCACCACGATGTCCAGATCGGCGCCGCAACTGTCGCAGGTGTTGTCGTCGGGCCGCCACAGCGTGCCGCAGGTCCGGCACCGTTTCGCGCTGTCCAGCGCCAGCGCGCCGTCTGAACCAGCGGACGGCAGTGACACCCGCACCACCGTGTACCGGGCGCCCTCGTGGTAGATGAACGCACCCGGACCGAACTCGCTGATCGCCAGGAAACGCGGCCTGGAGACATAGTCGCCATCCCGGCGGCTCCCGGCACCGCGCGCCGGAATGAAGGCCGTCACGGGCAGCCGCGGGAACGAGTACCCGGGCAGGAAGCCCTCCGTGGCGAAGTACCGGTAGCTGGAGAAGTCGTTGTAGCCGGGGTCGTCGCTCTCGTTGCGCAGCAGGTTCAACTTGGCCAGCGCTTCCCGGTAGCGGGCACTGGCCTTCGTGACCTCCTCGTGCGAGGATGCCGCGTCACGCTGGATGCGGTGGGCGTCGCGCATCTCCGCCTGCGCCGTGCGGAACGCCTCGCGCCATCGGTCACAGGCACGGTCGAACTGCTCCACCGCCATGTCCAGTGTCTGCCGGAGCCAGCCCTCGTCATACCAGGGCGCGTTGCTGACCTCATCCGTCTCGTTCAGCAGGCGCCGGGCCCGGGCCAACGCCCGATCCTTCGCTCCCGGGTCCGACAGGGTTCGCCGCACGTCGTCCAGTAGCGCCAGGGAGGGGTCGTCACCGGCGACGTCGAGCACGTCTACCAGCGACCGGCCGAGCGGTTGACCCGTCTCGGCCAGCCATACAGCCTGCACATGCGAACGGATCAGGTCGGCGTTCGTCAGGTCCAGCCGTGGGGTTGCGACCTTCCCCGAGACCATCCGTTCCGGACGGCGGAAGTGGTACTGGTCGTGCCCGCTGCCCGCCGAGCAGTATGTGATCACCAACGCCGGCTGCCCATTCCGGCCAGCCCGGCCGGAACGCTGCGCGTAGTTCGCCGGCGTCGGGGGCACGTTGCGTAGGACCACCGCGTTCAGCGTCGCGATATCGACGCCCAACTCCATGGTCGGCGAGCAGAACAGCGCCTGCAGTTCGGCCCGCCGGAACCGCTCCTCCCGTTCCTCCCGCGTCTCGGCCGGTACCTGCGCGGTGTGCTCGGCGGACCGGAGACCCGCAAGGCCAGTGGCCAGGGACCGGTAGAACTCGACGAAATACGGGTTGGTCCGCCCGCCGTCCGCCCCGGCCACGGTGCGCAGGTCGTCCGGCGCCCTGGTTGTCCCGTCTCCGGCGACCCACCGCAGGGTGGACGCGTTCAACTGGTAAGCCGTGACCCCCGCCCGCTCGTCCACGGCGAACACAAGCCGGTACTCGGCGAGCAGTGCCAGCAGGTCGCGTATCGCCTGCTCGGTCTCGGCCGCCTTCAACTGCACACCGACGGACCGCAGGCGGGTACGCAGGAACCGCCCGTACCCCGACAACCCCGAGACGTGCATGTCGCCGCCGCCGCGCTCGCCCGGCCACCGGGAGCACGGCCAGGTCCAGCCGCTGATGAACTTGTCCTGCTCGGTCACTGCCCACGTGTCGTTGAGGTGCTGGTCGGACAGCGACCGGACGGTGTCGAAGCCCTCCGCGGTCAGCGTGTGCACCCGGATCGCCAGGCTGCGGCGCATCTCGTCCAACAGCACCCGGACCGCTCGCTGCCGCTCGTCGGCCGGCAACTTGCCCAGCGGTGTTGCCGACCAGTCGTCGGCCAGAACCTCCTCCAACCCCGCGTAGTGGAGGCGCAGCAGGCCGGTCTGCTCCAGGTTCGGCATCGTGATCCGCCAGCCCCGTTGCAGGTCCAGGTAAACGCGGTAGGCCACAGCCTCGCGCAGCGCACGAAGGGCGTCCTCGCGGGCGAGCATCCCCTTCGGCTCCGGCCCCTGGCCGTAGTCCGACCACGGCAGACCCAGCGCCCGCACGACATCGGCGGCAAGCGTGTCGTGCGCCAGTCCGGTCGAGCCGGCGTCAGCGGCAGCCCGGTACAGCCCGGCCCGCAGCAGTCCCACCTGCACGAAGTCGTTGAAGTGACCGGCCTGCAGCGAGGCGTCCTGCCGGTTGTCGGTGAAGGACAGCACCTTCCGGGTGTCCTCCGGCATGCCGGCCGTGCGCAACGCCCGCACCAGACTGCTGGTAAGCAGCGTGGTCGCCGAGCTGCGTCCCTCCGAGCCAAGCGTCGCCAGCTTCGCAAAGTCTTTCTGGCGTGCCGACTCGTACGACACACGGCAGTCCGGGTTCAGGCAGAACCGCAGCGGGGCCGCAACGAACGCCGCGTGGATGCCCTCCCCGTCCCCTGCCACACGACCGTCCCGCGTCACCCGCACCAGCGTCGGCAGGTACGGCTCTCGGGCGCGGTCGACGGCGGGAGCGTCCTCCGGTCCGACGAGCCAACCCTGCGGCAGTCGGTCCGCGACCGCCGTAGTCGTCGACGGCCACGGGGTCTGCTCGGAGATGTAGAGGTAACCGGCCTGGTTTCTCTGCCCGGCACTGGTGTCAGCCGCATCGTGGTCGTCGAGGAGAAAGAGGTCATCGAGCGGCTGAGCGGTGAGGCGAGCGTGCGACCGCACCACCGACAGGTACTCCTGCCCGCACTCGCGGCAGAACTCCAGCGGCATCAGCACCGCGTCCGGTGAGCCCGGGACCGCCGTTTGTCGCCGGGTCGTCACGTAGCGGTCGGAGGGCAGATCAAGCGACGCGTAGACGGTGTCGCCCTTGCTGATGAACTGATGCAGCCGGAATGCGAACAACGGCTGCCCGCGCTCGTCCCGCTGGGCGGCGCCAGCGAGCAGCACCTCCCGCAGCGCCTGGTCGCAGCGATCAATGGCTGCCCCGGTGACCTCGGCCAGTTGCGCCGCCACTGTGGGTAGCTGTGCCGGTCGTCGCGCAGGTCGCCGGTGCCGACGCCGTGGTCGATGGCGGCGCGCAGCGCGGCTCGGTCGGGAGCAGGATCGGCTCGGGTGGCGCGCCGCAACGTCTCGCCGATGACGGACTCCGGCTTCACCTGAGCGCCGAACAAACGGCCGGCGACGTCGGCGATCTCCTCCCGCTGCTTCTCCGGTGAGCCTGGACCCGCCAACGTCGCAGACGTCCCCACGCACAGGACGTCCGGGCTGCCGCAGGCATCCCGAACTCGGCGGACCAGCATCGCGACGTCGGCGCCTTGCCGGCCGCGGTACGTGTGCAACTCGTCCAGCACAAGAAAGCGCAGCTCGTTGGCCTGGCTGATCAGCCGGCGACGCTCATCCGGCCGGGTCAGCAACAGATCCAGCATCACGTAGTTCGTCAGCACGATGTCCGGCGGCGCTGACAGCACACGCTCCCGTTCCTGCCTGTCCTCCTGGCCCGTGTACCGAGCGAACGTCACCGGCGGAGCCGTTCTCCCCAGGAACCGCTCCAGCTCGTGTAGCTGGCTGTTCGCCAGCGCGTTCATCGGATAGACCACGATCGCGCGCACCCCGCGCCCGGATCCTTCGCGCAGCACGTGATCGACTATCGGTACCAGGTAGGTCATGCTCTTGCCGGAGCCTGTGCCGGTTGTCAGCACGTAGTTCTCGCCGGCTCTCGCAGCTTCCACGGCGTCCTGTTGATGACGGTGCAACCGCAAGGGCTGCCCGCCAACCCGGAAGATGTCGGCGCAACCGGGATGCAGCGTTCCGCGGGCAGCGAGCGTCTGCACGTCCTCGCCAGGCTGGAACGCCGGGTTGAGGGATACCCACGGCTCCGGCACCATGCCCGACGTCAGCTCCCGGTCCACCCTCTCCGCCAGCGCCCGGTCACGGACCCTGACAAAGCTTCGTGCGAACTCTCGGTAGTCAGCAATGACCTGGTCCCGGACGGCAAACACATCCACTCGGACACCGCCCCCTCACCGCCCTGCAAACAGCTACTCAACGCCGCGCCAGCCTAGTCAGCACCACATCGAGAGGGAGGGCGTGTCCAATTTCTGTCCCGTTAACGGACGACGCAGCCAGCTCAATGGCTGTTGATGTTCCTCAAGGTGGTGCGCGTGTATAGCGAGGCACGGCGGCTTTGCTGTAGTTGTCAGGCCCCCCGGGCGCCGCTCTCTGCTGAGCTGCTGAGACATGCTGCGTTACTGGTCCAGCCGCCGAGGTGATCTGGTGTCCGTTGTGAACGTCGCCGCTCTGGCTCATTCGTCACGGAAAGTAGCCAACAACGACGCGCATGCCCGAGGGCGGCTCCGCGGACCGACGTCTCGACCAACCACTGCATGCGACGCACCACCCACGCAGGTCCACGCATGCTTGGCGGTCATGTCAGCCTCGGAGTGTGGACGTTACGCCGTCGGACGTTGAGCGGGTTCCGGGAGAGAACCTGCGGGTGTCGCGGGCGGAGTTCGGGGCGGTGTGGGCGGAGGCGGAGCGGCGGCAGGCGGAGCAGGCTGCGGGTGGGGTGACGGACTGGTACGTGGGTGGGGTGGTGGTGACGTGCCGGTGGGTTGCGCGCGCGACGGTGCGGCCCGAGGGGCGGCCGTGGCGGCAGGCGCGGTCGCCGGTGACGGGGACGACGCGGTTGGCGCATGCGGAGTTGATCGAGCGGGAGTGCCTGGCGGCGGAGGTGCTGGACATGCGACATCCTGTGCCGGAGTGGTTGGCGGGCCGGCCGGGGTGGTCGGCGGGGATTGTGGCGACGTTCAACTGGATGTGGCGGGGCACGGCAGGGCCTCCGGTTGAGGTGCCGCGTACAGCGGCGGGGTGAGCCGCCGCTGTGCGATGTTCCGCCGGCGGGGTTTGTTCGAGGCAGTCAGTCCAGTGTGGACAGTTCGAGGGCAGGTGCGGCTCGGTCGAGGTGGTCGGCTTGTTCGGCGGTGCGGGCGGCTTGCCGGTCGTCGGCGTGCCAGCGGGCGAGTTGGTCGGCGTGGGCTTCGTGGGCGGCTACGCGTTCGTCGTGGATACGGCGTTGCTCGATCTCGGCGAGCGCGCGTTGGGCGCGTGCGATGGCATCGGCGGTCGCGTCGGCGGACGGGACGCGCACGGCGTCCTCGCCACGTTGGGGTGGCTCGGGTGCGGCGGTATCGCGGATGTCGGGCAGGGCGGTGTCGGCGGCGTCGGGGTGGGGTTCGGGGTGGATGGCCTGCTCGTCGGCGAGCCGGTCGGCGGTGATGTCGGCGAGGTCGGTGTCGTCGGTGATCTGGCGGTGGGCGTCATCGGCACGCTGGGCGACGGCTTGGGCGGCGAGCCATTCCTCGGCGGTGGTCGGCTCGTCGGTGCGGTTGCCGTCCGCGTGGCGGGCGGACAGTTCGGCGGCGGCGCGGTCTGCGGCGGCGCGGGTTCCGGCGGTGTGGGCGTACCACTGGGCCCGGGCGGCGTCGGCCCGTTCGAGGTCGGCGGCCCGGGCGTCGAGCACGGCCGCGAGTGCTGTGGCTTCGGCGGCTTCGTGCTCCAGACCGGCGCTGGTGTCATCTTCGGTGGCTGCGGCGGCCTCGGCGGCACGGATTGCGGCGGTGGTGCGGTGCTGGGCGGCGGCCTGGCGGGTGCCGGCCAGCTCGTTGGCAACGTACCGCGGTTCCCATGCCTCCTCGCGTTCGTAGCCGCGG
>WNFU01005365.1_pt1 | contig 16354 bp, 18 predicted proteins | sample 5400121 | NCBI WGS metagenome assembly WNFU01 (sample SAMN13153360, study PRJNA577476) | soil metagenome | isolation source: 100 cm soil or saprolite under grassland replicate 1 | place: USA:California | collected 2016-06-15
TGCTGACGCTGCTCGCCTCGCTGTCCATCCACACCGGCGCTCTGGCGCTCCTCTTCGTCTTCACGTCAGGGGAGTCGGACTCGAGCGCGCTCTTCATCGATCTGTCGGCCCAGGAGGTCGGTTCTGTATCGGAGCGTAAGGCCGCGACTACCGAGGGTGGCCTGAGACAGACGCGGGCCGGCTCCGCACGTCAGATCGAACGCCCCGCGACGGCGTCGCCGGCCGGTGCCCCCGCACTGCCATCCAGTCCCGAGCCCGCGCCGCCGCCGGAGCGAGAAGTCGCCACGTCAAGGCCACCCGAACCTCCTCATCAGGCCGAGCCGGCTCCTGCCGCGGTGTCATCGCGCGAGACGGCCCCGGAGGGGGTGGCGCCAAGCTCGGCGAGCGCATCTGCAATCGAGGCCGGCACGAAGTCGAGCGGCGCCAGCGCCGATCAGACCAGCGCGACTTCCGCCAGTGACGTCGGGGGCCCCGGCCGAACCGGGGCGCGCATCGCGCTCGCGCCGACAGGGCCCCTGGGAGGCGAGCCCGGATCAGAGTACGGTGGTTACCTCGCGCACGTGAGGCGACTCATCCAGGAGTCGCTCCAGTATCCGCTGGCCGCGCGCCGGCGAGGGCTCAAGGGCACCGTGTCGCACCAGATGCTCGACGAGGCCGCGCTCGAGGCGGTGAGGAATCTCGGGCCTCAACCTTTCCCCGCCGGCCTGATGCCACGACCGTTGCGGGTGCGACTGCCGGTGGTCTTCGATCTGCAGTAGTATGCTCACCGATCCGCCGACGGGGAGGTGGGTATGGCCGAGGGCAGAGTGCACACGATCGAGCGGGGCCTTGACGGCACCGAGACCGAGTATCACGACATGGCGGTCGAGGGAGACGGGGTCGAGCGCCTCCTCACCGAACTCTTCACGGAACACTGGGCGAAGCTTACGGTCGGACCTCTGATCGAAGGCGCGGCCTACGAGATCCAGTTCGCCTCGGCCCCGAAGGTGACGACGCTCGACGGGTACTTGACGGTCGACACCGGCGCCTGGCACTTCCACCTGTGCGTCAACGATCAGCGGGGAACTCGCACCGAGGAGCTTGCCCGCATCCGGCGCGTGGCGCGCGCCGCCTTCTTCCGGACGGAAGGGGACTCCTGCGTGGGGACGACGTGGGGACTCAGGCTCTGGAACGGTCGCGGCGAGCAGATGATCACGATTCTGTTCCCGAACCCGCACTTCGACGAGGACTGGCGGCGCCTCCCTGAACCTGACTGGGAGAAGACCGCGCTCTGGCAGGAGCTCCGGCGGCGGTACGCGGGCGACTGAGCGCGTGGGGGCGGTGGGCCGCCTCATCGCGGTCTACGCGGCCCTGGCGTTCGGGGTATCCGTCGCGGTCGCCGAAGAGCCCGCCCGTATCCAGACCGACCGCCCCAGCGTCAGCAACAGCACGAGCACCGTGCCGCCCGGTGCTCTGCAGATCGAGGGCGGCGTCGATTACTCCCGGTCGCGAGTGAGCGGTGGCCCCGACGAGCGACGGTTCGTGCTCGGCGCGATGCTCCGGGCGGGGCTCACCGACCGGCTCGAGGTCCGGCTCGACGGCGCTCCGCTGGTCCGGCTGCGGGGTGCGGAGAACGACACGGGCTTCGGCGATCCCACGCTCGGCGTGAAGTACCGGTTTCTCGACACACGGGAGGGCAGCTGGTGGCCCTCGCTCGGCCTCCTGCCGTTCGTCAAGCTGCCGATCGCCCGCGAGCCGATTGGTTCGGAGCGCGTGGATTTCGGGCTCACCGCGCTCGCGAGCGTCGATCTGCCATGGCAGCTCGGCCTCGATGCGAACGCGGGACTCGTCGCGATCGGCCAGTCGAATCGCGACGCCTTCCTGCTCCAGGAGGTCGTGTCGGCCTCGCTCTCGCGCCAGATCGGTGAGCGGTGGTCCATCTTCGTCGAGGTCTTCTATGCCTCGCCGGCCGAGCGCGGCGCGCACGACATCGTCGGCCTGGATACCGGGATCCAGTTCTTCCTGACGCCGCGCGTTGCCCTCGACGCAGCCGCCCAGACCTCGTTCGGCGGGCCTGGGCCCGACTATGCGTTCCGTGCCGGGGTGAGCGTGCGGTTCGGGCGGTGACCGGCGTCCCTCTGTGCCGCAGGCCCTGAGCCCCGACGTCGCGAAGTCGGCCGCGCTACTCCTGGCACTGGCGGTCGACCACACCTTCGGCGATCCCCCGAACCGCTACCATCCTGTCGCCTGGATCGGGCGGCTACTCGACGCGGGGAGGCGCTGGCTCTGCCGTGGATCACCCGCGAGGCTCCTGGCCGGCGGCGCAGTCGTCACGATCGCCGTCGCCGGGCTTGCCGGAGCGACGGGAGTGCTCGTGTCGGCGCTCGCGGCGCGACTCGGACCCGGCGGTCTTCTGCTCGAGGCGCTCGCCCTCACGTGCCTGCTCTCCTTCCGGGGTCTCGTCAGCACGGCTCGCTCCGTCGCCGCCGACCTCCGCCGCGGCGATCTTCCAGCGGCCCGGCGGGCGGTCGGCTACCACCTCGTGAGCCGACCCACCGCCGAGCTCGACGAGGGGCAGGTCGCCTCGGCGACCATTGAATCCGTCGCCGAGAATCTGACCGACAGCCTCGTCGCCCCGGTGTGCTTCTTCCTCGCCGGGGGGCTCGTCGGCGCCGCGGTCTATCGCGTGATCAACACGGCCGACTCGATGTTCGGGTACCGCACGGGACCGCTTGAGCACTTCGGCAAGAGTGCGGCGCGGCTCGACGACCTGATGAACTTCGTCCCGGCCCGGATCGCCGGGCTGAGTCTCGTCGCAGGAGCAGTTCTCGCCGGGGAGAGCGCCCGCGGGGCCCTGGCGATCCTCCGACGCGATCGGGGCAGCACCGAGAGCCCGAACGCGGGATGGACGATGGCTGCGATGGCGGGCGCCCTCGGCGTGGTCCTCGAGAAGCCGACCGTCCACCGGCTTGGCGCCGGCGCCCTGCCGATCGCGAGCGACATCGAGCGGTCGGTGGGAGTGCTGCGAGCGTCAGCCGCGGTGAGCCTCTTGCTCGTGGCCGCTGCGTTCGTGGTCGGGAAGAAGCTGTTGGGGCTGTCCGCCTAGAAGCGGTAGCTCGCTCCGGCCAGGACGTTGATTGGCGGTGCGGGGGGCGACGTCGACCGTCGCCGGCACGCTCGAGAGCGGCAACGGCGAGCCCGGCAGGCGTGCGGGCGCCGTGACGCGGACTTCTGGCAGCCGGGTCGGCTCTTCCTGCGCCCCCTGCGGTAATGGCGTCGGCGGCTGCGCTCGCGCCGGCAACGACAGGAACACTCCCGGCCCGGCAACGACGGCGCACCCGAGAACGATCAGTAGGCGCATGGATGCTCATCACACCCAATACGGCGGCGGCGCCGGAAGGAGAATCCCCACCTGGCCACGATCGGCGTGGCCGCATGGCCACGAGCGTTAGGACAGGAGCCCGCGCCTGATGGCCTCGACCGCGGCCTGGGTGCGATCCGAGGCGCTGAGCTTCTCGCACGGCCTTGATCTTCACTCGCCTCACGCCGTGCGCAAGGGCCCAGCGCGCGGCTGCCGTGCGGTTCGCACTGCGGCCCGCTTTTTCTTCGTCACGACGCAGCGCCGGACAGGTACCCTGTTACGAGAGTGCGGCTGACAGACCGGTTGACGGACGGAGTGCGGACGGCGCTCGCGAAGGCGGGCCTGCCCGAGCCCGCAGAATGTGCGTGGGAGATCCCGCGCCAGGCGGAGCACGGCGACTACGCGACCAACCTCCCCATGGTTCTCGCACGGATCGCGAAGCGCGCGCCGCGACAGATCGCCGAACTCGTCGCAAAGCATTTCCCGCCGATGCCCGAGGTCGAGCGCGTCGAGGTCGCGGGGCCCGGGTTCCTCAACGTGTTCCTGGCCCCGGCCTGGTGTGCCAGTGCGCTCAGCGAAATTCTCGCGGCGGGCGCCGCCTATGGCCGTGGTGAGAGTCAAGCGGGGCGGCGCATCCGTCTGGAGTTCGTGTCCGCGAACCCGACCGGCCCGCTGGTCATCGTCAATGCGCGCGCCGCCGCGGTCGGCGACGCCCTCGCGCGGTTGCTCCGCACACAAGGCGCACACGTCACGACCGAGTTCTACGTCAACGACGCGGGCAATCAGTTCGAGGCCCTCGCGCGCTCGTTCGAGGCGCGCGTGAGGCAGGAGTTCGGCGAGCCGGCCGCGCTGCCCGAGAACAGCTACCCCGGCGAGTACCTCGTCGATCTCGCGAAGGCGTACCGGCACGAGGGCGGCCGCCTCATGAACGGCGCTTCCGAGCGCGAGCGCATCGAGCACTTCGGACGTTATGCGGTCGCGCGGATGGTCGAGGCGCAGCGCCGGATCCTGCGCGAGTACGGCGTGGAGTTCGACGTCTGGTCGTCCGAGCAGCGCGACGTCCGTGACAGGCGACTTCCGGAGAAGGTGCTGGAGGAGTTCGCGTCGCGTGGCCTCAGCTACGAGCAGGACGGAGCGCTCTGGTTCCGCTCGTCCGAGCGCGAGGAAGCGGGCGACGACAAGGACCGCGTGCTCAGACGATCGAACGGTGAGCCGACCTACTTCGCGGTCGACGTCGCCTACCACCACTATCTGAAGTTCGCGAACACCGACCGTGTGATCAACCTCCTCGGTCCCGACCACCACGGGCTAGTGGCGCCGATGCGGGCGGCGATGCAGGCGCTCGGCCACCCGCCCGAGGCGTTCGAGGTCATGATCGTCCAGCTCGTGACGCTGCTACGCGACGGGCAGCCCGTGCGCATGTCCAAGCGCCGGGGCGAGTTCGTGCTCATGGAGGAATTGCTCGAGGAGGTCGGCCGGGACGCCGCCCGCTTCACGTTCCTCACACGCCGGCACGACAGCCCACTCGAGTTCGACTTGGCGGTCGCGATGCGGCAGTCGAACGAGAACCCCGTCTACTACGTCCAGTATGCGCACGCTCGAATTCGCTCGATCTTCCGCCAGGCGGCGGAGCAGGGGATCGCGGTGCCGATCCTGACCGACGTCAACACGAGCCCGCTCGTCGAGCCCGCGGAGCTGGCGCTGATCAAGCTGCTCTTGCAATTCCCGGAGCTCGTCAACGGGGCGGCCCGGGCGCTGGAGCCGCACCGGGTCGCCTACTGGCTGCAACAGCTCGCGGCCGAATTCCATCCCTGGTACAAGACCCACCGGGTCATCCAGGACGACGCTCGCCTCATGCGTGCGCGCATGGCCCTCTGCGCGGCGGTGGACACCGTCATCCGGAACGGCCTGGAGCTCCTGGGCGTGAGCGCGCCGGAGAGTATGTGACGGTCGTGCGAGCCACAGCACGTCGTGGGGCTGGGGCCCCACCGTGCGAGGCGAGCCTATGAACATGGTCGTGCGAGCCACAGCACGTCGTGGGGCTGGGGCCCCACCGTGCGAGGCGAGCCTGTGAACACGGTCGGGCGAGCCGGGCGGGCGCGGCGGAACAGAAATCGCACCGCCTCCGCCCTCTTCCTGGTCGGCTGTCTCGCGGTCCTCGGCGGCACGTTCATGCTCGGGGTCATGGCGGGGCGCTTCTGGCCGCGCCCCCTGTCTTCCCAGGGCCCCGCCGCAGCGAGGGGCGCGAAAGAGGCGTCGCCGGCGCGAGGGGGGGACAGAGCTGCGCGCCAGGCCGAGCCGGCTCCGACGCTGACCTTCTATCAGGATTTGACCGCACCGCTCACGTCGCCGCCGCCGGTGAAACCCTCGAAGCCCCCGCGCGTCGAGAAGAGCGACAAACCCGATGCGCCGCCGCCGACCGAGGGGACTGCGGCGCCCGAGATCCCCAGACCGGCGCCGAACCAGGCGGCGTTCACCGTCCAGGTCGGCGCGTACAAGGCAAGAGAGCCCGCCGAGGCGTTGCGCGCGCGGCTCGCCGCCGGGGGCCACCCCGCGTACGTCGTCCAGATCGACGCCCCCGGCAGCGTCCGGTTCCGCGTGCGCGTCGGCTCCTTCGCCACGCGGGAAGCGGCCCAGCAGGTCGCCGACCGGATCGGCAGCGAGCGTTCCCTCTCGGCCTTCGTGACGTCCCGGTGAGATGGGGGCGCCCAGGCCGGGGCGAGTGCTCGTCGCCGAAGGCGAGCTCACCGCGCGGGTGGCCGAGCTGGGCCGAGCGATCGCGCGCGACTACGCGCGGGAGAATCCGGTGCTGGTCGGTGTTCTCCAGGGGGCGGTGCCTTTCGTCGCCGATCTCATGCGGGCGCTCCCGATCGACCTCACCGTCGATTTCATTCGCGCCTCGAGCTACGGCGCGGGAACGAGCTCCTCGGGCACGGTGCGACTCGTCGCAGACCTGGCGGTCGACATCGCGGACCGACACGTGCTCATCGTCGACGACATCGTCGACACGGGCCTCACGCTCGGCGCGCTGAAACGAATGCTCGAGGCGCGGCGGCCGCGGAGCGTGCGCACGTGTGTGCTCCTCGACAAGGCTGGTCGTCGGGAGGCGGACGTCACCATCGACTACCTTGGGTTCACGATCCCGAACGTCTTCGTGGTAGGCTACGGGCTCGACTACGACGGGCTCTACCGCAATCTGCCCTACGTCGCCGCGCTCGACGCGATCTGACGCTCTCCGCCGTCGTTGCGCCCGGTGCTATAATGACCGGGCGTATATGAACCAGGTCTACAAGAACCTCGCGCTCTGGATGGTGATCGGCCTCATCGTCATCCTCCTGTTCACCATCTTCCAGGGTGCGCAGCAAGGCGGCCAGGAGCAGCCGAACTTCTCCGAGTTCCTCAAGGCGCTCGATCAGGGTCGGGTCGAGTCCGTCGTCATCCGCGGCAACCTCGTCACGTACTCGCTCAAGGATTCGGCGCAGACGCAGCGCACGTACATCGTCGAATATCCCGACCTCGTCAAGACTCTGAAGGACCGCGGTGTCCGCATCGCGGTGAAGCCGCCCGACTCCAACCCCTGGTATGCGATCTTCCTGCAGTGGGTGCCGATGCTGCTCTTCATCGGCGTCTGGGTCTTCTTCATGCGCCAGATGCAGGGGGGCGGCGCCAAGGCGCTGAGCTTCGGGAAGGCGAGGGCCCGGCTGATCTCGGAGAAGCAGAACAAAGTCACCTTTCAAGATGTCGCCGGGGTGGACGAGGCCAAGGAAGAGCTGCGCGAGATCATCGATTTCCTGAAAGACCCGCAGAAATTCCAGAAGCTCGGTGGAAAGATCCCGAAGGGCGTGCTGCTCGTCGGGCCGCCGGGCACGGGCAAGACGCTGCTCGCGAAGGCGATCGCCGGCGAGGCGAACGTCCCGTTCTTCTCGATCTCGGGCTCCGACTTCGTGGAGATGTTCGTGGGCGTCGGTGCTTCCCGTGTGCGCGATCTGTTCGAGCAGGGTAAGAAGCACGCGCCCTGCATCATCTTCATGGACGAGATCGACGCCGTCGGGCGCCACCGCGGGGCCGGCCTCGGGGGGGGCCACGACGAGCGGGAGCAGACGCTCAACCAGCTCCTCGTCGAGATGGACGGATTCGAGACGAACGAGGGCGTCATCCTGATCGCTGCCACCAACCGGCCCGACGTCCTCGACCCGGCACTGCTGAGGCCCGGGCGGTTCGATCGTCAGGTCGTCGTGCCCCGACCCGACGTGAAGGGGCGCGAGGAAATACTACGCGTGCACGCTCGGCGGATCCCGCTGGCTCCGAACGTCGAACTCAAAGTGCTGGCGCGGGGGACGCCCGGGTTCTCGGGCGCGGATCTGGCGAACCTCGTGAACGAGGCGGCGCTGTTGGCGGCGCGCCAGAACAAGAAGCTCGTCGAGATGTCCGACTTCGAGAGCGCCAAGGACAAGGTCCTGATGGGCGTGGAGCGGCGCTCCATGATCATCAGCGACACCGAGAAGCGGACGATCGCGTATCACGAGGCGGGCCACACGCTCGTGGCCGACGTTCTGCCGGGCACCGACCCGGTCCACAAGGTGACGATCATCCCGCGCGGCCGCGCCCTCGGCCTGACGCAGCAGCTCCCGGTTGACGACAAGTACAACTACTCGAAGGAGTACCTGGTGAACCGCATTACGATCCTGCTCGGCGGGCGGGCCGCCGAAGAGATCGTGCTGAACCAGCAGACCACCGGCGCGGGCGACGATCTGGAGAAGGCGACCGAGATGGCGCGCAAGATGGTCTGCGAGTGGGGCATGTCGGACAGGCTCGGACCACTCACGTTCGGGAAGAACGAGGAGCACATCTTTCTCGGCCGCGAGGTCGCCCGGGCGAAGGATTACAGCGAGGACACCGCCCTCCTCATCGACTCCGAGATCAAGCGGATCGTGATGGAGGCGGCGAGCCGCGCCAAGCAGATCCTCCAGGAGAACATCGAGAAGCTCCACGCGCTGGCGCGAGCGCTGCTCGAGCGGGAGACCCTCGACGGCGAGGAGATCGCCCGCATCCTGCGCACCCGCCCCTTCCAGGAGGCCGGCGCGCCCGCGTAGCGGCTCGCGGCTCGATTTGGCCCATCGAGCCATCCTCGCAGGCGTCTCCCTCGGGAGCGACCGTCCGGTCGCCGTCATGGGCGTCCTGAACGTCAGCCCGGAGTCCTTTCACGCCGGCTCTGTACACACCGCGAGCGATGATCTGCTCACCGTCGCGCTCGCGATGGTGGAGGCGGGGGCGGCGCTCATCGACGTCGGCGCCCGATCGACGGCGCCCCACCTCGATACCGCCATCAGCGACGAGGACGAGTGCGCGCGGCTGGCGCGGGCGATCGACGTGCTGGCGCCCAAGGTGCCGGTGCCGATCTCGGCCGACACCGCCCGTCCGGGACCGGCCCGTGGCGCGCTCGATGCCGGCGCGCGGGTGATCAACGACGTCACGGGCCTGCGTGACCCCGCCGTCGCTGCGCTCGTCCGCGAGCGTGACGCCGGGATCATCCTCATGGCGTCTCCGGAGGGACCCGGACCCCTCGCGAACCCCATCGTGTCGAGTGTCGAGAAGCCCCTCCCACCGGGCGTGGACCCGGTGGCGTCCGTGAAAGCGCTGCTGGCGCGGGGGCTCGCGCGCGCCCGCGCCGCGGGGATTTCCGAGGAGCGTGTCGTCCTCGATCCCGGGATCGGGTTCTTCCGGAACGAAGGGGTGCCCTGGGACGAGTGGGATGCACGAGTGCTGGCGGGGCTCGGCGCGCTCAAGACCCTCGGGCGCCCGCTCTGCGTCGGCGTGTCACGGAAGTCCTTCATCGGCGCGATTACCGGCCGGCCGAGAACCGAGGAGAGGCTCGCGGGCTCGCTCGCCGCGACCACGGTGGCCGTGTGGAACGGCGCAGCACTGATCCGGGCCCACGACGTCGCCGACACGCTCGATGCGGCACGCATCGCCGAACGCATCCGCGAGGCACCCCGCACCCTATAATGGACTTGCGAGCCGCAGGACGTCGCGGGGCTGGGGCCCCGCGCGCGAGGCGAGTGAAAATACAACAGGAGCGGGAGCCGCAGTGGCGAATCCAATGAACGTCCAATGACGCGCCTGTTCGGCACCGACGGAATCCGCGGCGTGGCAAACGAAGAGCCGCTCACGCCCGAGCTTGCGTTCCGTGTGGGCCGCCAGCTCGTGGCAACGCTTCAGTTCGACCACGGCGCTGACCGGGTGCGACTCGTCATCGGACGCGACACGCGTCGCTCGGGCCCGCTCCTCGAGGCGGCACTGATCGCGGGCGGCCTGTCCGCCGGCGCCGACTGCTACTCCGTCGGCGTGCTGCCCACCCCCGCCATCGCGGTGCTCACGCGCCGCCTCGAGGCTCACGGTGGCATCGTGCTCAGCGCCTCGCACAATCCGTTCGCGGACAACGGCATCAAGATCTTCTCGTCCGAGGGGACCAAGTTTCCGGACGCGTGGGAGGCCGAGATCGAGCAGCGGCTCGAGGGCCCAGATCGTGCGCCCCGCGCCCGCGGCGCGCAGATCGGCGCGCTGGTGAACTACGACCGGGCCGAGGCGGTGTACGTCGACTTCCTGTGCGACTGCTTTCCGATCGACCTGAGCCGCTTCACCATCGCCCTTGACTGCGCCCACGGCGCGACTTACCGGGTCGCGCCGCGCGTGCTCCGGCGTCTCGGCGCCAAGGTGATCACGATCGGTGTGCGGCCCGACGGCACCAACATCAACGCCCGATGCGGCGCGCTCCACCCGGACAACCTCCAGCGGAAGGTCCGTGCCAGCGGCGCGACGATCGGCTTTGCGTTCGACGGCGACGGCGACCGGCTCATCTCGGTCGACCACACGGGCGAGATCCGCGACGGGGACTACGCGCTCGCGATCGCGGGGCGCCATCTGGCGTCGCGCCAGCGGTTGAAGCAGAACCTCGTCGTCACCACGGTCATGGCCAACCTGGGCCTCGACCAGGCCCTCGAGGCCGCGGGGATCCGCGTCGTCAAGACGCAGGTCGGGGACCGCTACGTCCTCGAGGAAATGCAGCGCCTCGGCGCCAATCTCGGCGGCGAGCAATCCGGCCACCTGCTGTTGCTCGACCACTCCCCCGCGGGGGACGGGATCCTCTCGGCGCTCGCGCTGCTCAGCGTGGCCACCGAGACGGGCGAGCCGCTGGCATCGCTGGCGGCCTGCCTGCGCAAGTTTCCCCAGGTGCTCATCAACGTACCCGTCCGGTCCAAGCCGCCGATCGACTCGATCACCGGGGTCGGTGAGCGCATGGCCGCCTTCGAGCATGAGATGAACGGCCGCGGACGCGTCCTGATCCGGTACTCGGGCACCGAGGCGCTGGCCCGCGTCATGATCGAAGGCGCGGACGGGGCCCGCATCCGCGCAATGGCCGACGACCTCGCCGGACTCATCCGCGTTCAGATCGGCGACCGATGACGATCTCCGGCATCGGCGTGGACTTGGTCAGCATTCCACGCATGCGCTCGATGATCGACCGCTGGCAGGATCGATTCCTGCGCCGCGTGTTCACCGAGCAAGAGATCGCGTACTGTTGCGCGCGGAGGGATCCGGCACCGCACTTCGCGGCGCGCTTTGCCGCCAAGGAGGCGGGGCTCAAGGCACTGGGCACCGGGCTGCAGCTCGGTGTGCACTGGCGCGAGCTCGAGGTGCGTCGTGAACGCACCCAGGCGCCGACGCTCGTGTTGTCGGGCAAGTCGAAGGAGATCGGGTTGTTCAAGGGCGGGAGCCGGATGCTGCTCTCGCTGACTCACGAAGGGGAATATGCGCTCGCGCACGCGATTCTGGTGGGCGATTAGCTTGGCGATCGGACCCATCGTTCTCTCCGGCTGCGCCACCCGGGCGAGCCTCCCCGAAATCGAGGGCCTGCCCGGCGCGCTCACCGGCAAAATCGGTCGGCCCGGCGTCGTGATCGCGGCGCCGCACGGCATCTCCGACGCGCGCACCGGCGATATCGTCGCCGAGCTCGGCCGCCGCACCGGGTTCGGCGTCGTCATCGCGACCGGCTTCAACCTCGAGCCGGACACGCGCGAGCTCGCCGGCCGGCGTTACCAGGTCAACCGGCCGCTCGAGGGCACGCCGGGGCGTCCGGCGTCCGAAGAGGTCGCCACCGAGAGCGCTCGGCAGGTCTACGAGGCGTACGAGCGACGCGTGCGCGAGGTCGCGCAGGGGCCGCTCACCCTTTACGCCGAGATCCATGGCAACAACCATCACGACGCCATGAACCGAATCGAGATCGCCACCGTGGGTGTCGACCGTGCCGAAGCCGTCAGGCTTCGAACGCTCTTCGAGCTGGTCCGAGACGCGCACCTGCGGGTGAACCGGGGAGCGCCACATCTCGAGATCCTCATTGAGCCTGCCGACACCGTGCGCTACGCCGCGTCCGGTGCGAAGCGCGATGGTATCCTCAGGCTCCCGCAGCTCGCGCTGCACATCGAGCTTCCCAAGGCCGCGCGCACCGAGTGGCGGGAAACCTACACCGCGATCCTCGCCGACTTCCTCGTCCAGGCGTTCCCGCCCCCTCCCGGGAAGTAGCCGCCGTGCTGGGCGTCTTCACCGCCGATGAGATGCGGCGGCTCGACCGGCACGCGATCGCCGAGCTGCGCATTCCTGGCACCACCCTCATGGAGAACGCCGGTCACGGCGCGGCGGAATCGATCATCGCCGCGCTCCCCGCGCTCGGCGCGCCCCGCCGCGGTGCCCGTGTCGTCGTCGTCTGCGGCAAGGGCGGCAACGGCGGCGACGGCTTTGTCGTCGCGCGGTGGCTCAAGCGCCACGGCGCGCTACCGTCCGTGCTCCTCGCGTTCTCGCCCGCCGAGATCGGCGGCGACGCCCGGCTCAAGCTCGAGGAGTTGCGGCGCAGCCGCGTTCGTCTCCTTCGCCTCGAGGACGACCGAGCGATGGCCGCCGCGCTGGCGCGGGCCCACCTCGTCGTCGACGCGCTCCTCGGGACCGGCTCGCGGGGCTCTCCCGAAGGGAGCGTCGCGCGCGCGATCGATCTGATCAACGCCTGCGGTCGGCCCGTCGTCGCCCTGGACATCCCCTCGGGGATGTCTGCGGACGGTGGAGCGCAAGCGGGAGCCGCGGTCCGGGCAACGATGACCCTGACCTTCGCCGGACTCAAGCGTGGCCTGGTCACGTCCCCCGGCGATGAGCTCGGCGGACGTGTGAGCGTGGTCCCGATCGGTGTCCCGGCCGCCGAGGTGGCGCGCGGGGTCACGACGTTTCTCCTCGAGCCGAGCGACGTAGCCCGTCACTTTCCGCGACGCCCCCGCGCGGCTCACAAGGGAACCTACGGCCATCTGCTCCTGGTGGCCGGCTCGCTCGGCAAGACGGGCGCGGCCGCCCTCACGGCGGCCGCGGCGATGCGCAGCGGAAGCGGGCTCGTCACGGTCGCGACGCCCGTGAGCCAGCAACCGATCGTCGCAAGCCTCGTGCTCGAGGCGATGACCGAGCCGTTGCCAGAGACCCCCACCCACACGCTCGCGCTGAAGGCGCGGGAGGTGATCGCCGAGCTCGCGGCGTCCCGCGACGCCGTCGCGATCGGCCCCGGCATCGGCCTTGACGAAGAGACACAGCAGGCCGTGCGGAGTCTGATCCAGGAGCTTCGCAAGCCGCTGGCCGTTGACGCGGACGCGCTGACGGCCCTCTCCGGCCATCTCGAAGTGCTGGGTGCCGCGCCATCAGTGCGCTGCCTCACGCCTCATCCCGGCGAGATGGCGCGGATGCTCGGAGCCCGAGTGGACGACGTGCAGCGTGATCGGATCGAGACCGCCCGGGAGTTCGCGGCCCGCTACCGGGCCTACGTCGTTCTCAAGGGCGCCCGGAGCGTGATCGGCACGCCCGACGGGCGCGTCTTCGTGAATCCGACGGGTAATCCCGGGATGGCAAGTGGGGGCACCGGCGACGTGCTCACGGGCATGCTCGGCGCCTTCCTGGCGCGCGGCATGGATCCGGAGGCCGCCTTGCAGTCGAGCGTGTACCTGCACGGGAGCGCCGGAGACATCGCCGCCGAGCGCGTCGGGGAGGAGGCGCTGATCGCGCGCGATGTCGTCGCGGCGATCCCCGAGGCGTTCCGGAGGCTGGGTGGCGCCGCGGGCTGAGATCACCAGTGCGCGACCCGAGGAGACGGAAGACGCCGGCGAGCGTCTGGGCCGTACCCTCGAGCCCGGCGCCGTCGTCGCCCTGACCGGGGAGCTCGGCGCCGGGAAGACCTGCTTCATCCAGGGGCTCGTTCGCGGCCTCGGCGTGACTGGTCGCGCGACGAGCCCGACCTTCGTGCTCATCAACCAATACCCCGGCCGCGTGCCCGTCTATCACGTCGACGCCTACCGGACCGAGAGCCTGACCGAGCTGATGGATCTGGGCCTTCTCGAGCTGTTGGGCGGCGGGGGAGTGACGATCATCGAGTGGGCGGACAAGCTGGAGTCGCTGCTGCCGCCCGAGGCGATCCACGTGCACATCGATGGCGTCGGCGACCAGCCCCGGGCGATCACGATCCGCACGTGAGCGCAGGTACCGTATCGGACTCGTCGCATTGACCGGCGGGCGTGACTCGCGTACGACAGACGTATGGTGATCGAACGCTGGCCCGAGGCCGAGCGGCCGCGCGAGCGGCTCTACTGGAACGGTCCCGAAGCCCTCGCCGACGCCGAGCTCTTGGCCATCCAGCTCGGCTCCGGCACCCGCGGAAAGAGCGCGATCGACGTAGCGCACGAGATGCTGGCCGCCTATGGCTCGTTGGCCGAAGTTGCGGGTCGCGAGGTCGTGGAGCTCGCGAAACTCTCAGGCATCGGGCCGGCCAAGGCCGCGCGACTGGTCGCCGCGTTCGAGCTGACGCGGCGCCTGAGGGCTCGGACCCCGGGCGCCCGCGTCGTCCTGTCCGGCCCCGCCGAAGCGTACGCGGCATTTGGACCGCTCATGGAAGATCTCAAGCGCGAAGTATTTCGCATCGCGCTCCTCGATGCGCAGAACGGCCTCTTGCGCGACCGAGTGATCTCCCAGGGGACGCTGTCGGCGAGCCTCGTACACCCGCGGGAGGTGTTCAAGCCGGCGATTCTCGAGTCGGCCGCCTCGGTGATCCTGCTCCACAATCATCCGAGCGGTGATCCCACGCCAAGCCGTGAGGACATCCGACTGACTCGGCAGCTCGTCGAATGCGCACACCTGCTGGATCTCCGCATCCACGACCACCTCGTGATCGGACACGGCAGTTTCGTGAGCCTGGCCGAACGAGGCGTCATCTAGGGCGCCCCGGCCCGGTCTGACCGCTCAACTCTTCGCGAGCTTCTCGATGTCTCTCCGCGGCAGCGTCTGCAGGCGTGAAAGGAGCGATTTCACTTTCCGCTCGGACGAGTGATCGGCCAGGATCGACTTCTTGGAGCGGGTCCCGTTCACGATGTAGGCCACCCAGTCGTCGAGATTGGGAGTACCGCGCCACGCAACGGTGACGCCGCTGAAGCGCAGGCGTCGCCGGCCTTCCACCTTCGCAAGTGGTTTCCTGCTACTGCCGTCCATCGTGCTTGGTACCTCCAGACAGGGCCGGTCCTGACGGCTGCGGTGCGGCGTTGGAATGAACCGAGAACATCGCCCGCCAACCTTACGAGCGCCGTGATTTCAGTGTCAAGTTCTCGTTTGTCCGCGAAAAATGCGAGCCGGATGCGCCGCTGCAGGGGGGACCCGCGTAGAATCCGGGATTCTTTGTGGGTGTGCTCTCCGTGGACGAATGGACCGTCATATTTCGGCGACGCACCTGCGAGACCGCGTCAGACCGTGTGTTTTCGCCATCTGTGGACACCCGTGGACAAGTGGATAAGGTGTGGGCATTCTTGGCGCCGACCGAGCGCGCTCAACGGCCGTCGAGGAGACGCTCGAGGATCTGTCGCGCCAGGATCGGCCCCCGGGTGATGAATCCGGTGAAGTATCCAATCGCGTTCGCGCCTTCGTGGAGGAGTTGCCGCGCTTTTTCGGGCGAATCCACGCCGCCGGTCGCGATGATCTCGATGTCGGCCCCGAAGGCTCGGCGTGTCCGGCGCAAGTTTTCGAGCGTCGCGGGAAACAGGTCGGGACCGGAGAGCCCCCCCGTGCTCTGCGAGAGGCGCCGATCCGCCACCTTCTGGGTGTTCCCGTAATTGACGATGCGGACGCCGGCGGCCAGTGCCGCCGGGATGATTTCACGTTCGTTGACCTCCGCGAAATCGGGCGAGAGCTTGACGATGAGGGGCTTGGTCGTCGCCCTGCGCAGCTCGCGGAGCAGCGTGGCGAGCTCGGACGGCTTCTCGCTCCACTCGTAGACCAGCTTCGTGTTGGGTGAGGAGATGTTGAACTCGACCAGGTCGGCGAGCGCCCCGAGTTCGCGCACGAGCTTCACGTAGTCGTCGATCGACTCGCCGGCCACGCTCACGATCAGCGGCACCCGGTGGGGGAGTGACGCCACTGCGGCGCGGAAGCCCTCGAGGCCGGGGTTCTGAAAGCCGTTGCAGTTCACGAGCCCCGGCCCGGCGCCAGTGCGCGTCCGGACGAGATTGGGCTGGGGGTGGCCGGGCCGCGGCTGAACGGTGATGGACTTGGTCGTGATGGCGCCGAAGCCCAGGCCCATCGCGCGGGCGAGGATCGCCGGGTCGTAGTACATCGCGGCCAGGATGAGCGGGTTGGGCAATCGTACGCCGCCGAGCTTGATCGCCAGCCTCGGATCCCGGAGCTGGAAGCAACCGAGCCGGTCGAGGGGCAACCGACGGAGCAGGTTCTGCCCCAGCGAGATGGCGGCTGATTCGGGGAGGCGGGAGAGGAGTCCGGCATAAAGGAACCGGTAGAGCACCGCGATCGTTCGGCTCATGCGGGACGACCGGTCGCAGAATAACACGCGCTCTTGACGATTGCGACGGTGCCATTTAGGGTAAGGTATTGAATTTCATCGTGAACTCGCGCCTTGCAGGACTCCTCAGCGTCGTGGCCGTGATTGCGGCGTGC
>WNFU01014749.1_pt2 | contig 16354 bp, 19 predicted proteins | sample 5400121 | NCBI WGS metagenome assembly WNFU01 (sample SAMN13153360, study PRJNA577476) | soil metagenome | isolation source: 100 cm soil or saprolite under grassland replicate 1 | place: USA:California | collected 2016-06-15
GATACACATCACTACGACGAGCTGAAGGACATTCAGGACATCGCCGCGACGGCGGGGCTCAAATTCATCGGGCCGCAGAACAAGCAGTTCGACAACCTGATCCGCGACGCGCAGCTCAACGAGCGCGCCGTCGCCGCCGTAGACTCGCTCAACCGCGTCGACGGCCTGTTTACCCAGTGGCTGATGGTCGCCGGCGTCGGCCACACTCAACAGGTCGAGGTCGTGCAGGCGGATCTCAGTCCTGCCGAGTTCTGGACGTGGGCGAACAACCCGAACGAATGGAACGCCCGTCAGCGCGTGCTCGCGCTAAGGCCGGACTGGACTATGAGTGACGCCGTCACCTGGCTGGCCCAAGCCTACCCTCGCGGGCTGGCCGCCGAGGGACTCGTGGCGATCGACGAAAGGTTGCTGGCTTGACCCGGCTTCCGAGAATAAACTGTCGGCGCGCCAAGCTCCCAGCAACGACAGTTTATTCCCAAAGGAGAATCACTATGTCATTAACTCGCATACTCGCCACTCTGTTCATTACGGCACTCTGTCTGACGGCCTCTTCTTTCGCTCAAGACGTCAAGGGCGGCAAGGAAGCGTCCGGCGCCGGCGGCCAGGTCGAGGTGAAAACGGACCGGTTCAGCAACATAACTACGGTTACACTCAAATCACAGACGATCCTCGATAAGCCAGAGCACCTGATAACAATGCGAATCGAAACCAAACTTGAGAAGAAGGAGTTTGGCGACGCCTTTCGGGATGATGTCGATGCTTACGCCTATTTTGAATCACACTCCGACGGTTCCATAGATTTCGGCGACGGAAAAATCTTCTTTCTCGTCAATGGCAGGCCGCTCCAAATGTCGAGTGGCGGACTCGAAACAGACGGATTCGCCGACCCCAAGCCGGGTTTCAAAATTAACAAGTCGGGCGTCAAGATATTTAATCGCGCCGCTCTGGAGCAGATCGGGAAAGCCAATGAGATCGAAATGCGGCTCGGCTCCGTCGAGCTGACGCTCGGCGCGTCAATGGTCAAAACCCTTCGTGAGTACGCCGCCCAGGCGCTCGCGCAACAGAAAGCCATTAACGGGAGGTGACAATGGGAAGGAAATCTCTATTTTATAGGCTCACTTTTGGTCTGTTTATCGGCGCTCTGATCGCGCCGGCGCAGCCTGCGCAAGCCCAATGGGCGACGTTCGACGCTACCGCCTATGGCCAGCGAATTAAGGCGGAACTCCAACGCGCTCGGCAATGGGCGGACGAAATCCAACGATACCAGACGATGTATACGACCGCTGTCCAACAACTGACCACGCTTCGCGGCGTGCTGCAAATAGTCGACAAGCAACTTGCCAGGGACATGGAGACGGCGCGATTGACCAGCGACATCGCGGACATCATTCGCGGCTCCAATATTCTCCAAAACCAGGTCAGGGGCATGGTGAAGTATCAGGGGAATTTTTGATCCGGATAAGGACCTCGCAGACCTGGAGGAGTATCTCCTCTATTCGATGGGCCGAAACTCGAAGCAAACCATCGCGCTCGCCATCCGCACAGCCCAGGCCGACGCTCAGTTGAACAAGTGGAAGACGGAAAGGCAGGGCGTGGCGGAGAAGCTCGCCGAGGCGCAAGCGCAGTTGCAAAAGTTGAATGCGCGCCTGGATCGAGCAAACCGCGATCCTGACCCGCTGATGGTGGAACACCTGAATGAATTGATTCAGGCGACGAAGACGCAAATCGATGCTTTGCAAAAAAACCTCGCCGAACTGGACGAGAAGATTCAGCAACGCATGAACCTTCTCGGAGTTCGACTCTCGGAAATGGAAAACTTCGGCTATCAAATCGAGTCAACCAAACTGATGTGGGCTGAGTTGAACAAAACCAAAGACGAAATGGCCAAAGCCTTCGACGCGGCCATTCTCCAGCGACCCTCACAGTAAACAGAGGCTTTCCTGAGATAGCTCATTTTTGATTTAGTTGGCCCCTGGCGGCGTTTTCAGGCACTCCCTTAGGGGAAGCGTTGTCACCGAAAATCCCGCCAGACGGCTTTTAAACGCAAGAAAGGGGGCATGTATGATTTCATCCCGTTCGGGCCGTTGGCCGTCCATGATTTTCGCGCTGGCGCTGATCTTCTGCTGCGCTTCCCTGCCGTCGGTCGCCCAATCCCCTCCAGGTCCGGTGCCGAGTCCGCAGCAACAAACGGCCCTCAATACGGGACGCAGCCGCTCCCTCGGCGAGCAGATCGCCGCGCTCACCACCCGCGCGCGCCAACTCGTCCAGGTCCTTCAAACAGAAATGACAACCCACCTCATGAAGTGGGTTGAGTACTTCGCCTGGCTGCTGGCGCTGGTCCTGATCCCCGCCTCGGCCGTCCGCGAGTGGCACGAAAACGCCGGCAGAGGGCGAAACCTGTTCTGGTGGTTCGGCCGGCTGGCGGCCTGCCTCCTTTTGTTCGGCCTGGCCGTGCCGATCATCGACGCGCTGTACGTGGTAGGCAAAGACATCGCGGAGGGTAATGAATCAGTAGGCGAACAATCATTACTCTTCAATTTCTATTCACAACACCGGGACTCTTTCAACCAGAGCTACGACAAACTCGTTGACGGAAACTTTAAGGTCAAGGGCCTCGACGGACACGAGTACGCCATTCAGCCGCCGGACGGCTCGGAGCCGTTTCTAGGCGTCCCTTATGATCAGGGCACGACAATTAAAGACCTGACCGCCAACCTCAATGACTCATCGTACACGATGCCGACGCTATTCGCGTTGATGAGCGTCGCGCGCGGCGTAATGGACGCCGGCGACGTCTGGCTGATAGCCCTGGCCGGCCTCCTGTTATTGACCTTCAAACTGGTCGCGCCCCTCATGGTCGTCCTGGGCATAGACCGCAAGATTTCACAGCGCACGGTCACCGCCTATGTCTGGGGCCTGGTCGTCCTCACACTCGTTTGGCCTTCAGTGAGTTATTTCCTCCGCGCCCTCGCCTACATGGCCGGCAACATGGCGATGGCGGTGGGCGACGCGGACCAGGTCTACGCCTGGACGGCGTCGTCGCAAAAGGCCCTGCGCAATCCGTTCGCGCAGCCCTTCTATACGTTCGTGATCGGCTCGCTAACCATGCTCGGCGCAGGCCTCGCCCTCTGGGTGTCGCCATTTATCGCTTATTCAATTGCCATGGGGCGAGTCTTCGAGGGCGTCGCTCAGCAGGCCAGCCAGATCGCCGGATCCATCGTGGGGGCCGCGGTTGAGTGGGTCAGCGCGAATGTCGGCGCGAAGATCGGGCGCGAGGCTGACAACCTACAGATTCAGGGAGCATATGACTCCGAGAAAGAGCGAGCGAAAGGAGAGCTTGACTACGCCAACCTCGGCGCGCAGGCCCGAAGAATGCAGGCCATCGGCGCGGCCAGAGCATACCAAGCGGGGGGCCTCGCCAGCGCCTGGGCGAATTGGGCCGAACGGAGCGGCGCAACGACCAATCAGGAAAATTTCGCCATCATGGGCGCGAAGGGACAGGCCATATATGCGAAGGAGCTTGATCTGGCCCGCGGCATCAAGGAATTCGGAGATAACTCTATCAGTGGTGAACAACAGATCAAAAATATCAGCGCGCAAGGAATCTCCGAAGTCGCCCACAACGTCGGCTCGGCGGTCGGGCAGATCAGCGGCATCTATGGTCGTGAGCCTGGCGCGCCGAACATCGGCCCTGTAGGAGGCTCCGAGATCGGCGTTATAGGCGCCGGCGTCGGTCACGGGATAAGCATGGCCGGGTCAGGGGCGAAGTTCAAACTGCAAACCGATGCGGCCGCCCTGGCCACGAACAAGCGGGCCGACAATATTCAAAAATATCTCGATAATGTGGTGGGAAGCCCTGACCAGCCAGGAAGTCATGACCGGAACCGCGATTTCGTAATCTACAATCAGCAGGAGTTCGCCAAGAACCAGAGGGACACCGCCGGCGTAGCGGCGAACGTCACCGTTAGCGGCGTCAACCGCGCCGCGGGCATCCAGGTCGACACGGCAAATCGCCTCTATCGCTTCGAGACGGGTGAGAATGGGCCGAATCAGATTCGCTACGATGCTCAGATGCGCGCGGCGGAGGTCACGCGCCACGCCGGAGTGGAGGCTGCGAACCTCCGCGCAATGCAACACGTCCTGAGCCAGGTCGCCGGCATGGTCGCACGGGACATCCAAAAGAATATCGAGATGAGATTCTGACGAAGAACAACGGCGACGCCGGTTCCCTGCCCCGGCGTCGCTGGCGGCCGTTTTTGTACGGAATCGAGCGGAATTTCACGCAGGCGGATTGTCACGGCTCGCCGGCTCGCTCGGCGGCTTTGCGCTCTGCCTCTTTCTGCTCGCGATACATCCGCTCATAGTTTCGCTTCCCTGCTTCAACTGCCTTGCGCTGCGCTTTTTCTTGTTGCTCACGCAAATAATCGTCAAACTGGCTAACCGGGCTATACCACACCCTCACGTCAGCAATGTGCACATCGCAGCACGTAAAAGTGACCGCGATGATGATGAGTAGCATTTTGAGCATTCCGCGTCTGCGCTCTTTTTTGATATCGATGCCCGTCATCGTGACTCTCCTTTCCTCAATTGCAAGGCTCTGAAATCCCATCAAGCGTCATTTGTCCGCCAATGGCTTCGTGGTGCTCAGGCCAGATGTAGCCGTATACAGTCTGCCCACGCACTTCAGTCTGACAGACGGGACGTTCTTCCCTGCCATCAATTACAGTGACCAATGAGCCACTTGGGACCGTGACTTGTTCGCCGGAGCACATCTTCAGATTTGCGTCATACTCGCTGAAAAATACGAGTCGATGTGCGGTTCGATATTGCATTGTTGTCTTTGATTTCCTGGCCACGCGTAAACCTCCTTTATTCCCGTTTGTCATAAACAATCTGGAAGAATCCCACCTCGCCTTGCAAAATTTGCAAGACGGCGTAAACCCGTCGGCGTGAGACTTCGCCTCAACGCGATCTGCTTCACTAGGCCGCCCTTCCCTTCTCGGCGCGCTTCGGCTCCTCCGCCTTCGCCGAATCTACAAACTTCACACACTGGCACTCTTGATCATCGATTTTGCCATCGCATCCGACTTCGGGCTTATGCTTCGGCAGTGGATGTCCGCACTTACAAAGCTGAAGAAACGGAGTGACTCCGCTATCTTCAAGCTCTTTCCAATGAAGTCTCCAGGCCAGCACGGTCCCGTCCATCTCGCGCGAGAGCATCCATTTGCGCGCCCAGGAACTTGGCGCTTTTGGCTTCGTGAATTCAGCGTAAGCAAGATAGTCTTCGAAGGTGAGCTTATGGGGGCTTTGACTGCACTCCGGAGTGTGAGCACCGTCTATCCGCCCGCACTCCGAACAGCGTGGCGCGGTGAAGTCGTCCGCATCGGCAGGCGCAGTCTCGGCCGGTATTGGCGGACCGATCTGCAGGGCCTCGCGCACCTTCGCGAGCAAACGCTTGCCTTTCAGGGTTGAGCCATCGCGCTTCCAGGTGAATTGCGGTGACTTCCCGCCCTTCACACTCCAGCCGCCGTTCTGGCTCGATCCGCCTTGGCCGACGAATTCGAACGCGATCGCCCTCATCAACTCGTGGTCGTCAGCGCCAGCGTATTGCAGCGGCTTCCAGCGTTCAGCGGCGTTCTGGACGTGGTGAAGAGCATGATGAAGCGCGTCTTCAATCGTCGGCTCATTCGGCTGCGGCAAGTCAACTTCTTCGGGATCGGCTTCGATCTCGTCGTTCGGATAGTCAGCGCAATGATCGACGGTGTTGATCGCCCCCCACTCGTCAAGCGCGGGAATCGCCGCTTCGATCTGGCGCTTCTGAGCGTCCGTAGCATCGCTCCGCCTGCTATGACCGACCAGAAACACTCTGGCATTCGCGCAGGCCTCCTGCAAAGCTAGCTCGCGTGATTCGAAAGCCTCGCTACGCTTACTGGGCAACGAAGATGCGGAACCATTACCCGCGCTGACCGAATGAGACGAGCGCCACATCTTGTCGGCCAGGTCCTGGACCAGGTGAATGACCACCTCGACCTTTCCGGCCTTCTTCGGCATCGGGACCGTAATTTTCTTAACGCCTTTCACATACACGCCGTGCTCGTTGAGCTGTGGTGATTGTGGGGCTATCTCGGTCACCTGCTGAACAGCGGTCCCCTCGCCCAGGATGTAATGCTTGCACGTCGCCTGGTGGCCGCCTTTCGTGTCGCAAGCGGCGCAGTGGTAGCCCGTGCAACGTTCAACCGGGCTCGTCTTACCGCAGTTAAGAGCCGTGCATTCTCTAGTGTATTCTCCAGTGCGTTCGTCTTCGTTATGCCACTCCCGAGCATGACCACATCGACAGGGAGCATTCTCGTATTTTTCGCGCTCTTCTTGGCTCAGGCCGGCGAGCCATTCAGCCTGATAATCCCCTTCTTCTTCGGGAAGCGGCGCATCGATCTCGTCGTCGGGATAGGCAGCGGCGTAATCGACCACGAAAGCCACCTCGGGACCGACCATCACCCATTCGTCTGGTTTCCCCTTCGTGCCGCAGTTGACCTTGACACCGTGGTAGCTGAACGGACCACGGTAATCGTCGTCTTCTTCACGCCGCTTGTAATATTCAGCCTTGGCTTCGGCGTAGGTGCGCTGGTTGGTCTTTTTCGCTGTCAGGCTGTACGGCGGCATAACCTGGTACGCCCAGACTTTCTGGTAGTTCTTCGCATCACCACTGCCCATCGCGCCCGTGATCAGATACGGATGGCCGTCCACGTAGGCGGGTGCTTTGAGTGGCTTGTTCTCCCCAAGGCGGCCGGCATTGTTGAGAGCCGCGATCCGGTTGATTTCTTCCAGCGGCAGCTCGATCAGGGCTGGCGTCCCGTCGTCAGTCCGCGAAACCTCTGCCTCGGCTTCGATTTCGTTTTCCTCGTCCAGTTCGACAATTTCAACCGGCTCTCTTCGCCAGCGCGCAATGGCTTCAGCCTTCAGCCGCTTCTTGGCCGCGTCCGACCACTGGTTTTTGCCCCATTCCGCCGCGAGTTGTTCGACGAGCTTGTAAGCGGCGTCAGGCAGCAACCTCAGCAACGTGTCTTCGCCATAGTCCTCGGCGGTCAGCGGAGCGGCCCTGAATTGAATGGCTGCGTCCCGCACGGCGTATTGAATCTTGCGCGTCTCGGCGTCGCCGCCGGGAAGCAACGTGATACGGATCTCGATCGGCGAATTGAACCAGCCTGCGGGACGCGCGAAGAATTCGGTCGAATGCTCACCGGAGGCTTTTTCGTGATCGTCCGATTCCTCTAACTCCATTTCTGCTTTAAGCCTGGCAATGGTTTCAGGAGTTGGCGTGGAAGCCGGCCCTGAAGCGATCCTCTTCGACGGCGTTATGCCGAGCGCCTTCTCGACCGTGTTACGTTCGACAATCTCTTCGGCGGAGGCTTCCTGGAAAATCTCGCATTCGCAGTTAGTGCATTCTAGATATCGGCCATTTCGCACATGGTCCCCAGCCTTACAACCGCAGAGACAAATCGTTGAAGGAGCGACAGCTTCTACCAGTTCGGACTGTTTCGGCCGCGTCGCCTTCGCCTTCTCGATGATCTCTTTAGCGACCGTGTTCGTGACTTCCTGGCCGCGGTCGACAATTCGTTTGACCTCTTCGACAGCCTCGGCCGGCGTCGAAGGCGCCGCCAGGGCGTAGAGTGCGGAGACGGCCACATTCTCAATTGCAAAATTTGCAGAACCGAACCGGCGCCAGACGCCAATGAAATTATGCGCAGTTCGCGGCGACCATCCCAATTCCGCCGACAGCCAATCATTGAAACAGCCGTTAGCGCCGAGGCGCTGCTTCACGTCGGCGAGTTTCTCGCCGATCTCGACCACGTCCGCAGCCATGCGCTTGGCAATGCTCTTGATCTCCCCCGCGCGCTGCTGGACGACGATCCGCGTCTCGGCGTCGAGGGCCGCGTAATCGAAGAGCGCTCTCTGGCCGGCGACTTCAGTCTCTATGGGTTGCAATTCGTTCATCCACAGTACTCCTTTGCTCGTGGCGATGGTCGTTGAAAAGTCGTTATTGCTTGAGGAACCTGCCTCACCCTCAGATCGGACGGCCACTCTGCCGGATCGCCGCCTTTCTTATGCGACGCGCTTGCCTGCTTCGCCCAATCCGCGCCGAGTTGCTTCACGAAGCAAGGAACATTCGCATCGGCGCACTGCGCCACGATGTCTCTGATCCACGCCGGCGACGTCGGCTTCGCATTCGCCCCGCTCTCGCCACCGACGATGACCCAATCAATCACAGGATCGACGCACCAATGCGCCGATCGATCGAGGCAGGACTCGCAGTACAGTCCCCTGCCCCGCTCTGTCAGGTCGAGCGGCTCCCAAAGCGGCTCAATGCTGATGCCGCGCCAGCGGCACTCGACATTGAGCAGTTCCTGCCTCCTTACTTCCGCCGTGCGCTGAGACGTGATCGTTGTGAGGGCCATGCAGTTGTTGGGCAGGCCCCCGATCTGCGCCGAGAGTTTGGCCAATCGACTGATCTGTTTTGAGAGTAATAGCCAGAAATGCCGAGCGCCTGCTGTGGATCTGATCGCGCCGATGATTTCGTGTATGAAGTAGTCGCCGGGCACGTCACGACTGCCGAAATCGCCCATGTCTCCCACAAAGATCATCCGCGGGAGACCGTTCAACCACGGCTTGTCCGGTCGCTCCTTGCCCCTGAGGTCCGGCCACCGTGCCGCCTCCATCATCCGACCAGGAGCGAGGCGCACTTCCTGAAAGTTTTCGGCGTAAAGCGTCGGCATAGATTTCGCCAACCTGGCTTCGTGCAAATTGCCGGCGTAACAGACCCGAATGTCGCGGCCATTCCATAACTCGCATCCGTCGCATCCCGTGGATGGATTGACCGTACTGTCGCACCATTCAATATTCGTCTCTAATCCCATGAGTCCTCCTTTGTATGCGGTTCACTTCCCTGCCCTACTGCAATAATGGCCAGTCCTATGTATGCGGTTCACTTCCCTGCCCTACTGCAATAATGGCCAGTCCTATTGAATTCCTTTCTCTTCCCGCCTCGTCTTAATCCACTCCTCGACGGCCTTTTGTCTGGCGTCCGGATCGAGTCTTCCCCACGCCGCAAGCTGGCGCTTTCCGACATGGCCAAGATAGGTCTTATCTCGCCTTTGAACGGCGCCAGGCGGAGCGTGCCAAGCCTCCTTGCCGCCATCTGAATGGTTTTCCCAATCCAGGCGGTCGATTGCCGGTAACTTCGACCCGCTACCGGAAGGTGACTTACGGGTTTTCGGGGAGACTTTTGCCTTCCGTTCCGGGGAGACTTTTGCCTTCCGTTCCGGGGAGACTTTTGCCTTCCGTTCCGGGGAGACTTTTGCCTTCCGTTCCGGGGAGACTGCCTGGCGATCAAATCCACCGCGCCGGGGCTTTTGGGCCTTCATCCTGGGGCGGGGCCGCGAAGCCGACGCCGGGCCGACGGTGGGCCGGTAGGGTCGTCGGCGGGGAACTCGGCAGGGCGTCGAGGTAGGCGTACTGATCTTTCGCCACGTCGTTAATCTGCCGCATATACTCGCGGGCGAATCCGGAGCGGCTAAATAGAATCCGCAAGGACAGAGACACGGCGTCAAGGAAGCCGCGCGTCTTGGCCGCGATCAGCGCAAGGGAACTGCCAATGGCCGCGCTCTTTCGGGCCGTGATTAAATCCTGTCGGCCAGTCTCGGCGCGCAATTCGAGAATGCGATTCCGAACAACGGCGTCCGCGTCTCGAATCATTGAGACGCCAATGAGCGCGGCGCAAAAGTGGATTGCGATTGAGTAGTGGTTGTAGAACAACAGCCACTCAGGCGGCTCCAGGCCGAAAATCCACAGGCCAAGCAGGGTAACGTTGAGTACCATCGTCGCCTGTAGGACTCGATACCAGATTTGCGCGTATAGGCGTTGGCTGCCGCTCTTGTAGGTCGTCGTCAGGCCGTGACGCAGGGTGAAGAAAAACGCCTCGACGAATCCCGTCACAAGTACCGCGAGGACAAAGGACAAGGGGACGCCTAGCCGCTGGGCGTGAGCGAAGGCGTTGACGTATCCAGTCGCGGCGGCGCTTAGCGTCACGGTGCAAATCTGAATCAGCTTAAGGCGGCGCTCGTTCTTCGTGTAGTCGTTGGTTCCGGCCAGCCGCTCGTAAGCGTTGGCGACCTTACCGCGAACGGAATCAAAGGCAGTGTATTTGCCTGTTCCTAAATTCTGAGCGTTCATTCGACTTTCTCCTTATTTGAAAACAGAGAAGGCCGAAGCTAGGATGCGATGTGCGTCGGCCTAGCTTCGGCAAGGTTGATGGCCAAGGGCTTGGCAGACGTCTTGAGCGTCTTCCAAGCCCGTCGCATTTAGTTCAAGTACGCGCCAGTCGCGCCACTACCGCACGTGTAGTTGGTCTGGTTGCTATCGCTGCCCGTGATGATCAGCGGGGAACCGTCGAGGCAGGTAGTCGGGCGCTCCTTGCGCGGGGCAGGGGGTGATGGAGCTGGCTCCGGTTGCTCGGCTCTCGCCGGCGTCGGTTCCAGGCGTTGAATGCCCTTTAGCTTCATCGGTCGAGCAATCGCCACGACGACAACAGCCAGCGTGAGAATGAATAGGAACGGTAGAAGTTTTTTCATTCGGCTTTTCCTTTGGAAGGCCGAAGCGGTAGGATTGACTTGTGAGCGTTAGCCTATCGCTTCGGCGGTTGGTTGATGTCAGAGCCGGGGAGTGTTTGCGCGCTCGCCGGCTCGCCGCGTTTACAGGCCTCAGTTGTTTTTCAGCCGTTCATACTTCGGCATCTCCCGCTCAATCCGCGTAAGCGCCTCTTCGCCGGCGGCGATGGAGTCGAGCTGCGTCTTACTGGCTCGACCCGGGCCAAGATTCTTGACCTGCGCCTTACCGTCAGCCACGACGCGCCGTAATTGAGTGACAGTTAAATTGCCTTGCAGAATGCTGGTAAGCAGCACGGCTATTTTGCGTTCGTGTTCGTTCACCGGCTTTTCTCCCTTGATGATGTATCGGGCTTGAAGGCAAACGTTCCCAGCCCGCTGCTCGTGGCTATTAACAGGGGAAAATCTCTTGTCCATATGGGTTCAGGACTCTCACCTTCGAGTTCCGCTTGCGAACTATCAACTCGGCCAACCTGAGGGCCGCGTCTCGCTGCCGGAAGGGAACCCTCTTTTCTTTTTCTTCACCATCCTGTTCAGTGCGATCTATTACAACGACGTACTTGCCCTTGGCTTCTGAACCGTTCGTGTGAGCAGTACGTTTGCGAACAGTATGTTTAGGCATTGCGTACTCTCCGTGTTCGAGAGCGATGAACGCGCCATGCGCATCGCTCGTGGTTGATGTTTATCTGGTGTGTTTGACGAAGCGTTGAACTTTCTGGGCGAAGTTGCCTCTGTTCAGCGCCTCCTCTCCAGCACACATGGGGCAGAGAAGGGCGGCGTTGTGCCAGCGTTTCAGCCGGCGCTCGAGATTTCTGTCGCCTCGCCAAGTTCGCGACACCTTCCAATCAATGTTGGCCTCGGTCACAACTTCCATAAGTCGAGCACCCATTCCGCACAGATGGTCTGTGATTCTCTTATCGAGGTTCTCCGTGAACCCCAGGTAATGCCCGGCGTGTTTGTAACGCTTGCGAAAGTGGATCAAGTAAACCGTGCCGCTGTTTTTTTGCTTGGTGGTGTCGCGCATAAGGCTTCCTTTCGCGTAATCCGTTGACGGAAGATAATGTACCCCCTACAATATCTTCCGGTCAAGCGAATTACTGTAGGGTAGATATTATTATCTAACGTGGCTCATGCGCTTGGCTGTAATCAGTGTAGGGGTTACGATTTTGTATATGAGGCATAAGAAGGAAGTGGAAATGATCACCCCGAAGGAATATGCAGCGCTGCACAATGTCGCATATACGACGGTCGTCAACTGGCTGCGCAAGGAGTTAATCGCAGGAGCGCAAAAGGTAGAACTGCCTCATATGAAGTCTTATGTGTATGCAGTGCCGAAGGACGCCAAGCCACCAGAATTGAAGCCTGGGCCCAAGAAGGGAACTAAACGCGGTACGAAGACAGCCAAGGGCCGGAAGAGAGGGATTGATTGATGCGCATCCAAGGGAGCGAATCTGCGGCAAACATCGACATCGTATCCCAAGACGATCGGTGCGTGATGAGTGGTGACCTAGCGGGAAATGCTTGGTGACCTGGTGGAAAGAGCGACGCTCTTCACCCTTTCACGAGACGCACTGCACTCTTTTGGGAGACGATTCAGCGTAAAGAAACTGATAAACGCCTGATTTCCGTATAGTTATCTCTCTCAGCACTTTTGGGAGACGCACTGCACTCTTTTGGGAGACGCAGTGCAAGTTTTTAGGAGACGATTCGTCGCCAATACACTTGTAAACACCTGATGTGCATACAGTTATATCCATCGGCACTTTGGCAAATGCATCCCGCACTTTCGGGAGACACACCCCGCACTTTCGGGAGACGCATCCCGCACTTTCGGGAGACGCATCCCGCACTTTCGGGAGACGCATCCCGCATTTTCGGGAGACGCATCCCGCACTTTCGGGAGACGCATGTATCACAAAAGCTGCGCTAAACTGTTACACTTATTACCTTTATCCAACAGGCAAAATGCATCGACAACAACATGACTCATGTCATGACTAAAATTAATACAACAACAACAACGGCAAAAGACAAGTATCGGACGAATGTTGTTGTTGTCTCTTTCCTGGAGGAAGCAGGATGAAAAAGCCTCAGGTGGTCGAGCCCCTAGATATTCAGGAAACTCCGACGACCGAGATAGTCCCTATCAGAACGGAGACTGTTCTCTGCCAGTACCCGATTCACAAACTAAGCAAGGATAATAGGTCTGTTAACATCAAACTCACCGAGAAAAACGAGCGCGGAAAGAGGGAAACAACTTGGGAAGTCACAGCAAACGCGAAGTATGGACACCCCGGAGAATTGGCATACAAGATTGACACACTCGTCATCAACCGCCTGGTCGATGATCTTTACCCAGACATTCCAGAAGTCATCAAAATTGCGGACAGCCTCCAACAACTCGCCGAACTGATTGGAAGGAAGAAAACGGGAAGTACCACCCAAATCAAAAACGCCCTCTATCAAAACGCTTTTGCCGCTATCACTGCGCGGCTTGAGTTCACAGGACAAGACAAGGTGCGCCGCACATTTGAATTCGGCTCCACTCGTTACGGCATTGTATTCATCGGCGAGAGACTGCCAAATGGAGAGACAGCAGACGCAATTTACATCGTTCTGAATCCTCTCTTTCGCGATCTGCTTCGTCATGCGAAGCGCCGCCCGCTCGATTACGAATACCTGAAAAAGCTGCCGCCAACTGCGCAGCGGTGGTATGAGCTGGTGAGCTTCCAGATCTTCGCCGCGCTCAATCTCGGAAATCCCCGCGCCAGTTATCCCTACTCCAAACTTTGCGAGCGCGCGGGTCTTGATCGCTTTTTCACTTGGGATCGGGCGAAGAAACAGTTGTACAAAATCCACCGCCCACACATCGAGAACAGCTATATCAGCAAGGTTGAAGCCGAACAGACGACTGATAGACAGGGCCGTCCGGATTGGATCCTCTGGTACACACCGGGCCGCAAAGCGAAACGCGAATACAAAAAGTTCAATGAGCGCCCGCGGCTGAAAGACTCGTCGCCAAAGCCGCCGGCGAGGCCTCGCCTCGTCGACGCGAAGCGGGACGACAGGGAAACAATCGCGTCGGAACGGACTCCGGAAGATTTGACGTTGATTGAAAAGCTCATGGGCTATGACATCGATGAAAGGACAGCCGCCCGACTTGTAGAGAACAAGCGCGCGTCGGCCGCGCTCTGGGCAGAAGCATGGCCGTACCAGAACAAAGAGGGCATGAAAAATCCGCCCGCCGTTTTGATCAGTTTCATAGAGAATGATCGCCAGCCGCCGAAGGCCTACCTGGAAGCGATTGAATGGGAGCGACGAAAGAAAGAAAGCGACGCCGCATACACCCGGCAGGTGGCCGAGGATCTTCACTTTCAATACTTCGAGCCTATCTTCTGCGCTCGTCTGAAGGAGGAGCTTGCTGGGATCGAGCGTGCCCACCCTGACGCATACGAGGCGTTCAAAGAGCACCTCGACAAGAACCACAGCAAAGCCCTGCGAATGGTAGAGGACGAAGAGCTACGCGAGATAGTTACCATGCGGAGGGCACTGGAATTCTTCAACCAGATTCGGCCGAAACTCGGCGTGCGACTCACCACTTTTGACGAGTGGAACCGAAGCGAGAACCGAGAAAACTCCGATCCGGTCGAGTGGTTCAGCAGCAACCCGGAAGCGGTTAACAAACTTCTGGCCCAGTGAATATGGATTTTAGGGTCAGATGTGGATTTGCGCATGGATGAGATGATCGAGATAGATGAGGAAATCTTTGAAGACTCATTTATAGTGAGAGAGACGGATTCAAGAGTTTGGATCGAACAGTACGGCGTGGAAAACCAGGTAGGATTCCTTCGCGCTGTAATTGAGAGAGGCGCAGAGCGCCAGGCAGCGGAGAACACGGCGAAGGAGCAGTCACAGAAAGCTATCGAGTGCTCCTTTTGCAAAGCCGGACTGCGTCGCATCATCAGCGAAAAGTATCGGCGAGGCGCCTGGAAGTGGTGCTCGCACGATCCGGAGATCAAGAGCAAATATACGTCGGCGGATTGAGCGTTGGAAATCTGCGTCTGATAACGAACGGGATTGGCATGTAGCAATCGCTTTGGGAGTGAGCCACCTCTGTTTTTTTCGATCCTCTAAAATCGCTTATAAACACCCTAATTAGATCAAGACAACACTAGCCTCGTCTCAGGCCTGAAAATCTTATCCTTGCCCCTCCTAAGCCCAAATTCGGGTCACTTAATGAGAGACTTGAACCCCAAAATCGATTAAAAATTGCTTTAGAATGGTCTGAATGTTACGAAATGTTCTGAACGTTTCATAACGTTACAACGCAAAATCGTTTCAGAGACTCCCCTGGATCGGCAATATGATGACAAACGTTTCATAATGTTCTGAACGTTTCATAACATTATGCTGTAAACCGTCTCTGGTTCGCGTCGAACGTTTCGGAACGTTCTGAACGTTTTGTATCGTTACGCCATGAACCGTTTCCGGTTGATGCCTAACGTTTCAGAACGTTCTGAACGTTTCTTTGCCAGTCACTCCTTATCATCGATTGCTTTTGATTTTTTGGCAGGGCGGCCGGTTTTGATCTGGGGGATATTCATCAGTATTTCTCTGAACTGCGCGTCCGTAGTCTCAGCCAAGGACCAGAGCCCGGCGCGAACCACTTCGCTTTTGCTCGCTCGAATCCCTAAATTTCTTGATCGGACAAGCAAGGCGTTGAGTTTGGTTAAGTCATCTTTGGTGCAGGAAAACCCATCTTTCACCGGCGGCTGCTTTCTTTCAGGTTTGGGCTTGGGTTTTGGCGGTCTTTCTCTTTTGGCCGGCCGCTCCGTTTCGTTCTCTATTTTGCTGGCCAGTTCCGCAAGGCTCGGCCGGGCGGTTGCCACTTTTCCACTCTCGGCCTGGTTTTGGACGCCCTTCAATACTGAGCTTTTAAAATCAGGTTTTTTCATAATTGGCAAAACGTTAGCGGTTTAAATCGTTATAAACATTCAGAAACGTTCTGAACGTTTATCTTTTATTCCATATTCTCGATTGATTCCAACGTTTCTACTTCAGGGGGAGTCGCTAGGGTGACCAACACTTCAGTAGTTAGCCGCTCGATTTCAGCCTTTGCATCCGGATTGTCCAAATCAAAGACAGTAAGGCCTGTGGCCGCTGACTCCCGGTATGCTGTTCTTTGACCGAGCTGGGTTACGAAACACTCTATCCCAAATTCCTTTATGGCTTCGGCCAGATCTTGCGCAAGCCGCGTGCGGTTCACTTGATTTAAAAGCAACCGAGACTGAAGGTATGGGTTTATGATCTGCGTTTGTTCGATGGCGTCTTTTATACCTACCGTAGCCCACAGATCCGGAGCCGATGGGATGATTGGGACAATGACCAAGTGCGCTAGCGGCAGCACCCTGGCAGTGGCGGTGTTCTCTTTGCTGGGCGGGGAGTCTACCAAGATGAAATGATAATCTCGGCCAAACTGCGCAATTCTCAAGTGCAAATTCTTTGATTCAGGTAGCGCAATGACCACGGCAGGGAAACCCCGCTCTGAGACGGAAGCCCACTGCGCCGCAGTCCCTTGCGGATCTACATCTACGACCAAAACTTTATAGCCACGGCGGCAAAGTCCGCCTGCCAGTTGCATAGCGGTGTTGGTTTTGCCGGGGCCACCTTTCTGATTAGCGATGGCAATGACAAAC
>WNFU01010871.1_pt1 | contig 16353 bp, 16 predicted proteins | sample 5400121 | NCBI WGS metagenome assembly WNFU01 (sample SAMN13153360, study PRJNA577476) | soil metagenome | isolation source: 100 cm soil or saprolite under grassland replicate 1 | place: USA:California | collected 2016-06-15
CCTTCGCCTGACGCGGCGTCGGGTGACGTGGTGACGAGCGCACGGGTCTGGCGTGCCCGCGGGCTGCGCGCGCTTGCCGTCTCGGTCGTGCTTTTGCTCGGTTTGGGTGTCGCGGTTCGGGCGGGCGCCTATGAGACGCCGTCGCGGTTGAGCGAGGTGGCCCGCGCGTACTCGCTGGGGGTCGGGGAGGTGCGGTGCGCCTCGCAGGCGGAGTGGCAGGCGGATCCCTATTCGAGCTTCCACTGGGGCTACACAAACGTTCGCGCCGACTACACGGTTCTTCCACCGCTCATCTGCGAAGGCGCCCTCAACGTCGCCCACGACGAGGTTCCCGCCTGGGAGCGGGCGCTCGGCACACTCGTCCTCGTTCACGAAGCGTTCCACCTCCGCCACTGGCCGCGACGAGGGCAAGGTCGAGTGCCAGGCGATCGTGTACGTCACCGAAGCGGCCCAGAAACTTGGGGCGAGCGAGGGCGAGGCGGACAACCTGTACCCATACGCGCTCGCCTGGCACCGGTGGTTGACGCAGCGGTTCCCGTGGTATCGCGACCGAACGTGCGTCATCCCACCCTGGATCCCGCCGGTGCCATAGCTGCGGGGACTGCTTGTGGCAGCGACGGCAGGAGCACCTATCTGGTCGGGCACTACTGGCCCGGCGTCGACGTCGACGAGCTCGACGCGGCCATGCAGCGAGCGCGGGCGGTGGTGTGGGCAGGGCGCTTGACCTCCGGTCGTCACGTGGAGTTGCACGCCGCTTTCGGGGTCGGCCTTAACTCGGTCTGAATCGGCTTGAAATCGGGCCACTGGGACCGGTTTCGGGCCGTTTTGCGCGTTTCGGGTCTCGTTGCGAAAAAGTGTGTGTAGTCGGCCTCGATCTGACGTCTAGCCGGACAACACAACATGCCGTTTTGCAGGGATTTTTACGGGAGCGACGGGACTCGAACCCGCGACCTCCGGCGTGACAGGCCGGCGTTCTAACCAGCTGAACTACGCCCCCGGGGCTCGCGCAGTGTAGCCGAGCCCCGGGGTTCGAACCGTCAGCCGGGGATGCGGACGACCTGGCCGCCCATCGTGCAAGGAGGCGGTCCAGTCCCCGTCGTCGAGAAGATGCTGCAGTTGGAGATGTAGAACGCGCCGTCGGATCCGATCGTGACCGAGCCCGGCGCCACAAGGCCGGTTGCGACGAGCGACCGGGTGCCAGTGGGCGTGACGCGCCAGAGATCGCCGGGTCCGAACTCGAGGACGTACGGGCCCGAACGCGATGTCGATAATGGTCGTAAAGCCGGGACTGAAACACGATCGGCGGCTGGCCCGCAACGACTTTCCAGACATTTGCTCCGCCTGGGACGAAGCTGGCCAACTCGCCGACGTAGTACGCGCCGCCAGGGCCTACCGCTACCGCGGTCGGAACCGAGTCCGCACCGCGGGTGCTGTTCGAGCGCGACGGGAAGACCGCGAGCGTCGAGATCGAGCCGTTCGCCGCGATGCGCAACAGGTCATTGCCGCCCGCGTCAGTCGCGACCGTCGCTCCCGGCTGGGCGAGGAGTCCGTATGGATTGCTGTCGGGAAGAACACTCCCGTCCGGGTTCGCCGCCGCCTCGTAGGCGGAAACGTCCGCATCGATTCGCCAGTTGCCGCTTGCGGGCACCTGCGCGAGCGAGCCGAACATCGGCCCTAGCGCGCCACATGTGGGCCGCACTCTGGGATCGTTCGCCAGGCCGATCGAGACACGCATGTCCCCTCGGCCGAGCAGAGCTACGTCGTGCGGCCCCGTCGCCGCGACGCCCGACGGCCCGTTCTCCGTGTAAGACGGAAAGCCCGTCGCAACGCGCTCCTGCATGCCGTGCCACCAGCGCGACACCGAACCTGTGGGTCCTGCGAAGGCCGGACCGCGCGGCGTCGCGAAGCACGGAAGGATTCCGCCGCGACTCCCCTCTCCCTTTGAGCCAGCCGGCGGATCGTACTGCGCCAACGCAACGAGTACCCTGCTGAGCCGGTGACCAAGGTCGATCTGATCGTGCTCGGATTCGTCGCGCTGACCGCGTTCATCGGCTGGAAGAAGGGGCTCGTCGCGAGCGCCCTGTCGGTCGCGGGAATCGTGCTCGGCGCCTGGCTCGGCTCTCGCCTCGCGCCTGAGCTGCTCGCGGGCGGAACGAGCTCGCCGTACACACCGCTTGCGGCCCTCGCGGGCGCGGCGGTCGGTGCGATCGTGCTCGAGACACTAGGGACGCTGGCCGGCACCGCACTGCGTTCCAAGGTGCGCCGGCGACGGCTCAGCACCTTCGATGCGGCCGGCGGGCTCGTCCTCGGCGCCGTGGCGGGACTCGCCGTCGTCTGGGTGCTGGGTGCCGTGGCCCTGTTGCTTCCGGGGCAGACCGACCTGCGTCAGGGCGCTCAGAAATCAGCGCTGCTCCGGCGGCTCAACGGAGTGATCCCGCCGAGCAACCTCCTGAACGCTCTTGCCCGGATCGATCCCTTCCCTACGATCTCTGGTCCGGCGGCACCGGTTGCCCCTCCCGATCCGCGCCTCGCCCGAGCACCGGGAGTGCGTCGTGCGTCGGCCAGCGTCGTTCGCGTGCTCGGGACGGCGTGCGGAGTCGGCGTCGAAGGCAGCGGCTGGGTCGCGCGGCCCGGCCTCGTCGTGACCGCCGCGCACGTCGTCGCCGGCCAGAGCGACACAGTCGTCGAGCTCCAGTCGGGCGCCCGTCTTCCAGCGGACGCCGTCGCTTTCGACCGGCGGAACGACGTGGCCGTGCTCCAGGTCGGCGGTCTCGGGCTGCGGCCGCTTCCGCTCGTCACAGCGAAGCCGGGCGCGCCGGTCGCGGTCCTCGGCTTCCCGGAGAACGGCCCGTTCACCGCGACACCGGCCCGGATCGGCCGGACCTCGGTCGTGCTGGCGGAGGACGCCTACGGAAGTGGTCCTGTTACACGCGCGATCACCTCACTGCGCGGACGCGTCCGCCACGGTGACTCGGGGGCGCCCGCAGTCGACGCGCGGGGTGCGGTCGAGACAACCATTTTTGCCGCCCGAATCCGCTCCGTGGGCGGCTTCGGCGTGCCGTCAGATGCCGTCCGCGCGGCACTGAGCTCTGCGCACGGATCGGTCTCCACCGGTGACTGCGCGCCCTAGTCTGCGTCTCCGAGCAGCTCGAGCACGCGCAGCGGTCGCCTGAACGGGGCCACGAGATAAACACCGTCGGCGCGTTCCCGTGCCGCAGCGATTAGCTCCTTCGCGTGCGCGAAGCCGACGTCGGCTGCATCCGAGCCTGCGGCCTCGAGCGCGTCCTGCAGAGACTGCGGGACGACGATTCCGGGGACCTCGTTGTGCAGACGCAAGGCCAGCCGGTAGCTCGTCAGCGGAAAGATTCCGACCAGCACCGGGATCGGCCACTTGCCGCCGAGCCGCTCGACGAAGCTGTCCAGGTACTCGACGTCGAAGACGATCTGGGTCATCGCGAACTTCGCGCCGGCTTCGAGCTTCTGCTCGAACCGGTCGAGCTCGACCTCCATATCGTCCGGAGTCGGGTTGACGGCGACGCCGGCGAAAAACGACGTGGGGGCGTCGATGGGGCGACCGTTGAAGTCCTCGCCGCGGTTGAGGTTCGTGATGAGCTGCGTCAGTCCGATCGCGTCGATCTCGTACACGCCGCGCGCGCCGGGGTAATCGCCGACCTCCGGCGGATCGCCCGTGATCGCCAGCACGTTGCGTACACCCTCCGCATGTGCCCCGAGCAGCATCGACTCGAGCCCCATCACGGACCAGTCGCGGGTCGTCAGGTGCGGGATCGTCTCGATCTGGGCGACTCGCTCGATCGTCGCGGAGACCATCAGCGCGCTCATCCCGGCGCGCGCCGTGGCGTTGTCGTTGATGTCGACCCAGCCGGCCCGGCCCGAATCCTTCAGGGCGGCGGCGACCTCGACCAACCCCGCGCTGTTGCCGCCGAGCGGCGGATCGAGCTGAATCGAGACGACCCATTCGCCGGCGGCAAACGCGCGCGAAAGTCCGGTCTCGCGCCGTTCCTCGCCGAGAGCGACGACGAGCTCCGCCGACTCGAAGACGAGTGGCGAGCGAGGCTTCCGTTCCTCCTCGACGGCCGACCTGATCGCGGAAATCTCCGCAGGCGTCGTCCCGCAGCAGCCGCCGATGACTTTTGCGCCCAGGTCGCGCGCATGGGCGGCGAACTCCGCGAAGTATTCGGGCGTCGCGTGCGGATAGATGACGCGCCCTCCGGCGAGACTCGCGAGACCGACGTTCGGCAGCGCCGCGAGCGGCTTCCCGTTCTTGCCCATGCGCTCGAGCGCCGCGAGCGCGGCCAGGAGCCCGGCGCCGTGGTTCGCTCCGATCGCCGCGACGTCGAGCTCGGCGAGACGGTCAGCCGCTTCGGCAGCGGTCACCCCTGCGAGCGTCTCCGCGCTCTCGTCGAACGTGAGCAGCGCGACGATCGGGAGTCCTGACACGCTCCGCACGGCCTCGACCGCATCGACGACCTCGTCGAGGTCGTAGAACGTCTCGATCATGAAGAGGTCCGCGCCTCGGCCGTCGAGCACGGCAGCCTGCTCGGCGAAGAGGTCCCGTCGCAAGCGTGACGCGGCCGGCTCACCGAGCGGACCGATCGAGCCGGCGATGAAGACGTCGCGGCCGGTCACCTCCCGCGCTTCGCGTGCAAGCTTGACGCCGGCGGAGTTGATCTTCTCGAGGTCGTCCTCGAGGAAGTGCTGCGCGAGCTTGCGCCGGTTCGCTCCGAATGTGTTCGTCTCGATGAGCTCGGCGCCCGCATTGATGAAGCTGACGTGCAGCGAGACGACCGCGTCGGGCGCGCGAAGATTCGCCTCCTCGGGAGAGCGGAGTCGCGGGACCGCGGCCGAGAGGAGCGCGCCCATACCGCCGTCTCCAACGATCACCGGGCCGGTCTCGAGCCGCTCCAGAAACCGGTTGCGGGTCTGCGTTTGGGCGGGCACCTCGTCTCCTTCCGAACTCGCTCGACACATCCTCCCGGGCTTCAGCCCGGCCGGGTTTGGCACCTTGCGCTGGGGCAGGTTGCCGAGGCTTCACAGGGCCGGTTCCCTCAGCCTCTCTCGATGCGGAGCGGGACGCTGCCCGCTGCCACCACTGAGTATAGGCACCCCGGAAAACGCAAGAGGGGCCGCCGCCTGGCCCCTCCTGAGTCTCCTTGAAGGAGATTCGCCGAGGTTGCCCCCGCCGCATCGGGGCCCCGCTCGGTATGCCTTCTGACTATCGCGGGGAGGGGGCACTTCATCCATCACCCGTTCTCGGTTGACTGCGCCACTTGACGGCTTCCCTCAAGGTGGAAGAGGCGCGTGCCGATGCCCGTCTTGACTCCCAGGGCCAGGGACTGACGGCAATCACTCCTGCGGCCTACGGAGTGTGCGGCGGCGCTCGAGGACAGCGCCGCCACCTTTCTATTCGTGGACGACCCGGCCTTCCATGCCGCCGGCCACGGTCACGACCTGCCCGGTGACGTGACCCGAGAGCTCGGGCGAGGCGAGGATCACGACCTGCCGCGCCACGTCTTCGGGTTGCGCGACCTTGCGCAGCGCCATCGTCCGCGAGACCCGTTGCACCTGCTCGTCGCTTACGTGGCCCCGAGTCATCGGTGATTCGGTCCACCCCGGAGCGACCGCGTTGACGCGCGCACGCGGCGCCTTGCGGACGGCCTCGTTCTTCAGGCTGAGTAGGAGTCCGCCGAGGATGGCCGACTTCGCCGCCGCGTAATCCGCATGACCCGCCTCGCCGAAGATTCCGGCCGTCGAGCCGACGAGGACGAGCGCGCCCTCGCCCTCGAGCTGACGCAGGAAGCCCCGTGCCGTGAGGAAGGCCGCGGTCAGGTTCGTGTCGAGCGTGGCACGCCAGCGAGCGAGGGTGAGGTCCCAGACCGGGACGTCCCCTGAGGGCCAGACACCGGCGACCGCGGCACAGACGTCGAGGGCGCCTGCTTCCGCGAACAGGTGCTCGACCTCCTTCTCTTGCGTGAGATCGGCACCCACGACTGCGGCGCCGCCGAGCTCGGCGGCGACGGCCTCCGCGCGCTCGCGGCCGCGGTGATAGTGGATGACGACCTCGGCTCCCTCGGCGGCGAAGGCGCGCGCGCAGGCCGACCCGATGCCGCCCGACGCGCCGGTGACGAGCACGCGCTTACCGGCAAGCCCCGTCTCCATCTGTGGGATTCTCTCCGTTGTGGAGCGCGAATGGATGACGTGGGAGGATCTCGGCACCGCCGTCGACGACCTCACGTTGCAGATTCACGCCGACGGGTTCACGCCGGATGCCGTGCTCGCGCTCGCGCGTGGCGGCTTACCGGCCGCAGGAGCGCTCGCGTACGCGCTCGGCGTCAAGGACATGGCGACGTTGAACATCGAGTTCTACACCGGCGTGGACGAGCGTCTGGAAGAGCCGCTCCTCCTGCCGCCCATCCCGGACCTCGCGCTCCTTCGCGCTGAACGGCTGCTCGTGGTGGACGACGTCGCCGACACGGGCCGCACTCTCGCGCTCGCCCGCGACTTCTGTGCGCAGCACGGACCGCAGGTGCGGACGGCAGTCCTCTACGAGAAGCCGCGGAGCGTGGTCCGGTGCGATTTCGTCTGGCGCCGGACCGATCGCTGGATCAACTTTCCGTGGAGCGCGCCCGCAGCGGTCGCCGCAACGCAATGAAGGTCTTCATCGTCAGTGACATGGAGGGCGTCGCCGGGATCGTGAAGTGGCAGCAGACGGACGGCGCGAAGGAGAAACGTGCCTATCACGAAGGCCGCGAGCTCTACACGGAAGAAATCAACGCTGCGGTTCGCGGCGCGAAGTCGGCCGGGGCGAAGGAGATCGTCGTCATGGACTGCCACGGTGCCGGCGAGGAGTGGACTTTCAACTCGCTCATCCCGGACAAGCTCGATCCAAACTGCGAATACGTCGTCCAGAACGACTGGACGGAGTACACGGAACTGCTTTCTTCCGGGTGTGATGCCGCTCTCTTCGTCGGGATGCACGCGAAGGCCGGCACTCCGGACGGCGTGATGTCCCACACGGTCTCAGGGCAGGCGTGGAAGGACCTGCAGTTCAACGGCGTCTCCGTTGGGGAGACGGGGATCAACGCGGCTCTGTGCGGTCAGTGGGCCTGCCCGGTACTCCTCGTCACGGGCGACGAAGCTGTCTGCCGCGAAGCGAAGGAGCTGCTCGGCGACGGGCTGACAACGGTGTCGGTGAAGAAAGGGCTCGGCCGCTTCAGCGCCCGGCAGGTGCCGTCAGTCCGCGCGCGGGAGCTGATCGAGGAAGGCGCGAAGAGGGCGCTGAAGGATCTCGAGGCGGTGGAGCCGTACGACCCTGGCCGCCCGTGCGAGATCCGGATCGAGTTCACGACGCCTGACCGGCTTGTCGAGTACCGCAATCGCAAGGGCACCGAGCAGATCGACACCCACACGCTCGTCTCCCGCGCCGACGATTGGTGGACGGCTTGGTCTCAGTTCTACTTCTGATCGTCCGGGTCAGACCGATGCGGGGACGACCTGAAGTCCCGAGAGTTCATTAGTGCAGTCCGAGCCAGGTTCCAACCGCGAGGGCGATAAGCCCCGCCAAGACTGAGATCGTCAGCGATCTGAGAAAAGCGGGCGAGGAGTGGGATTTCCTCGCCAAAGAATTTCCTCGCCATATACCTTCAAAACGGCGGTTCTTCACCCTGAGGCTGTCCCCATCTCTCTGGCACGAAGTCCGGAACCTCAGAGGCCGGGTCGGATCCCTCAGCGAGGTCCAGCGGAACCTCCCCCGCAAGGAGGCCCCGCAGGTTCGGGCCGAGGGCGATCTCGAATACCGCTGCCGGCGGCGGGTTCTCCCCCAAGATGTCGCGGATCGCTCGTTCGCTGTCTAACAGGGGACAAAGGGAACACCGGGGGAAGACCCCGTAGGAAAAGCGGAACCGGCAGGCCCCGTGCGATTTGAGTTGGAAGGACGCGCACCAGCCCATCTCCTTGGCGTGGTAGGCGGAGACCGGCTCCCTGTCCTCGCGCACCTCGGTCGCTCTCCAGTGGCGAACCCGCTCCAGCAATGAGGCGAGGGCAACGTAGGCCTCAGAGTCTTTTCCCAGGACGAAGATCGCGCGGTACCGGCCGGGCTCGACCTCGCTGCACGTGCGGGCGCGGCTTTGTGCCTCGGCGAGGGCCTTGCCGAACCATTTCGACCGCGAAGGACCGAACTCCACCGCCACGAGGCGCTCCATCCAGACCACGCTAATAGCTGCGCTGGCGCAATGACGGGCGCACCTCTGCCGGAGGCCGAGGATTTCGATCCTAGGGGAGTTGATGTCGCCCTTTGTGGGAACTGCGACTCTTGAGTTCCTGCGCGTGCCGTGCGCGTGCGCGCCTGATCCGCTTCGAGAGCCCCTGGTGGCTGACGCCGTCGTCGGCGGCGATCGCTCTCAGCGCCTCGCCGGCGGTGTGCCGTGCGAGGATCGTTTCTAGGCCGCTTCTTGCCGAGGCACGGCGTAGAACCGCCGCCCCCGGTACGTGACCGAGACGGTGCCGTCGTCGTCCACGTAGACGTCCTTCATCTTGGCCGCGATGTCACCGCGCTCGGAAACAACGAGGAACGCGGCCAACGCCTGCCAGCCCGTTTCGGCCTCGTAAATGTCGAGTCCGAATCTCGGGTCACGAATTTGCCACTCCACGATCTCATCATCGTCCGCAATCCGTCCTGCGTCCAGCCCGAAAGTCCCGGATTTCAGGGGATTGAGCCGACATTGACCCTCGGCTCCGAACCATGGACGCCGCGACGAGCGAACCTTTGTCCGGCCGGGTCGCGACCGCACTCACCGGTTCTCGTGCGTGCCCGCCGACAAACCGGTACTGCGTGTCGTCCTTCGGCTCATCTGCGACAATCCAACACGGCTCGGCCCGCGCCGCCCCGCCGGTAGCGGCAACCTTTTCGCGAAGCGTGCGGAAAAGGTCCCTGCCTATGGCGCCTCCTGGCGAGCCAGTCGGAGGGCTCCCGGCACCGCAGACTTCGCTTCTGCGTTGCCTTCAGAAGCAACTGGGGTGGGCAACCGGGGTAACCAATACAAATTCACAAACTACCCCGCTTTGCAGGCATTCTTTCATCCAGGCTCGCCATGACCGGGGGGGAGGGGGGTCCCGTCCACAACGGGCGTGCGCAGGGGTCGATCACCGTCAATCCGACCGGGCCGGGATCGTTCTCGTGCCCGGGCGGTCAGACGCTGTACCTGGTAAGCGCCTGCTACACGGGCATCACCTTGACTGTCGGTGATGCAACGACCACCGAGCCAGGGCCGGTCTGCAGCGAACCGATCATGGTCAAGCAGTAGCGGGCGTAGCGAGCGATCTATCGACCGAGGGGCGCCTTTTGACAGGCGCCCCTCGTCTATCTGCCGAGCTACCGCTCTGCTGGCGGCGCCGTTGGCCGCGGCACGAGAGGCGATTCGACGGACTCGTGCATCTCATCTTCTCGGCCGGTGGGGTTTTTGCCTGGCAAATCAACTGGACCCCTCGCTCGCCAACACAGCCCGCCACCGGCGCGGTCGAGGTCGGGCAGCGGGACGCGCGTGGCCCTCTCGACAGCGAGTCCCTTCGACCAAGCCGCACACACCGACGCTAGTCGCAGCCACGAACGAGCGAATCCCCCAAAAGGACACGCTCAGACTCGAACTCGGCCGACCCCAGCGCCTGCCTTCCGCCGAAACGCGACGGTCTCCTCACCTGTGGCAGAAGCTGGAGGTTCGCGCGGGGTGGTGCTAGGCGGCCGTCGGCTGTGAGTCCGGGATCCCGAACGGGCGATGATGCAAGGCGAGACTCTTCGCCGTGCGCGTTCGACTCCCCGATCCAGTCCTCCGCGCCGACCTACGGGACTTCTTCGACCGTTGGGGCTGCGTTACCTACGAGGTCAACGATGAGGCGATCGAGGTGATCGTCCCCGACGCTCCTGCCGAGCGCCAGGGTCGCCGCGAGCTCCACCTCTACCTCGGGGTCTCGAACTGGAACTTCTCGACTGATCCGAGTTGATCGCGCTTGAGTCGATGCCCCACGCGCTCCCGGATCGCCGCACCTCCCTATGCGCGCGCAAACTCGGGCTTGCCTTGAAGGGTCTGTAGCCGGCCCCTGGTTGTCGCGGAAGAGCCGAAAGGCGACATCAGGGCAGCGTGCTCAGAGGTCGTCCTCGCGGTCGTCCTCTCGACGGCGCTCTCCAGGTTCCCGGACGAGTTGGAGCTCATCGGGGGGCACGCTGCGGATCCGTTCGTTTTCACGATCCTCGATCTCGACGAGCTCAGGCGTCACGCTCATCGGCGTCACGCCGACGACGACGTGGAGACGCCCCCGGTAGCTGACGATGGTTCCGATCTTGAACACGGCCGCATGCGCACGCACATGGGGTGCGCAACCGCAGTATCGGCAACCTGACCGTCCGTGCCGATCCCTCGGTTCGGACGGCTGCGGGCATCTCTCGCTCGACGAGTCGGTTGGCCGCTCAGCGCGGTTGGCGCAGGGCGAGCAGCGCCCTGCGCTTGTCTCGCTCGAGAAGCCGGGCTCACGCAGCTCCCTACAAAAGAACTTTCACTCCGGTTTGAAGTGCTGCAAATCGCGCTTTCCCGAGCGATGGAATTGGGTGGCCACGGACGGAAGCGGCAGAGAACCGGTCAACAGCTGCCACAGCCGGTCGCTCTTAGTGACGACTGGTTGCGTCCCCTTATTTCGGCTGCTCAGCTCGAAACGTCTGCAGGCTCGAGATCCACCTGCGCCGCCCGCTCGACCCAAGGCCTCGCCTCGAGCCGCTCGAAGATCACCTGCGCTTCAGCAAAGAGCGGCTCTTCATCCGCAGCGCGATCCTGGCGAGCGAGCCACTCGCCGTGCTCGAGCTCCGTCACGGCGAGCCAGAAGGGAAAGTTGTACTCGCGAAAGCCTCCTGCAGCGGTCTTGAAGCGGGCTTCCTCGTCGTTCATCCGGGCGCGGAAGCGGTACGCCTGCGCCTCGAGGAAGGGCGGCCGCAGCCCGGGTGGCAGCTCCTCGATCGTCGCAAGCAGCTCATCGGCACGCGCGTTCTCGCCGAGCACGAGCGCGGAGGCGACCGCCCAGACGAGGCCTTGCTTGACGCCCTGCTGGCCGGCACCGAGATTGGTTGTGTACCTCGCGCCCTCAACGCCCGCTTCGAACGCCTCTCGGTAGCGACCCTCGGCGTGGAGGAGGGCCGCTCGGGCCCCGGCGTAGATCGCCCGATCCTGCTGCTCGGTCACGTGCTGGAGATACTCGGGCAGGGCGAGGAGGGAATGAGCCTCTTCGATGCGCCCCTGGTGGATCAGGATCTCGAGCACCCCGCTGAGGACGCTTGCGAGCGCACTGTTCGTTCGCAGCTGGTCCTCGGGCAGCTCCTGGTAAATCGCGAGCGCCTCCTCCCACCGACCGGACATCGCAAGCGCGTAGCTCGTCTCGGCGAGCATGAACAGCTCCCGGTTCCGAGATCCAATCCTGCGGGCGAGGACGAGACCGTCCGCGAGCGCGTCCAGGGCCTCGGAGTAGCGGTCATTCCGAAAGCAAGCGTCGGACAAATTGACGTATGCGACCGATGCGTGCTCCGTCAGATCGTGCTCGAGCGCGAGTCGGAGCGCGTGGCGCGTCAACGCGAACGATTCCTCCGGGCGACCACTCGCTTGAGCGAGCATCGCCTGCGTTTGGAGCCCGCGGATGAGCTGCTCCGGAAGCCGGAGCGCTTGAGAAAGTCGCAAGGCGAACTCGGTAGGCCCGCGAGCCTGTTCGTAGTTGCCGCCGAGAGCGTGCGCCGCTCCAAGCCGGGCCGCCACCTCGACGACATCCTCGTCCGGTTCGTCGTCGGCAACCGCCGCGAAAGCGGCTTCGAGCCGCGACCGTGCCTGCTCGCCGTGTCCAGTCGCAAGCTCGATCTGGGCGAGGCGGCTGGAGACGGCTGCCGCAGCGTGGGTGTCCAGCGGAGCAAGCAATTCGTGCGCCGCCGCAAAGAGACGTTCTCCGGCTTCGAGCTCGGCGTTCTGAAACGCCATCGACCCTGCACGGTCGAGAAGTCGCGCTCGCTCGAGGGGTTCCTCCGCAAGCCGGGCCGCCTGCTCGAAGTACCGCCGTGCTTCCGCCACTGCGGCCAGCGAGCCGGCCCGCTCACCCGCCCGCGCCAGAAGCTCTCGGGCGCTCGACCTGATCTCGTCCGCATCCTCGGCGTCCGGCTCAGCCTCGTAGGCGGCGAGGTAGTGGGACGCCACGACCTCGACGATCTCCTGCTCCGCCTCGCCGAAACCGGATTCGAGTAGCGCCGCGGCTTCAAGGTGGCGGGCCTTTCGCTCCCGACGAGCAAGCGTCTCGTAGGCGACGCGCCTGACCAGGTCCTGCAGGAAGCCGTACTGCCCGCGCTCGGGCGAGCGAGGGTCGGCCTGCACGCCGAGGACCTCCTTGCGCACGAGTGCAGACAGCAGCGGCTCCAGCACGGGCTCGGGGATGCCGGCGAGCGCGGCGAGCGCCTCCTTCCAGAAGGTCTTACCGAGGACCGATGCATCCTGGAGGAGCCGACGCTCGTCCGGATCGAGCCCATCCAGCCGGGCCGCGATCAGCCCCTGGAGCGTCTCGGGAACCTCGAGCTCGTCGATGGTGCCCGCGGGGCGGTAGATCGATCCCTCCTGGATCAGGAGCCGGCGGTCCAGCAACATCCGGACCGTCTCGACCGCGTACAGCGGGACGCCTTCGGCCCGCCTCAGGATCTGGGCCCGGAGCTCGGGCGGAAGGCCGGGCACGAAGCCGTCGAGGAGAGCATCCATCGCCTCCGAGGAAAGCGGCTCGAGAAAGAGCGCGGTCTGGTTCCTCGAGCCTCGCCCGAACCCTGGATGGCGTTCCTGCAGCTCGGGCCGGGCGTGACAGAGAACGAAGATCGCGTGGTTGCGTGACCACTCGAGGAGATAGGAGATGAACTCGACGAGTGTCGCGTCCGCCCACTGGAGGTCCTCGAAGAGGAGTACCACAGCCCCGGTCTCCGACATGCGCTCGAAGAGGAGCCGCCAGGCGCCGAAGAGTTCCTCCTTGCCATAAGCAGCCCCTTCGTCGGCCCCGAGCAGATGCGCAAGCCGGGGCTCGACGAACCGTCGCTCGTCCGCGTCCGGAATGTGCTCTTCGACTGCCGCCCACAATTTCCGGCGGGCGTCGCCGGGGTCCTCGGCCTCCGTGATCTGCGCGCGCATACGAACCATCTCCGCGAGCGCCCAGAACGCGACGCCCTCGCCGTAAGCGAGGCACCGTCCGCGGTGCCACCACACGTACTCGGAGAGACCGTCGATGTACTTGAAGAACTCCCAGCCCAGGCGTGACTTGCCGACGCCGGCGATTCCGACAACGGAGACGAGGTGCGCCCGTCGCTCCGCCGCGCACGCGTGGAAGAGCTCCTTGACAAGCCGCAGCTCGCGATCTCGTCCCACGAAAGGCGGCTCGAGCCCCGCCGACTTGAGGGCTCCCCTCCGCCCCGCCGTCACCCTCAACGCCTGCCAGGTCGCGACCGGCTCGGTCTTCCCCTTGAGCTGGTGCTCACCGGTGACGGCGTACGCGATCGCCGCTTCGGTCGCCCTCTTCGTCGCCTCCCCGACGAGCACCGAGCCCGGCTCGGCTGCCGACTGAATGCGAGACGCCGTGTTGACGAGGTCACCGGCAACCATGCCCTGACCCTCGGCGCCGATCGTGACGGCCGCCTCTCCTGTGAGCACGCCCGCGCGTGCACGAACGCCCGGGGCTAGGTCGGAGACCGCGCCGACGAGATCGAGCGCCGCACGCACAGCGCGCTCGGCGTCGTCCTCCTGCGCAACCGGTGTCCCCCAAACGGCCATCACCGCGTCGCCGATGAACTTCTCCACCGTTCCGCCGTAGCGCTCGATCACGATTCGGCAGGTGTCGAAGTAGCGAGTCAGCAGCTCACGAGTTTCCTCCGCGTCGCGGCCTTCCGAGGCGCTAGTGAAGCCGACGAGATCGGCGAAAAGAACGGAGACGAGGCGTCGTTCGGCGACCGGAGCCCGGCGCACTGAGGCCGGAGCGATCCGGCCTTCCATCGAGGCGCCGCACTCGCCGCAGAACCGCACTCCCGGCTCGTTCTCTGCTCCGCAAGCGGGGCACGCCTGGCTCAGCAGTGCACCGCAGCCGCCGCAGAACTTGCGCCCCGCGCTGTTCTCAGTGCCGCAGCTCGGGCAGATCGTCACCCGATAGAGCCTAATGGGCAACCCGCGAATCGGAAATTCGGTGCGGAACGCAGGCGAGCTCTTCAACCCGGATTGTCCCGCTACGACCTCGGGCAGCAAACGGGCAGTAAACGCCCGAACTCAGCCTCTCCTGACCATGCGGAGCGAGAGGCCCGGCTTCTCGAAATTGGGCATGCAATAGAGCGACCGCGCGGTCATGTCTCCACCGTCGCGACCCTTCAAGCGGCCTGTCACGCCGGAGGTCGCGGGTTCGAGTCCCGTCGCTCCCGCCTTTGACACCGCGCTTCTTCTCGCGGCGATGTGCGAGTTCGTCGGCCGTTTGGAAGTAGCAGAGGAACGGTTCTCGCGGCTCGACGGCGACGATGGTGCCACCGTCTTGCCAGACGCGATCGAACAGCGTTGCGAGCAGCCGACGCCGTTTCGCCGGGTCGCCTTCGACCGCCCAGACGCGCCCGAAGTCCGCGAGCAGCTCGTCGGCCTTGTCGAGCCGCGGATCAAAAGGCGGCCGGGTCCGCGCCAGCTCGTCCTCGAGCGCTTGGCGACGGAGCACGTACTCGCTCTTCGAAAGATCGCCCATGACGTAGAGGTCTCGCAGCCGCTCGAGCTGCCCGACGAGCTCGCGCCGGCGCATCGCATCGTCATTCGAATCGCGGGCGGCGCTGCGAATCGATGCGAGGATCGCGGCGCGCAGCTCTTCGTCGGGTGTGAAATCGGAGATCCAGTCGATGAGTTGTTCCTCGAGCGGCTCGGCGCGTGTGATCGGCTGGTCGCAGCCATCCCCGTGGCGGCGCGTCGAGCACAGGTAGCGGCGCACGGGCGGTACGTGAAAGTCACCAAATCAAACGACCAGACCGGCGAAGCGTGGTATCGCGTTTACCGCGTCTTGCGGGCACGCTAGGAGGGCCTGTCGCCCTTGTCGTACAGCGTCTCGCAAGCCGCGAACTTTATGCGAAGGACCGTCGGCGAAATCGTCGACCGCTCGCCGCGTAACTGCGTTGGTGACGCATATGACAACGCGCTCGCCGAGTCGTTCGTCGACAGCTTCAAGACCGAGCTGATCGCCGACCGTGTCTGGCGGTCGCGGACACAGCTCGAGCTCGCGGTCGTCGAGTACATCGGCTGGTACAACGGCGCCCGCCTCCACGCGAGCCTCGGCGACATCCGCCGGTCGAGTACGAGCAACTGCACGAGCGCCGAGAAGCGATTACGCTCGTCGGAGCGATCGCGTGAACCACCAAACCCGGTCCCCGTCAAACCCGGTCCGGCTCAGGACGTCCCGTAGGGCGGTCGCGGCGTAGCGCGCCTTCCTTTCAATGCCTGAAAAAGACATGTGCCCACCGATCATGAGAAAACCGCCGCCACGCTCGACGTACTCTGCAACGGCGGCCAGCCGGTCGGGGGTGCGCTGACCGCGCTCAAATGTGTCCGGATGGAGCAGGATGGTGTCGGAGGGGATATCGCTCAGCACGATGAGGTCGTACTTCTCGAGTTCGTCCGCGACGCTCGGGAATCGTCGCGTGGCAAGAAGGGTCGGGATGAAGGTCACTGTCCAACCGGCTTGTTAGAGGGCGGCGCTGCCGAACGCAAAGATCCTGATCCACCAGTTGTCCGCCGACTTCGAGGGGCAAGCGACCGATATCGAGATCCAGGCGCGCGAGATCATCAAGGTCAAGCGGCGTCTCGAGGAGATCCTCGCCGAGCACACCCGCCAGCCGCTCGAGCGGGTGTCGAAGGACATGGAGCGCGACTACTTCATGACGTCCGAGGAGGCGCGCGAGTACGGGATCATCGACCGGGTCATCGCGACGAGCAGGAAGGCGAGCGTCGGCGATCCCCACTCCGTCGGAAAGTAGGCCTTTGGTCGGCGCTGGGGAGCGCGGGGTGTGAATCAGGAAGCCGGTGAGGAAGTAGTCTGGTTTCGGTGATGCAGTCCCCGGACCCCGGGCTCGCCGTCGCGGAGCGGGAGATCGAACCCGCACGAAACCCACGATTTCTCGGCGCTGAGCTTTGGTCGGGAGCTCGTCCTGCCGACACCGGGGAACTGCAGCGGCTCGTCGCGGATGGCCTTGAGAAGGGGTTTCTGACCTACGACGAGATCGCTGCCGCGCTTGAGGATGTCGAGCTGACGAGGGAACAGACCGAGGACTTCTAC
>WNFU01007451.1_pt1 | contig 16351 bp, 16 predicted proteins | sample 5400121 | NCBI WGS metagenome assembly WNFU01 (sample SAMN13153360, study PRJNA577476) | soil metagenome | isolation source: 100 cm soil or saprolite under grassland replicate 1 | place: USA:California | collected 2016-06-15
TTGCGGGTACACGTACAGCACGAGCAGCTCCAGCGAAAGCTCGCGAAGGGACACGGGCCCCCGGGACGACTCGAGCGTCAGCTGGGGCAGCATCGTTCCCGGCAGGTGGTCGCACGCGCCGTCGTCCTCCGGCACGGGCAGATTCGGCGGCAGGGAGTAGACGTCGCTCACGCAACTCCGCAGACGCGCGCCGCGGTCAGCGCGTACACCTTCGCCGTGTCCACCAGGCCGGAGATCGCGAGGTTCTCTCCCTCCGCGCCGGGAAGGCCGCTCGACGTCCCGTAGTTGACCGTCGCGATGCCGTACCGGCTGAGCACGGACGCGTCGGAGAACCAGCGGACGACATCGCGCTCCGGCGGCGAGCCGAAGACCTCGCCGTGACTCTCGTCGAGCGCTTGGATCAGCTCGTGGTCCTCGGCGATCTCGGCTCCGGGTGCGGTGACGTAGATCTCGGACCTGATCCCGTGCTCCGGGAAGCGCTCGCGCAGGCCGCGGACGAGCTCCCGCAGCGCGGCTGTCGCCTCGGTCATCGGCATGCTCGGCGGCACGCGCGCGTCGAGGAACAGGTCGGTCCGGCCGGGCGTGCGGCTCGCGCGCCACGCGAAGCCGCCGTTGATCGCGCCGACGTTGACGACGCCGGGGTGACCCCGATACGTCGTTCGCTCCTCCCACGAGGGGATCCACTCGAGCACCGCGTCCAGCACGTCGCGCATGCGCACGATCGAGTTCTGCTCGAGGCTGCTCGTGAACGCGGTGTGGACGAACGGGCCGCGGGTCGAGATCCGCATCCAGACCGAGCCGTAGTGGGCGAGCACGACCTTCTGCTCGGTCGGCTCCCCGAGCACGCACATGTCGGCGACGCCGCCGTGCGAGACGAGGTGGCGCGAGCCCGCCGCATAGCCGCGGTACTCGGCACCGCGAAACTCGCCCCACTGCGTCTTCTCGATCTCGCCGACGACCGCCGCGACGAGGAGGTCGCCGTTCAGCCGAACGCCGGCGTCGAGCAGCGCCCGTACCGCCTCGATGTAGCAAGCGAGCGCGCCCTTCATGTTCGAGATCCCGAGCCCGAAGATGTGGCCGTCGCGCACCCTCGCCTCCGGCCGGAACCCCTCGATGCCGCGGAGCCACGGCTCGCGGCCCGAGTACGAGGTATCCATGTGACCGTTGAGCATCAGGGTCTTGCCGCCCCCGGTTCCCTCCAGCCGGGCGAGCACATTCGGACGCCCGTCCTCGACCTCCTGCCACGCCACCTGGAGGCCCATTCCCCCGAGCGTCCGCGCGACGTACTCGGCCGCCGGCTGCTCGTGGCCGGTCGGGCTCGAGATGTTGACCAGGTCGCACGCCGTCTCGACGAGGCTGTCGCGGTCGACCTTGTTGAGCAGGTGCTTCATCGGCGGAAGTGGGGCAGCACCTCACGCCCGAACAACTCGATCTGCTCGTGGCGCCGGTCGCCCCAGAGCTCGAGCATGACATGGGTGCAGCCGGCCTCGCGGTACTCCTCGATCGCGTCGATGCAGTCGGCGGGCGTCCCGGCGATCGGCTTGCAGCGGTCGAGCAGGTCGTCGGTCACCTTCTCCTTGGCGGCGAGCCGGCCCCCCCGTTCCATCGCCTCGGCCACCGGAGCGAGCTCCTCCATCTCGATCCCCGCCAGCTCGAGCAGCGTGTCGGCGGTTCCCTTGATGTTCTGGAACTTGTTGGCGAGGTACATCCCGGCAATCTCCCGCGCGCCGTCGCGGCCCGCGGCGCGATCCTCTCCGATCGAGGCCACGACCGTGCAGCCGATGTCGATGTCCGCCTTGACGTTCTCGCGCGTGTAGCGGACGAAGGCGGGAGTCGTGATCGAGGGCGTCAGGCAGCCGTCGCCGATCTCGCCCGCGAGCATCTGCATCTTCGGCGCCGTCGCCGCTACGTAGACGGGCGGCACCTCGCGTGGGGCCTCGGCCTCGCTTTGCAGCGGCGGGACGGAGGCGCTGAACGTCTCGCCCTCGTACTCGAACGCGCCCCCCGCGAGGACCCCCCGGACGATCTCGACCGCCTCGCGCATCGGGCCGAGCGTCCTGCGGGAGTTCAGCTTCGCATTGTTGAGGAAGATCTTCGAGGTGCCGAGCCCGAGCAGAAAACGGCCGGGCCCGGCGGCTTCCTGGACGACCCGCGCGTCCATCGCCGCCTGCACCGGGTGGCGCGTGAAGGGCGAGATGATCCCCCAGCCGATCGTCAGCCGCTCGGTCGCCTGCGCGATCAGCGCGGAGGTAACGGTGGACGAGCGCGCCTCCATCCCGTGCTTGCGCCACCAGGGGTAGGCCTCGGCGAGCCAGATCGTGTCCATCCCGGCCCGGTCCATCACCCTGGCCGTCTCGATCATCTCGCCGAGCGGCTCCATCGAGAGCTGCATCACGCCAATCCGAAACGGCGGCGGCACACCCGCATCCTCTCAGCTAGGAGAAGCCGAGGCAGCTCGAGACATCGCCTTACTGAACCGCGTCTGGCCGGGCCGGGATGATGCTGGGATGCCCCGGATCAGTTCCTTCTACGGAATCGTGATCACGATGTACTACCGCGATCACCACCCACCGCATTTCCACGCGATCTATGGTGAGTACGAAGCACGGATCGTGATCGAGACACTCGAGCCCCTGGCGGGCGAACTTCCTGCGCGCGCGCTCAGGCTTGTAAGGGACTGGGCAGAGATGCACCGCGCCGAGCTGGAGGCGAACTGGGCGAGGGCAGAAGCGCACCTTCCTCTGGATACGATTGAGCCACTACCTTGAGCACTCGAACAAGGACATTCCGTATCCGCTCTGTCGAGCCGCTCGAGGGCTTCGTTCTTCGACTCGGGTTCGACGACGGAACCACACGCGAAGTCGACCTCGAGGATGAGCTATGGGGTCCGGTGTTCGAGCCGCTGCGGACGGATCCCCAGCTTTTCCGGCAAGTGCGGGTGGACGAGGAACTCGGAACGATCGTGTGGCCGAACGGGGCCGACCTGGATCCGGACGTTCTGCACGGCGACCATCCGCCGTCGCCTCGCGGCTAACCCTCGCAAGCCAAGCGCTGAGATCCCAGCAAGAGAATGGAAGCCGCCGCTCTCACTCGGTGCCTCGGGGTCGTCTTTCTGCGTCACCGGCGAGAGAGGGGCGGCGTCCTCGCCGTCGTCGAGCATCCGATCGAGCAGGGATCCTCGTCCCGCGGCACGTCCACGAGCGCGAGGACGAGCTGACCTACGTGATCGAGGGCGAGATCGGCGCGCGCGTCGGCGAGCAGGAGCTGCCGTCATCGCTGGCCGCGGGACGGTACCTGTGGAAGCCCCGCGGCGTCCCGCACGCCTTCTGGAACGCGAGCGGCGCGCTGTCCCGGATCCTCGACGTGATCGTGCCCGCCGGCTTCAAGCGGTTCTTCCTCGAGCTCGCGGAGCTGATCGCGCGGGGCGCGAGCGCCGACGAGATCGACGAGGCCGGCCGCCGCTACCGGCATACGATCATTCCGGGCTGAATCCCTCCGCTCGGGAGGCGCTACGGCGTCAGGACGCGCGGTTGACGAGGAAGCTCCGCTGCCCCTGCTCGTCCAGCGCGCTCAGCACGTTCTGGACCTGCTGGTTCACGATCGGTTGGAGGACTCGCTGGCCCATGCTTCCGACCGGGCCGGCGATCTTCACCTCCGCTTCCCAGCGCATGCTCGTCCCGGCTTGCGCCTCGCTCAGGTGGAAGCCGGTCTCCATGCTCAGGATCGCGCCGACGCCCGTGCCCTTCGCGTGCAGGCGGGCGTACTCGATCGGGCGCTCCTCGGTCTTCTCGAACCCGATGCTCAGCGGCAGCACCCCGAGGCCGAGCGGGATCTTGACGTTCGCCTTCCAGCGCTTCTCGTCCTGGACGTCGAAGCTCTCGACGCCGGGCATCGTCTTCGCCATCCGCGCGGGATCGTTCAGCACCTCCCAGACCGCCTGCCGCGGCGCCGCGAACTCGCGCGTCCCCTCGAGCTTCACCGGCTCTCCACCGTGACTCCGGCCCGCGTCGCCTCGGGATCGCGGATCAGCTCCCAGACGTGGTTGGGCGGGTTGCAGCTCTCGGTCACGATCGGCCCCCCGAGCGGGCGCAGCGCGTCCTGGATCGCCGCGCAGAGGGCGTGGATGCCGGCGCCGCCGCCCTCGCCCATCCCCTTTGCCCCGTAGTTCGTGAACGGCGAGGGCGTCTCGACGTAGTCGGTCTTCAGCGGCGGCATGTCGAGCGCGTGCGGGACGTGGTAGTCGTAGAAGTTGGCGGTCAGCAGCGTCCCGTCCTCGTCGTAGGGGAACTGCTCGTGCGTCGCCGCGCCGAGCGCGTGCGCCGTCGCCCCGTGCACCTGCCCTTCCACGATCTGCGGGTGGATCCGGTTGCCGCAGTCGTCGACCGCGCCGTAGTCGACGATCTCGTACACGCCCGTCTCGCGGTCGATCTCGACCACGCAGGCGTGCACCTGCGACGCGTACGTGAGCGTCAGGTTGCCGTACTTGCGCTCGACATCGGGCTTCTCGAACGGCGGCCGGTAGACGTAGCGGCAGTTGAGGGTCACGTCGAGATCTGGCGGCAGGCCGGCGTTGTTCGCGTTGATGATCGCCCCGAGCGCCATGAACGGAAGCGCCGCCTCCGGGTTCTCGCGCATCCGCGCCTGGCCCTCGGCGAGCTCGACGTCGTCCGGCGAGCAGCCGAGCACCGCCGCCGCGAGCTGGCGCATCTCTCCCGCCAGGCGCTCGGTCGCGCCCTTGACCGCGCCGATCCCGGTGACCGCGAACTGGCTCGCGTAGGTGCCGGAGAAGCCCGCGTGCGAGTTCCAGTACGAGTCGTGCCCCGGCCGGACGTGGACGTCGTCCGGCGTGCAGCCGAGGATGTCGGCGACCACCTGCGAGGCGGTCGTCTCGTGTCCCTGGCCCTGTGGGACGGTGCCGAGCGTGACGACGATCTCGCCGAAGATGTCGAGCTTCACCGTCGCCACCTCGTTGTTGCCGGAGAACTGGAGCTCCGGGTTCACGATCATCGACTGGCCGAAGTTGTTCGTGCCGGAGTCGAGCGTCGAGCCGATCCCCACCCCGAGCAGCTTCCCGCGAGCCGACGCTTCCTCCCGACGCTGCGCGATCGAGCCGTAGTCGATCAGCTCGAGCGCCTTGTCGAGGCAGAGCGCGTAGTCGCCCGAGTCGTAGACGCAGCCGTTCGGCGTCTCGTAGGGCATCTCGTCGGAGCGGACGTAGTTGCGCTTGCGCACCTCGACCGGGTCGAGCTCGAGCTCGTGGGCGACGATGTCCACCAGCCGCTCGGTCAGCCAGAGGTGCTGCATCCGCGAGTACCCCCGGTTGGGCGCGACCGGCGACTTGTTGGTGCAGACCTGGGTGAAGTCGACACGGACGTTGCGCCAGCGGTAGCAGCCCGGAGTGACCTGGGCCCAGATGATGCAGCCGAGCGGCTCGTAGCGCGGGAAGGCGCCGCAGTCGTCGATCGCGCTGACCTTGAACCCGAGCATCGTCCCGTCGGAGCGCACCGGAACCTCGACGTCGAGGAAGGTGCGCTCGTTCCCGTGCGTGTTCGCCATGTGCTGATCGGTCCGCCACTCGGTCCATTGCACCGGGCGCCTGAGCTTGCGGGCGAGGAGGCAGCAGGCGACGAAGTAGGGGTGGAGCGTGATCTTGTTGCCGAAGGCGCCGCCGATGTCGTGGCTGACGAAGCGGAGCTTGTCGAGCCCGACGCGCAGGGCCGGCGCCATCCAGATCGCGCCCACGCCCGGCATCTGGTGGTTGCCGAAGATCGTCCACTGGCCGGTGGCGCGCTCGTACTCGACCAGGCAGCCGCTGCACTCGAGCGGGGTCGAGCTGAAGCGGTGGAAGTGCAGCCGCTCGATCCTGATCACGCGGTCTGCCTCGGCCAGCGCCGCGTCGAAGTCGCCCCAGTCGAACTCGCCCGACCAGACAACGTTCGAGCCGGCCTCTTCGTGCAGGACCGGCGCGTCGGTCTCCTGCGCCCGTTCCGCGTCCACCAGCACGGGGAGCGGCTCGTACTCGACCTCGACCAGCTCAGCCGCGTCGCGCGCGAGCTCGCGGGTGGCGGCGACGACCGCGGCCACCGGCTCGCCCATCCAGCGCGCCTTGCCGACGGCGAGCGCGTAGTCCTTGATCTCCGATCCGGGCGGGGTCGAGAGCTCGAAGAAGGGGTCGGTCTGGATCGCGACCTCGTCGCCGGTGAGCGTTCCGTAGACGCCCTCGAGCTCGAGCGCCTTCGAGACGTCGATGCCGACGATCCGTGCGTGCGCATACGGCGAGCGGACGAAGTGGACGTATCCCATCCCGTGCCGCCGGACGTCGTCGGTGAAGACGCCCTGGCCCTGGACGAGCCGCTCGTCCTCCTTGCGCGGCACGTTGGTGCCGACGAACCCCGGCTTGACCTCCCGCTCTTCGACGGTGATCGGCTGCTCGGGAGTGACCGTCGTCTCGCTCACGAGACCTCTCCCCGAGCGACCGCTGCGATCGCCTCGACGATGTTCACGTAGCCGGTGCAGCGGCAGATGTTGCCCTGGATCGCGCGCCTGATCTCCGTCTCGGTCGGCTCGTGGTTGTTGTCGAGCAGGTGTTTGGCGCTCAGGAGCATGCCCGGCGTGCAGTAGCCGCACTGGAGGGCGTGGTGGTCGCTGAAGGCCTGCTGGAGCGGGTGCAGCTGTCCGTCCTGCGCGAGCCCCTCGACCGTCTCGATCTTCGTTCCGTCGGCCTGGACTGCGAGCAGCATGCACGACTTGACCGCCTGGCCGTCGTAGAGAACGGTGCAGGCGCCGCAGTTGCCGGTGTCGCAGCCGACGTGCGTGCCGGTCAGCTCGAGGTCGTCGCGGATGAAGTGGACGAGCAGGCGGCGGGCGTCGACCTCCCGCTCGTAGAGCTCGCCGTTGACCTCGACCGAGACCGTCTTGCTCCGCACGGCTTCCAAGCTCAGCTCCGCTTCCGGCCGGTTGCCTGCTCGACCGCGCGGGCTGCGAGCACCTCGGCCAGATGACGCCGGTAGTCGGCCGAGGCGTGCACGTCGGAAGGCGGCTCGAGGCCGGCGCCGCGCACGGCGTCGCGAACGGCGTCTCCCTTGGTCGAGGCCGGCCGCACGAGCACGGGCACGGCGGCGACGCAACCGACCGCGACGCGCGCGTCGCCGTTCACGGACGCGGCGACGTTCACGATCCCGGTACCGTCCCGCCCGATCGTGACCGAGGCGAAGGCGTCGCCGGCGCCGTCGGCGGGAGGGAGCGTCACGGTCGTCAGCAGCTCGCCGGGGCCGGCGGCGGTCATGTAGACGCCGAGGAAGAAGTCCTCGGCCGGGACCGCGCGCTCTCCCTCGCGGCCGCGGATCGTCATGGTCGCGCCCAGAGCGACGAGCAGCGGCGGGAGGTGATTCGTCGGATCGTTGGCGCAAACGTTGCCGCCGATCGTGCCGCGGTTGCGCACCTGCACGTCGGCGATCTGCGCCGCGACCTCCCCGAGGATGGGCCGCGCCCGGCACTCGGCCGACGAAATCGCCTCCGCATAGGTGACCATCGCGCCCAGCTCGAGCGTCCCGTCGCTCCCAAGCTCGATCGTCTTCAGCTCCCCGAGGCCGTTCAGATCGACGAGCACCTCCGGTGAAGCGATGCGCGCCTTCATCACGTTGATCAGGGTCTGGCCTCCGGCGAGCGGCCGGGCGTTCGGGTTGTCGGCGAGCAACTCGACGGCGTCCTCGATCGAGGCGGGCCGCGCGTACTCAACCTCCCGCAGGAGCATGGCGGTCTTATAAACGACCGGCGATCGTCGCCGCAAGAATGGCGGTGACAGCCGCCGCTAGCTTCGGCGCAGCAGGTCGCTATTGCGGCCGAGCGAATCGAGGACGGACCCCGCGTCCTCGCTCGTGTTGTAGCAGTGGGCCGAGAGCCGCAGGTTCCCGTCGCGGGCCGAGGTGACGACCCCGTCCCGCGCGAGCGCGGCCACGAGCGCGTCGGCGTCCGTCGAGGCGATGCAGAGGAGCGCCCCACGCTGCTCCGGGTCACGCGGCGTCACGACCCGCGCCCCGAGCTCGTCGAGGCCGGCGAGCAAGAGCGAGTTGAGCTCGCGCACGTGAGCCTCCGTTTCCGCGATCCCGATCTCCTGCATCAGCTCGATGCCCGCAAGGCCGGCATAGATCGGCGGGATCGGCGGCGTCCCGGACTCGAACCGGCGCGCCGTCGCCGCCGGCGAGTAGTCGTGAATGTCCATCTGGAAGAAGTCGCGGTCGGCGAACCAGCCTGTCGTCGTCGGCGTGATCCGCTCGGCGAGCTCGCGCCGGCAGTACAGGAATGCAAGCCCGGCGGAGCCGAGTAGGTACTTGAGGACGCCGGCGGCGAGGAAGTCGCACCCCAGCGCTCGCACGTCGACCGGGATCGATCCGACGGTCTGGTACGCGTCGAGGAGAACGAGCGCGCCCCGCTCGTGCGCGAGGCTCGCGACACCCTCGACGTCGAGCCGGCTCCCGTTGCGGAAGCAGACGTGCGTCACCGCGACGAGCGCCGTCTCCTCGTCGATCGCGGCGTCGAACCGCTCGAGCGGGATCGTTCCATCGGGCGCTGCGGGCACGTGGACCACCCGGCCGCCGCGCCGCTCCTGCGCGTGCCAGATCTGGCCGATCGTCGGAAACTCGAAGTCGCTGACCACGACCTTGTCCCGACCCTGATCGAAGCGCAGCCCGCTGGCGAGCGCGCTCACTCCCGCCGAGACCGACGTGGTGACAGCCACCTCGTCCTCGTCGGCGTTCAGAAGCCCTGCGATGCTCCGTCTCGCCTCTTCGAGCTGCTCGACCCAGTACTCCCAGGGCGCGCCGTGCTCGTCCCAGTCGGCGAGGTAGCGCTCGTAGGCGCCACGCACGGAGTCCGAGAGCGCCCCCTGCGAGCAGCTGTTGATGTGGACGCGCCGCTCGAAGATCGGGAAGCGGTGCCGGATCCGCGCGGGCAAGGCGTCGAGGCTAACGACCAAGGTAGGCCTTCCGCAGGTCCTCGTGCTGGATCAGCGAGGACGCCGGACCGGAGAGCACGATCCGTCCGGTCTGGAGGACGTAGCCGCGATCGGCGATCGACAGCGAGACGTTCGCGTTCTGCTCGACGACGAGAATGGCGACGCCCGACTCGTGCACCTCCTTGATGATCTCGAAGTTGCGCTCGACGAGGATCGGTGCGAGGCCCATCGACGGCTCGTCCATCAGCAGGAGCTTGGGGCGCGACATCAGGGCGCGGCCCATCGCGACCATCTGCTGCTCGCCGCCCGAGAGCGTGCCGGCGAGCTGCCGGCGGCGCGCGTGGAGCAGGGGGAAGAGCGAATAGACGCGCTCGAAGTCCTCCTTGCGGCCGCCGCCGTTCAGATAGGCGCCCATCTCCAGGTTCTCCCGAACGGTCATCGGCGCGAACAGGCGCCGGTTCTCGGGCACGATCGCCATCCCCTTGCCGATGCGGTAGCTGGTGGGACGCTCGCTCACGTCCTCGCCGTCGAAGTGGACGCCGCCGCGGCGGGGGCGGACGATCCCGATGATCGTCTTCAGGGTCGTCGACTTGCCGGACGCGTTCCCGCCCAGCAGGCAGACGAGCTCGCGCTCTCCCACCTCGAGCGACAAGCGCTGGAGGATGTGGATCTGGCCGTAGTAGGTGTCGACGTTGTCGAGCCGGAGCAGCATCAGACCGCTTCGGCCTTTGCTCGAACCCCCAGGTATGCCTCGATCACGAGGGGGTGCGTGGCCACCTCATCGAACGAGCCTTCGGCGATCTTCACCCCGTGGTCGAGGGCGATCACACGGTCGGAGATCCCCTCGACGACGTGCATGTCGTGCTCGATCACGAGGATCGAGTAGCCCGCCCGCTCGCGGAGCCTGCCGATCAGCTCGGTGATCTCGTGCGTCTCGTGGGGGTTCATCCCGGCTGCCGGCTCGTCGAGCAGGAGCAGCCGCGCGTTCGTCGCCATGGCGCGCGCGATCTCGAGTCGCCGCCGGTTTGCGTACGAGAGGCTGTAGGCGGGCTGGTCGTGGCGGTAGCCGGCGAGTCGCTGACCGAAGAACGCAAGCTTCTCTTCCGCGAGCTTCCGGATTCGCTTCTCCTCCTGTCGCGAACGTGGGAGCTGCAGCATCGCCTCGAGGACGGTCGCCCTCGTGTGCCCGTACGCGGCGGCCATCACGTTCTCGAGCACCGTCATGTTCAAGAACAGGCGCAGCGTCTGGAACGTCCGGGCGATCCCGTAGTTCGTGATCCTGTGCGGCGCGAGGCCGGAAACCTTGCGGCCCTCGAAGACGATCTCGCCCGAGTCGGGATGGAAGATCCCGGTGACGAGGTTGAACACGGTCGTCTTGCCGGCGCCGTTCGGGCCGATCAGGCTGACGATCTCGCCTTCGTCGACGTGCAGGCTGAGCTGGTCGACGACCCGCAGGCCGCCGAAGGCCTTGGAGAGGTCGTGGAGCTCGAGCAGCGCCATGGTCAGGCGATCTCCACGCGGGAGGTGCCGAAGATCCCGGACGGCCGCACGTTCATGATCACCACGAGCAGCGCCCCCAGCAGGATCAGCCGCGTCGCCCCGGACACCTGCTCGACGAGCTTGTTCTCCCAGACGAACGCCGCCAGGTAGAGCGTCGGGATCAAGGCGATCGTGCGCCACCAGCCGTGGATGAGCGTCAGCACGAGCGCCGCGACGATCAGCGCGAAGTACGCCCAGCCCGCGATCCTCCCCGTGTGGGTCGGGAGCAGCACCCAGTGCTCGAGCGCTCGGCCCAACGTCCCGCCGCCCTCGATGTGGCCCGCGGTCCCGCGCGGCCAGGCGGCGCCCGCGATCGCGTGGACGACGAACCCGAACGCGATCGTCCCCAGGAAGACGACGACCGGCCGGTACCAGGGTCGCATGGCGACGAAGAGCGCGAGCAGAAGCACGCCGTAGAAGAGGAAACGCGCGTTCGCCGACGAGCGGAGCAGCTCCGGGGCGCCGTTGACGACGAGCGCGCCGATCACGACACCTCCGATGCTGCCGAGGCCGCCGAGGATCACGATGGCGTAGATCGTGATCAGCAAGCCGACGTCGTAATCGCCGGGAAACGCGCCGGCCTGGACGGCGCCGTAGATCGTCCCGCTGAACCCCGCGGTCGCGGCGCCGAACATGAACGCGAGCAGCTTCAACCGATTGACGGGCATGCTCATCGCCTCGGCGGCCAGGGGATCCTCGCGTAGAGCGCGCCAGGCGCGACCCGTCCGCGAGCCGTTGACGAAGTAGAGCATCGTCATCAGGAGCGCGAGCGAGATCAGCGTGTAGAAGTAGTACTGCTTCGTGCTCGTGATGTGGTAGCCGAAGAAGTCGAGCGGGTCGATCTGGTCGAGGCCGTTCGCGCCGCCTGTCAGGTCGACCCGGCCGACGAACGGGTAGGAGAAGTCGCTGGGGCCGCCGTTCGCGTTGTTGACGAAGATCACGAACGCCTGGAGGAAGAACAGCGTCACGATTGCGAGGTAGTCGCCGAGCAGCCGCCAGGACGTGAGTCCGAGCAGGAGCCCGAACAGCGCGGTCGAGACGACAACGATCGGGATCGCGATCTCGGCCGGCAGGTGGTGCCCCGAATGGCCGCTGGCCATGATTCCGTAGAGGTAGGCGCCGAAGCCGAAGAAGGCCACGTAGCCGAGATCGAGCAATCCGGCGAAGCCGACGACGACGTTCAGCCCCAGCGCCAGCAGGGCGTAGATGATCGTGATCAGGCCGTAGCGGAAGAGGTTGCCCTCGTTCGCGAAGAACGGGAAGATCGCAAACGGCCCGAGCAGAATGACCAGGCGGCCGGCGGCCGGCACTCGCTCCCAGGCCCGGCTGACGACGCCGGTGAGGCCCTTGTGAGCCTCGCGGCGCTCCTCGACCTGCGCGACCCACTCGTCGACGCCGACCCGCCGGTCGACCTCGAGCTGCTCCGGAGCTCCGCCCGGCAGGCCGCCTTCGCCGAGGTGTCCACTGCCCAGCTTGCTCACACCTTTTGGATCGCGGGCGAGCCCAGCAGGCCGCTCGGCCGGATGAGGAACATGGCGATCAGCAGCGCGAAGACGTAGAGGTTCGCGTACGTCGACCCTCCCGGGAGGTATCCCGTGGAGAAGGCTTCCGCGAGACCGATCAGGAACCCTCCCAGCATCGCGCCCGGAATGCTCCCGATCCCCCCGACGACGGCGGCGGTGAACCCCTTCAGACCGGCGGTGAAGCCCATCAGCGAGTAGATCTGGCCGAAGACGATCCCGAACATGACGCCGCCTGCGGCCGCGAGCGCCGAGCCGACGAAGAACGTGAACGCGATCACGCGGTCTACTCTGATCCCCATCATCTCGGCCGCGTCACGGTCGAAGGAGGTCGCGCGCATCGCCTTCCCGACGCGCGTGCGCGATACGAGCAGCGCGAGCACGACCATCAGCCCGATCGACGCCGCGATCGCAAGGATCTGGAGGTTGGAGATGAAGAAGTGCTTGCCGATGCTGTAGCTCTTGACCCCGATCAGGTCGAACGTGTCGTAGTCCCGGAACTGCGGGCCCCAGAGCAGGAGCGCAGTGTTCTGGAGGAAGATCGAGACGCCGAGGGCGCTGATCAGCGGCGCGATCCGCGGTGCGTTGCGAAGCGGCCGGTAGGCGAAGCGCTCGATCCCGACGCCGAGCGCACCGCACCCGAGCATCGCGACCGCGAACATGAGGGCGATCGCGAGCCATCCGTTTACCTCAGGCGTCAGCGGCCCTCCCAGCCACTGGAGGACGAAGAAGCCGATGAACGCCCCGACCATGTACACGTCGCCGTGGGCGAAGTTGAGGAGCTTCAGGATCCCGTACACCATCGTGTACCCGAGCGCGATCAGCGCATAGATGCTCCCGAGGGTGAGCCCGCTCACCAGCTCGCCGAAGAAGAGGCTCCAGTCCACGGGGGAAGAAGATCGCACAAACGAGTGCGGCCCACTTGGGGGTGGGCCGCACTCCGTTCAGCTCAGATCGGCTGGACTACGCGACCCGGACGAAGACCCCCTTCACCGAGTGGTAGATGCCGAATGGACGCTTCACCATGTCGCCGTTCTTGTCGAAGCGGAGGGGAAGGCCCAGCAACGACGTCTTGCTGGAGATGTTCGTCCTCTTGATCTGCGCACGAACCTCGGCGCGGGAGGCCGTGCCGTTCTTGCAAGCCCGGTCGAGCGCCCCCGTGACGACCTGCGTCGCCATGTAGCTCGGGGCGCCGAAGAGCTCGGACTTGCCTCCGTGGATCTTCTTGAAGGCCTTGACCCTCTTGTCCAGCGGGTTCACCGGGAAGAACGAGTCGTACACGTGCGAACCGAGCCCCGAGAACGCGGGATCGAAGAGGCCGTCGGAGCCCATCAGCTTGATGTTGCCCCGGCCCAGACCCTTCATCTGCTGGCCGAACGCCTTGGCCTTCGGGGGCAGCTGCCACGGGAGGTACACGAGCTGGGTGTTGCGCGGGATCTTGTTGATCAACGACGTGAAGTCCGACTGCTGCTGGCTGACGCCGTCACGCCCAACGCTGACGCCCTTGGCCTTGAGCTGAGCCTGCACCTCGTCGGCGAGGCCGGTGCTGTAGGCCTCCTGGTCGTCGATGATGTAGACGCGCTTCAGCTTCAGGTTGTTGACGATGAACTTGGTGACGCTCTTGCTCTGCGACGAGTCGGGTGGCACGGTGCGGAAGAAGTAGCCCCTGCGCTGGCCATCGGTCGTGATCGTCGTATTCGTCGCCGAGCCGGAGACGAAGCCGAGACCTGCTCCCTTCAGAGCCCCGGTCGTCGCCTTCACCTCGTTCGAGCCGGCAGGACCGACGACGCCGAGGACTTTGGAGTTCGAGCCGAGCGCCTGGGCGCCCTTGACCGCCTCCGCCGTCCCGTTCGCCGAGCCGAGCATCGTGTCTTCCTTGACGAACCTGAGCTTCGTCTTGTGCGTCCTGTTGTAGGTACTTACGTAGTACTGCGCCCAGTGGACCTGCGGCTGTCCGAGCGACGCGGCCGGGCCGGTGATCGGGGCCATCAAGCCGATCGTGCGGGTCTTTCCGCACTTGATCAGGGCCGTATCGGCCGTTGTCGGTCCCGTCGCCTTCTTCGGCGACGACACGCCCGCGGTCGCAAACGCGGCCGTCGCGGCCGCGACGGACACAACCGCGATCGGCACCAGAATCCACCACTTTCTCATTACGCCCTCCTCCGGATTTGTTCTCTTAGACGGAATCCGCCCTCATTCGTTTGCCTCGTACGCGCGCGAGGCCGGATCGCCGGCCGGATGGAAGACGGCGACGATCCGCATAGGCGAAGCGCCGCTGTTCTCGAGCGAGTGCACGAAAAGCGGCGGTAGGTGAATCGAGCTCCCCGGCAAAACCGGCTCGTCCCCGTCGTTCGTGTGCAAGACGCCCTCGCCCTCGAGCACGTAGATCACCTCGTCGTAGACGTGGCTGTGCTCGGGAGCGCGGCCGGGCGCGATCACCCCGAAGAACTGGGTCAGGTCGCGGCAGCCGACCTCCTCCGTGACGAGGTAGCGAAACTCCCGGTCTCCGCTCGCCGGCAGCGACGGCTGGTCGGCGTAGCGCACGGTTCGCCGCTCGGGCCGGCCCGCCCCGTTCGTCTGCGGCGCCGTCACCGACACGATCAGCAGGCTCTCCGGGCTCGGGTTCTCGACCTCGTACGACTCGCCCGCCACGAGGTAGACGGCCGTGCCGGGCTCGAGCTCATGCGGACGGCCGTCGACGAAGAGCGCCCCTCGGCCGGAGACGACGTAGACGATCTCCTGGATCCCGTCGAGCGTCCGAGGCCTCGAGCGGCCCCGTTCGTATCGCCCGACGTGCAGCTCGAGGAGCTCCGAGCCGACCGCAGAATCGATCGTGATCGCCCTCGAAGCCGTGTCGCCCTCGGCACGGCGGGCCTCGAGCTTCGGTTCGGGTACGACGTAGCCCGCCACGACCGCCATTCTCACACGGATAGCCTCCGCCCGTGCAGCACCGGCAGCTCGGTCAAACGGGCCTGACGCTTTCGCGGATCGGCCTCGGCTGCGGAAACTTCGGCGGGATCGGCTCGGCGCCGGAGCTCTTCGGCCGAGGCGAGAGCGAGCAGGAGGCCTCGGCGATCATGGACGCCGCCGTCGCCGCCGGCGTCAACTTCTTCGACACGGCGGCCTCGTACGGAGGCGGGCGCAGCGAGAGCTGGATCGGGCGGTGGCGTACCGACCGCGGCGCCTTGGTTCTGCTGAGCACGAAGGTCTTCTGGTCCGTTCGCGGCGACCCAGAAGACCGCGGCCTCTCGCGCGGGCGGATCCTGCGCGAGCTCGACGGCAGCCTCTCGCGGCTAGGGGTGGAGCGGGTCGACATGTACCTGACGCACGAGCCGGACCCCGAGACGCCGATCGAGGAGACGCTACGAGCGCTCGACGAGCTCGTCCGGTCGGAAAGGGTGGGCGCGATCGGCGCGAGCAACCTCGACGGGGAACAGCTGGAGGAGGCGCTCGAGACCAGCTCCCGCTACGGCCTTGCTCGGTTCGACTGGGTGCAGAACGAGTACAGCCTGCTTCGGCGCGGCCCGGAGCGAACCGTGCTGCCGGTGTGCGCGCGGGAGGGGCTCGGCTTCACGCCGTTCGGCCCGCTGGGCGGCGGCTGGCTCACCGGCAAGTACCGGCGGGGCGAGGCGTACCCGAAGGGCTCGCGGATGACGCAGCGTCCAGAGCCGTACGCCGACCTCGTGCGCGAGAAGACGTTTCTCGGGCTCGAGCGGTTCGAGGCGGCCGCCGCCGAGCGCGGGGTCGAGCCGGCTGCGCTGGCGATCGCGTGGGTGCTGGGCCACCCGCAGGTGACGGCGGTCGTGATCGGGCCGCGGCGGCCGGAGCACGTCGAGCCGGCGCTCGCGGCTCTGGACATCCGGCTGTCGCCGCAGGAGCGCGACGAGCTGGCGGAGCTGTTCGCCTGATGGGGGAGCTGCTCGTCCTCGCTCACGACGAAGTGCGCCGCTTGCTCCCGATGGAGGAGTGCATCGACCTGATGGCCGAGGTGCTCGCCGACCTCGCGCGAGGCCGCGTCTGGCAGCCGCTCCGCTTCGTCGTCCGCCCGCCCGGGGAAGGGAGCCTGATGGGGCTGATGCCGGTGCATCGCTCGGCGCCGCGGGCGGCCTACGGTCTCAAGGTCGTCTGCATCTTTCGCGGCAACCCCACGCGCGGTCTCGACATGCACCAGGGCGGAGTCCTGCTCTTCGACGGCGAGACCGGGGAGCTTCGCGCGCTCGTCGATGCCTCGGCGGTCACGGCGCTCCGCACCGCCGCCGTCTCCGCCGTGGCGACCGGTGCGCTCGCTCGGCCGGACGCGCGCGAGCTGGCGCTCCTGGGGTCGGGGGTGCAGGCGCGC
>WNFU01005887.1_pt1 | contig 16348 bp, 11 predicted proteins | sample 5400121 | NCBI WGS metagenome assembly WNFU01 (sample SAMN13153360, study PRJNA577476) | soil metagenome | isolation source: 100 cm soil or saprolite under grassland replicate 1 | place: USA:California | collected 2016-06-15
TAGTAGTGCTTTGTTACTCACGCCTCCGGTCGAACAGCCGCAGTTGATTCAAGTCGACGGGCTGGGAGCAGGTTCGGCAATGGCCGTCCCAACAGCGAAGCGCAGGCTGGAGCAGTAAGACCGCCTGCGGCAGCGTCAGGCCGGCCGCGGCGCTTTTGGGCACAGCCGCTCGAGCGTGAGGAAGGCGTGTGCGCAGGTGACGAGCGCGCAGTGGTGGTGGAAGCCGAGGTAGCTGCGCCCCTCGTAGTGGTCGAGCCCGAGCTCGCCCTTCAGTTGCCGGTAGTCGAGCTCGATCGTCCAGCGCAGGCGGGCGAGCCGGGCGAGCCGCTCCGGGGACGCGTCCTCGGGCAGGTTGGACAGCCAGTAGTCGCTCGGCGCCGACTCGCCCGCGGGCCACTCGACGATCAGCCACTCCCAGCGCGGCCGCTGCTGGTCGTTGCGGACCGGGTGGGTGGCGACGACGCGCACGCAGGCGAAGTGGCCGTCGACGTCCTCGCCGGCGGGCGTCGTCCGGCAAGCGACCGTCGTCCACGCCTCCGCCGGCAGGCGCTCGGCGAGCGCGCCGACCGACTCGGGCTTGCGGTCGGGCCGGGAGACGGTCGGCGGCCGGCCCGTCGCCCCCGCACGCTCGGGGACAGCGAAGCTCGTCTCCGGCCCCCAGACCGCCGTCTGCGCCTGGACGGAGACGACGTACTCGAGCTCGAGCTCGGCAAGGCGGCTGCGGAACTCGGCGTTGTCGCCGTAGGCGCAGTCGGCGAGGATCGGCGCCGTGGGGAGCTGCCAGCCGGATGCCTGCTCGGCGAGAGAGGCGGCGAGTTCGGGTTTCGTCTGGAAGGCGACCCCGTCGGGGACCTTCGCCTTGCGCCGGCGGGGCAGGTCGTCGCACCACTCCTCGGGCAGGTAGAGCGCCCAGCCGAGCGGCAGCGTCCCCCGCTCGCCGACGGCGTGCAGGCTGACCGCCACCTGGCAGTTGTCGATCTTGCCGAGCGTGCCCGACCACTGGCGCTTGACGCCGGGCGAATGGCGTCCGTCCTTGCGGATGCCCGTGTCGTCGACGACCCAGGCGGAGACGGCGAGCTCGGGCGCCACCCGCTCGGCGCAGGCCCTGACGAGCAGCGTCGGATCCCAGGGCGAGTCGGCCAGGAACTGCTGCAGCGACTCGTAGCGGGCGGGTGGCTGCTCGAGACGGAAGAGCGTCGGCTGCAGGCTCTTGCGGCCACCGTGTTCGAGCAGGCCGCGGACGTAGAGCAGCGCGTTCTCGCGCTGGCGGACGTGTGGAAGCCGCGCCACGACCTCCTCGACGAAGGCCGCGAGGCGCTCGCGCGCCTCGACGGCGGGCATCTCGACTGCGACTGCGGCTTGCATCCTCTCCTCCTTTGAACGATGACCGCTGACGCGGACACCGTTCGAGGTGAAGGGAGAGGTCCCTCTACCGGACTAACAAAGCACTAATACGGCTGTACCGCCGGAACGCGCTGCTCGCCCCGCGACGAGCGGATTCCGCCAAAGCCTTACTAGCCCTTGAAGGGGAACGTGTGCGTCACGCGCATACGGTCGGGCTCGTACTCCTCCATCAGCGCCGCCTCGTGCATCTCGAAATGGGCCGGAAGCAGCTCTCGCAGGCGCTCCTCGACTCGCGCCTTGAGCGTTGCCGGGTCGTCGCCGCCGTCGAGCGTGAGCGACGCGTGCGGCGGCGGATCCTCGGCTCGACCGCGATACGGCGGATACGCCGGGAAGAGCTCCCAGAGCGCGCGCATAGCGGCGCGGAGCTCGCCCTCCGGCTCCGGCACTCCGTACACCGCGCCGCCGCCTTCCCACTGGGCGACTCGGGCAATGTCGAAGACCAACGGCCGGCGCGAAGCGAAAAAGTCGCGGAGCATTTGGAGGTGCGATTCATCGAGCTGGTCGACCGGCGCGAATGGGAAGAGCAGCGTCAGCGAGAGCGGAATGTGCTCGTCGACGCTCCGGGTAGAGCTCGTCGTGCGCCTGAGCCAGCTCAGGCGCCTGGTCGGCCAGGATCAGCGTGACGCACGTCTCGAGCTGCCGGTCCGCCGCCATTAGCCTTGTGCGAGCGCGCGCTCGGTCAGCCCGAGCACCGAGCGGGCGATCACGAGCCGCTGGATCTCGCTCGTGCCCTCGTAGATCTCGGTGATCTTGGCGTCGCGGTAGTAGCGCTCGACCGGGAACTCCTTCGTGTAGCCGTAGCCGCCGAGGATCTGGATCGCCTGGCCCGTCTGCCGGCGTGCCATCTCGGAGGCGAAGAGCTTGGCCTTTGCGCCCTCCTCGGTGTGGGACAGCCCCTGCTGCTTGCGCCAGGCCGCGCGGTAGATGAGCAGGCGCGCGGCGTCGATCTCCGTCGCCATGTCGGCGAGCTTCCACTGGATCGCCTGGAAGTCGGCGATCCGCTTGCCGAACTGCCGGCGCTCGAGCGCGTAGTTGCGGGCGAAGTCGTAGGCGGCCTGGGCGATGCCGAGCGCCTGGGCGCCGATCCCGATCCGGCCGCCGTCGAGGGTCGCCATCGCGACCGAGAAGCCCTTGCCCTCCTCGTGCAGGAGCCTGTCGCGTCCAACCTGCGCGTTCTCGATCGCAATCGAGTTGGTGACCGACGAGTTGAGGCCGAGCTTCTCCTCCTCGCCCGTGACGCGGATGTGGTCGGCGTCGAGGATGAATGCCGACACGCCCCTGGCACCGGGCATCTCGGAGTCGGTTCGCGCGAAGACCAGGAACGTGCCCGCGAACCGGGCCGTCGAGATGAACTGCTTCGTGCCGGAGATCGTCCAGCCGTCGCCCTCGAGCGTCGCGCTCGTGCGAAGCGAGCCCGCGTCCGACCCCGCCTCGGTTTCCGTCAGCGCAAAGGCGCCCAGCAGCTCGCCTCGCGCGAGCGGCGGGACGAAGCGGGAGCGCTGCTCGTCGGTGCCAAAGGTGAGGATCGGGAGCGTGACCGCGCTCGTGTGGACTGCGACGGTGACTCCGACGCCCGCATCGGCCCGGGAGATCTCCTCCAGGGCGAGGATGTAGGAGAGGAAGTCCGTGCCCGCACCGCCGTATTCCTCGGGCACGCAGGCGCCCATGAGGCCGAGCTCCGCGAGCTTGCCGAAGAGCTCCTTCGGGAAGTGGTGCTCGCGGTCCCACTCGGCGGCGCGCGGCTCGATCTCGGCCTGCGCGAAGTCGCGGGCCAGCGTCTGGATCTCTTTCTGCTCAGCGGAAAGCTCGAAGTCCACGGCTACGAGTAATCGTAGAAGCCCTGGCCCGACTTGCGGCCGAGTCTTCCGGCGGCGACGTGCTCGCGAAGGAGCGGGCACGGCTCGTAGCGCTCGTCGCCGAGCCCGTCGCGGAGCACCTCCATGATCGCAACGCAGGTGTCGAGCCCGATCAGGTCGGCGAGCGCCAGCGGGCCCAGCGGGTGGTTGAAACCGAGCTTCGCAATGGTGTCGATCGCCTCGGCCTCGGCAACGCCCTCGTGCAGCGCCCAGACCGCCTCGTTGATGAACGGCATCAGGATCCGGTTCGAGACGAAGCCGGGGAAGTCGTTGGCGGCGGCTGGAGTCTTGCCCAGCTCCCGCGCGAGCTCGGTGATCGCCTCCGCGGTCTCGTCGGAGGTCTCCCGGCCGCGGACGACCTCGACGAGCGACATCACGGGCACCGGATTGAAGAAATGCATGCCGATCACGCGCTCGGGTCGGCCGGTCGCGGCCGCGAGGGTCGAGATCGGGATCGAGGACGTGTTCGAGGCGAGAACGGCCTCGGCCGGGAGCGTCTCGTCGGCGCGGCGGAAGACGTCCTCCTTGACGGCGGCGTCCTCGACCACGGCCTCGACCATCAGGTCGGCCGGGAGGAGCTCGTCGACGGGATCAACGCGGGCGAGGACCTCGTCGGGCTCCGCGCCGCCCTTCTCGGCCAGCTTGCCGAGGCTGCGACGCATGGTCTCGAGCCCTCGCTCGACCGCGCCCGGCGCCGCGTCGTGGAGCGAGACCCGCCGTCCCGAGGCGGCGACGACCTGGGCGATGCCGCCGCCCATTTGGCCCGCGCCAACGACGAGGACGTGCCCGAAGCGCATGGCCGCAGGCTACTCGCCCGGGTCGAGGCGGTCAGTCCTCTTCGTCGGGCCTGTAGCCGCGCAGCGCCGCCACCGGGATGAGAAGCACCCCGAGCGTGAGCCCGATCACGAAGATGAACGACAGCGGATCCGCGTTGCGGTGGAGGGGCTTGGGCGGGGCGCAACGAGCCATCTCGAGATCCTGGGTGTGGGCCGAACGCGCCGTCTCCTTGGTCTCGTCGCAGGCGTAGTAGGCCGCTGCCGGCCCGGCCCAGAAGGCCAGGGCGACGAGGAGGAGACAGAGGACGCCCGCAATCCGCGCAGCCGCCGTCGGCCGGCGCGGCGGCAGGCGCAGGAAAGAGCCGCAGATCATTCGTACTGAGTAGGACCGATTCCGCCCACTTCTGTTGGGCCTCCGCGTGAAGTTCACTCCATCGAGGGAGCCCCGGAGCCATGTCCCCAACACCCATGTCCGGTGCCTGGCACCGGACGTGTCCGGAAGGGCCTTGGCGTTTGGACCGCAACACCGCTCGGGTGGACGAGAGCCGCGGTCGCGGCGGGACATGGCCGGTGCCTGGCACCGGACAGGTCCGAGGAGGTCAGACCTCGATCAGGAGCGCGTCGCCCTGGCCGCCGCCGGAGCAGATCGCCGCGAGGCCGAGGCCGCCGCCGTTTCGCCGGAGCTCGTGCACCATCGTCCCGAGAATCCGGGCTCCGGAGGCACCGATCGGATGGCCGAGGGCGACGGCGCCGCCGTTGACGTTCACCTTCTCCTCCTCGGCGCCGAGCATCTTCGCCGAGTTGAGCACAACGGACGAGAACGCCTCGTTCAGCTCCACGCGCTCGACGTCGTCGATCGTCTTCCCGGCCTTCTCGAGCGCGATCGCACCAGCCTTCGCCGGCGTCCGCGCAAGGTACGCGAAGTCGTCGGCCACCGCGCCCTGGGAAACGATCGTGGCCAGGATCTCGAGGCCGCGCCGGCGCGCGAACTCCTCGCTCGTCACGACCACCGCGCCGGCGCCGTCGTTCACGCCGGGCGCGTTACCGGCCGTCGTCGTCCCCTCCGGGTCGAAGACCGGCTTCAGCGTGGAGAGCTTCTCGAGCGAGGTGTCGCGGCGGGGCCCCTCGTCGACCTCGACCTCGCCGACCGGCACGATCTCGTCCGCGAAACGCCCCTCGTCGATCGCCTTCACCGCGCGCTCGTGCGAGCGCAGCGCCCAGCGATCCTGCTCCTCGCGCGAGATCCCGAGCTCGCGGCTGACGAACGACGCCTGCTCGACCATGTGCCGCTTGTCGAAGGTCGAGGTCAGCCCGTCGTAGGTCATCGAGTCGATGAGCGTCCCGTCCCCGAGCCGGTAGCCGAAGCGCGCCTGCTTGAGGATGTACGGCGCATTCGACATCGACTCCATGCCGCCCGTGACGATCACCTCGCGGTCGCCGGCGCGGATCATCGAGTCCGCGATCTCGACCGCGCGGATCGAGGACGCGCACACCTTGTTGATCGTGTCGGCGCCGACCTCGATCGGAATCCCGGCTCCGATCGCCGCCTGCCGGGCGGGCGCCTGCCCGGCTCCGGCCTGGAGCACCTGACCCATGATCACGTACTCGACCTCGCCCGGCTCGACGCCGGCGCGCTCGAGCGCAGCCTTGATCGCGACCGACCCCAGCTCGGTCGCCGCGTAGTCCTTCAGTCCCCCGCCGAGCCTTCCGAAAGGCGTCCGGGCGGCGGAGACGATCACGGATCGGGCCATAGAAAAGAGCGTAACAACGAGCGATCGCCTCGCCGAAAGCGCCCGGAGCCCCCGGCGGCTGCCCTACGAGTGGCGCTCGATGAAGGCGAGGACGCGGCTCCACGCGTCGGCCGAGTCGTCCGCGAACTCCTCGAAGCGCCGGTCGAAGAAGCTGTGCGGAGCGCCCGGGTACGTGACGACCTCGTGCTCGACGCCCGCATCCGTCAGCGCTTCGTCGAAGGCGGCGTTGTCGGAGGCCGTGATGTTCGCGTCGTCGCCGGCCTGGAGCGCGAGGATCGGCGCCTCCATCTCCCCCACGCGATCGATCGGCCCGGGATGCTCGCGCCGGCCCGGGGCGCCGTAGAAGCCGACCGCCCCGGCAAGGCCGTGTCCGCTCGCCGCCGAGAGCCACGAGTTGCGCCCGCCGAAGCAGAAGCCGACCGTGAAAATCGGCCCGTAGCCTGCCCCGCGCAGCCATTCGACCGCCGCGCGCACATCGGTCTGGACCTGGTCGGGGGTCGTCTGAGCGACGTGCTCCATGTACTCGAAGTCCTCGCCGCGCTTGCCGACTCCGGCCGTCCGCCCGAAGTAGTCGATCGCGACCGCCGCGATGCCCCGCTCGGCGAACCGCAGCGCGAGCTCCTCGTAGAAGCGATACAACCCCCGGACGTCGGGCAGGACGACCACTCCCCGCCCGCTCGCCTCGTCCGGGAGCGCGGCGAAGGCGGCGAAACGGTTCCCGTCGGCGGTCTCGAGCGTCAACTCGCGGTGCTCGACCGCCCCGCCCTCGATCGCCGGAATCGGCGGCAGCGAGTCCGGCTCGAAGCACATACCACGCGACGATACGCAATCACTTGACTAAAGGCGGTGCGAGCGAGAGGGTCCACCCCGTGACGCAGACGCCTAGCCGCCGGGCGTCGTCGGGGCGACCTGAGGTCTCCCTCACCCAGGAGCTCCGTTTCGCCGTCGTGATGTACGGCGGCGCCTCGCTGGCGATCTACATCAACGGCGTCGCGCAGGAGCTGCTTGCTCTCGTCCGCGCGACGGCGTCCGAAACCAAGGACGGCGAGACGGTGGCCCTCATCCCGAACGAGGAGCTCCGTCCGGTCGAGCGCGTGTATCGGCAGCTGGGACAGCTCGTCGAGTGGGGAGCGATCGGCGAGGAACGGCCCGAGCGCGAGGCACCGATCCGGACGCGCTTCGTCATCGACATCCTCTCGGGAACCTCCGCCGGCGGCTTGAACGCGATCTACCTCGGTAAGGCGCTTGCGAACGAGCAGGACCTGATCTCGCTCAAGGCGCTCTGGCGCGAGGAGGCCGATCTAGCCCTCCTCGTGAACGACAGAGGATCCACGAAGAACACGACCTTGACCGTCGACAAACCACCCACGTCGGTGCTGAACAGCCGACGTATGTACTGGCAGCTGCTGCGCGCGCTGGAGCGAATGGACGAGGAGAAAGAAGCCGCGCCGGTTTCCCATCTCGTCGACGAGCTCGACTGCTGGATCACGGCAACTGACATCCGCGGTCTCCTGTCGCCGATCGACCTGTACGACCGCTTCGTGTTCGAACGCCGGCACCGGAAGGTGTTCCACTTCGTGATGCGCCAGCTGGAAAGCGACGAGCGGCGGAACGATTTCGACCGCGAAGTGAATCCGTTTCTCGCCTTCGCCGGCCGGAGCACCTCCGCCTTCCCGTTCGCGTTCGAACCGATGCAGCTCGCGGACATCGACGCCGTCGTCGAGTCCGAGAAGTTCCGCCAGCTCTACGGGGAACTGGGTAGTCGGTCGCCAAAGTGGCGGAGGTTCTTCGACGACTACCTGAAGGCAGGGGACGGAGAGACGCTCGGCGAGGCGGCCGAGGATCCAAGCCGCGTCGAGGCCTACCGCACGGCCTCGTTCGGCGACGGCGGCTACCTCGACAACAAGCCGTTCACCTACGCGACGCAGACGCTCGCCCAGCGGCGCGCGACGGTCCCGGTCGACCGGCGGCTGATCTACATCGAGCCCGATCCGAACGATCGGCCTCCTGTCGAGAAGCTCCTTGAAGAGTGGCGCGCGCACGGGCCGCTCGCTGATGTCACCGACCGTTCTCCCGAGCGGCCGAATGCCCTGGCGAACGTCGCGGCCGCGCTGCTGACCCTTCCGCGCGTCGAGACGATCCGCGAGGACATCGAGCTCCTCATCAGGCAGAACCGCGACCTGGCCCGCCTCTCCGACGTGGCGCGGTCGGTCGACATCGCTCTCCGCACAGGCGATCGACCCGAACCGTTCCCGCCCGAGGCGCAGTGGCGGGCGATGTCCGCGGAGGAATGGATGAAGGGACGCGGGCTCCAGTACGCGGCGTATTACCGACTGCATTTCGCGTCGGTGCTCGACGACCTGGCGCGGACAGTGACCCGCGCGGCAGGCTTCGACGAGCACTCGGACGAGGAAGCGGCGATTCGCTGCTTCGTGCAAGCGTGGGCCAACCGCTACTACCTGGAGACACGCAGGGGCAAGCGAAGCCAGAACAACCTCTTGGCGCGAATCGACCTCGAATACCGCATCCGCCGGATCCAGTTCGTCCAGCACCGAATCGATGAGCTCCTCCAGTTCGACGACCTGGCGATAGCGCGGCTGATGGATGTCCAGGCAGCATCTCTCGGCCCGCTCGACGATTGGAGAGAAGACGTCGCCGTCCGGCTCCGGCGGGTGAAGGGGATTCTCGACGAGACGTTGGGAGACCTGCGGAGCGCGGGAAGGCGCTTATGGTCTCGGACCAAGAGCGGGGCCAACCCGCTGCTGCCCGTCCTGGAGAAGATCGCGATCGACCGCGCGAAGCTGATGGCGATCCTCGACGGCGCTCGCGACAAGGAGGAATCGGTCGCTCGGGCCGAGGAGCTCCTGGGCGAGCCTGATTTCAAGGCTCTCGACGAGGTCGCGAATCGGATCGCGGACGAGCTGGCCGGTGCGTTCCAGAAGGCGCGACGGCGCGTCGACTTCGCCCTCAAGCCGCCCCGGGCGCTAGGCGACAGCCCCGTTGCCGCGGCAATCCGAGCGCTCCGCAGCGATTTCGACCTCTATTACGCCTACGACTCCATCATCTTCCCGGTCTCGTACGGCTATCTCGGCGAGGCCAATCGCGTCGAGGTGATTCGGATCAGTCCGGAGGACGCATCGAGCATCATCGACGAGGTGACCGAGGATCGGCGCAAGCTCGCGGGAACCGGCGTGAACCATTTTGGAGGCTTCCTCGACGAGCGCTGGCGCCGCAACGACATGCTCTGGGGCCGCCTCGACGCAGCCGAACGGATCATCGACACGACTCTCTTGGGCGCCCTCCCCGAACTGAGAGCCGGGCTTCTCGAAGACGCTCAGCGCGCGATCATCGCGGAGGAGTTCGAGGCGGCAGACGAGGCGGAGCTCTCACGCCAGATCATCGACATCGCTCTTGCCACGCGCCCCGGAGAACCGCCAGAGCCCGATGAGAACGAGCGCGCTCGGCTCGAAGCAGTCGTTTCCCGACTGCGAACTCCGGAGCAGATCCTCGCCTTCATGAAGCAGCCGGACGGCTACGAGGTGAACCGGCAGCTCGACCTCGACGAGCAGCTCCGCACTGCCGGGCGCGCTGCGGTGGTGACGGGGGGAGTGCTGGACGGTATCAGCGAGAACCCGCGCGTCCGCTTCGGGACGAAGTGGATCGCGCGGCTCGGCCGGCTCGCCTGGGGGCTCGCGGAGCTCGCCTCACCGCGCTTCCCCCGGGCCTCCGGGCGCTACTGGTTCTCGCTCGCCGGGCTCCTCGCGGTCCTGATGATCGTGCTCGGCATCGTTCTCACCTCCGACGCGACGACGCACATCGGCTGGGTCTTCCTGCTCGCGCTCGTCGGCCTCGCCGTGACGACGTGGGTCCTGCGCGACGTCTTCGACAAACGTCGGCGCGAGCTCGACGCAGAGCCGCGAGTGAAGCCCCGTCCGCCGCCCCCGTCGCGCCTCAAGCAGCTCGTCTCATCGCGCGCCGCCTGGGTCGGCGCGGTGGCCGTCGTCGCGGTCGTTGCGCTGGCGGTGATCGAGGCGGTCGTGCACCTGGGCAGCGACGTCCAGGATCTCTTCGGCCTCTAGGAGTTGGCTTCAGGCGTCGCTCTGGTGAGCAACCGGTGACGGTCTGGTCAAGGCCGGTACCGTCCTCAGCCACTACGTTCGGGACCGGCATGGCCGCCGCCCACGAGCTCGCTTCGATCCCTCTCCTCGAGTCGCTGAGCGAGTCAGACTGCGGGAGCTCGCCCCCTGGTTCGAGGTTCGGAGCACCGAGGCAGGTGTAACGCTGACCGGTGAGGGAGCGACCGGCTACTCGTTCTTCATCCTCACCGAAGGGGCCGCGATCGTCACCACGGAGGACAGGACGCTCGCAAGCCTCGGCCCCGGGGACTTCTTCGGCGAGATGGCGATTCTCGGAGACGGCCGCCGGACCGCAACCGTCACGACCACCACGCCGGCGAAGCTGCTCGTGATGTTCGGCGCCGACTTTCGACGGCTGCAGGACGAGCACCCGGCCGTTGCCGCCGGAATCGATGCGGCCCTGCGGCAGCGCGTCGCGGCCCGCGGCTAAGACCGCCGCCGTTCCTAGGCCTGAGCGCGGGCCATGCGCAGCAAGAACGTCACGATCCGCGTGCCGGCGACGCGTGCCGGGTCGCGCTCGTGCCTCGTGTCCCGGGCCGCCTCGGTTCCACGACGCGATCGACGCACCTCCGCAGCGCGGTGCCACTTCCTGGCCTCACGCTCGAGATCCGCCTCGTGCTCCTTGCCCAGCATCCGCAATGTCTCGTCGTGCATTTCGCCCTCCAGTCAGCCGATCACTTTCCGCCACTGTTGCTCCCCGGGCCTTACACGGACCTAATGGCCGGCTAATACCGCTGCCTCGCGCCGCCTTTGCAGGCTCGGGGCAGCGTCCTAAGATCGGGCCGGGCACCACAATGCAGAACACCGAGCAAGGAGGTCAGGAGCTCGAAGTCCAGCTCCTCGGCCCCGTCGAGGCGAGAATGGGCGGGCAGCCGCTTCCTCTCGGCCGCCGCAAGCAGCGGGCCCTGGTCGCGCTCCTTGCCTTGAACGCAAATCGAGTCGTCTCGACCGATGAGCTGATCGAGGCGCTCTGGGGCGAGCGTCCGCCCCCCACCGCGCCCGTCGCGCTCTACGGTCTCGTTTCCGGGCTACGAAAGCTGCTCGAGCCGGGCCAGCAAGGAACGGTGGTGACGAAAGCGCCGGGCTACGTGCTTGCCCTGCCTCCGGCAAGCATCGACCTCGGGAGGTTCGAGCTGCTCGTCGCCGAGGGGCGCAGCGCGCTCGAGGCAGGCGATCCGACAACAGCGTCCGCGCGGCTCGGCGAGGCGCTCGAGCTGTGGCGAGGGCCGCCGCTCCAGGACCTCGCATACCTCCCGTTCGCCCAGCGAGAGATCGACCGGCTCGACGAGTTGCGACTCGGGGCCCTCGAGACGCGGATCGACGCCGACCTCGCCCGCGGCCGGAACGGCGACCTCGTCTCGGAGCTCGAGTCGCTCGTCGCCGAGCACCCTCTGCGAGAGCGGCTGCGCGCCCAGCTGATGACTGCGCTTTATCGCGACGGACGGCAGGCGGATGCCCTGGCCGCATACAGGGAAGCACGGGCCGCGCTGGTCGAGCTCGGCCTCGAGCCGGCGGGCGAGCTGCGCGAGCTCGAGCGCGCGATCCTGCGTCACGATCCTTCGCTCGCTGCGTCGAGCCCGGCAGTTCCGGAGGTCGACGGAACGGGACCGACGCGCCTTCGCAGCCCGCGCAACCGGTGGCTCGCCGTCGCCGCCGTCCCACTCGTTGCCGCTGCCCTGCTGGCGATTCTCTTCGCCGCGAGCTCCGGCGAGAACGGTTCCGTCCGCGTCCCTGCGAACGGGGTCGGGGTGATCGAGCATGGCCGGGTCGTCGCCGCCGGAGAGGTCGGGCCTTCGCCGGGCGAGGTGGCAGCCGGCGGCGAGAGCTTGTGGGTCACCAGCACCGACGACCAGACCGTCTCGCGCCTCGACCCCGCGACGGGAGACGTGCGCCAGACGATCTCCGTCGGCAGCGGCGCAAGCGGAGTCGCCGCCGACGATCGCGGCGTCTGGGTCGCAAACTCCTTCGCCGGCACGGTCTCGCGCATCGATCCGAGGGCGAATGCGGTCGTACAGACGATTCCCGTCGGCGGCGGGCCCGTTGCGATCACACTGGGCCCGCGAGGCGTCTGGGTTGCAAGCCGGGACGAGCAAACGATCTCGCGGCTGGACCCGCACACCGGACGCGTCACGGCGCGAATCGTCGTCGGCGCGGCACCGCGTGCGCTGGTCTTCGGCGCGGGCAGCTTGTGGGTGGCCGACGAGAAGCGCGGGGTCGTCTTCCGTCTCGATCCCTCCCGGAAAGAGGTCGTCGACACGATCGGGGTCGGCAACGGCCCCGTGTACGTCGCCTTCGGAGACGGTTCCGCCTGGGTTGCGAACAATCTCGACGGAACGGTCTCGCGCATCGATCCGCAGCGCGGTGCCGTCACTGCGACGATCGAGGTCGGCGACGGGCCACGCGGGATCGCGGTCGGCCGGGACGGCGTCTGGGTGAGCAACGAGTTCGACGGAACAGTGGCGCGAATCGACTCGCACACGAACCGGGTGAAGCGAGTTCTTCAGATCGGGGGGCGTCCACAGGGCCTCGCCGCGGAAGACGGAAGGATGTTCGTAGCCGTCCGGTCAGCCGGCGAGGCGCATCGAGGCGGAACGCTGCGGGCCATCGGGACCCCGCCGCAGCGGCTCTCGCTCGATACCCTGGGCATGTCCGGAGGGCACATTCTCTGGACCAACGATGGGCTGGTCGCCTGGCGCCGCGTCGGCGGGGTCGAGGGCGGCCAACTCGTGCCCGACCTCGCACTTGCGGTCCCGAAGCCGACGGACGGCGGACGCACTTACACGTTCCGCGTGCGCTCCGGCATCCGCTACTCGAGCGGCCGCCTCGTCCAACCGGCCGACTTCCGCCGTGCCCTCGAACGGGGCTTTCTCATCCTGACGCCGCAGGTCTATGGGCAGTACTTCGGCGGGATCGTCGGCGCGAACACGTGCGCCCCCGACCCGCCGCGCTGCGACCTCTCGCGCGGAATCGTCATCGACGAGAAGGCGCGGACGGTCACCTTCCACCTGCGCGAGCCGGACCCCGACTTCCTGATGAAGCTCGCGCTCCCCATGGCTTTCGCCGTACCCGCCGACACGCCCGGAAAGGAAGCCTTGAAGCGCCCGGTGCCGGCGACCGGCCCGTACATGGTCGACAAGGTCGGGCCACGTGGGCTGACGCTGGTTCGCAATCCTCAGTTTCGCGAGTGGTCGAAAGCCGCGCAGCCCGACGGCTACGTCGACCGCATCGTCATCACGGCTGCGAAGTCGACTGTCGCCGCGGTACGGGCGGTCGAGCGCGGCAGCCACGACGTCTCGCTCGACGGCGTGCCGACCGAGATGGAGCATGAGGTGCGGACGCAGTACGCGAGCCAGGTTCACGTGAATCCCGTCGAGGGCAGCACGTACCTCTTCCTCAATACGCAAGTCCCGCCGTTCGACGACGTTCGCGTTCGCCGAGCCCTCAACTTTGCCGCCGATCGGACGGCTGCCGTGCGCGTCTCCGCGCGCATTGCCGGCGGGGAGCCGACGTGTCAGATCCTTCCGCCGGAGTTCCCCGGCTTCCGGCGCTACTGTCCGTACACCCTGCATCCCGATCCGAGCGGTCGCTGGAAAGCTCCCGACCTCCAGCGGGCCCGCAGGCTCGTCGCCGCTTCGGGCACAAGTGGCGCTCCGGTCACCGTCTGGGTACCCGACAATCACAAGGGCGAGGGTCCCTTCGCTAGGAAGCTCCTCCAGAGCCTCGGCTACCGCGTGCGCCTCAAGCGGGTCAGTGACGTCGCCTACCTCGAGCTCGGCGGTCCGCGTCGCGCCCCGGCCGGGCTCATGTCGTGGTTCGCCGACTTTCCAGCCGCCTCGAACTACTTCGACACGTTCTTCTCGTGTCGTGCCGCTGCGAACTGGTCGGAGTTCTGCGACAGGGGCATCGACGCCCAGATCCGCAAGGCGATCAGTCTGCAGACGACGGATCCCTACCTCGCAAACCGGCTCTGGGCACAAGTCGATCGGGAGATCGTCGACCGGGCTCCCTTTGTCCCGCTCGTCGCGCTCAAGGAGATCGACATCGTCTCGCCCAGGGTCGGCAACTACCAGTTCCACCCACAGTGGGGCGTTTTCCTGGATCAGCTCTGGGTTCGCTAGACGTGCATTCGCGCGAGCTTCCGAGCGGCACGGTCACGTTTCTCTTCACCGACGTCGAGGGCTCGACGAAGTTGCTCCACGAGCATGGAGCGGGCTACGCGGACCTACTGGCCGAGCACCGCCGGCTCTTGCGAGACGCGTTCACGAGCCACTCCGGCGTCGAGGTCGACACCCAGGGCGACGCCTTCTTCGTCGCATTCCGCAGCGCGGCCGACGCGGTGGCCGCGGCGACCGAGGCACGGAGTGCGCTCGAAGGCGAGGTCCTCCGCGTGCGCATGGGCATCCACACCGGTGAGCCGCTCGTCACCGACGAGGGCTACGTCGGCATCGACGTCCACCGCGCAGCGCGAATCGCCGCTGCCGCTCACGGCGGGCAGATCGTCCTCTCCGAGACGACGCGGGGCCTCCTGGAGAACCAGGCCCCGATCCGTGACCTGGGCGAGCACAGGCTGAAGGACCTGATCGAGGCCGAGCGGCTCTACCAGCTCGGCGAGGGCGACTTTCCGCCGCTTCGCACCCTCGACGCCAGCAACCTGCCCGTCGCCACAAGCGCCCTGCTCGGCAGGGAGCACGAGTTGGACGAGCTCGTTGCGCTGCTCCGGGACGGAACGCGCCTGCTGACCGTGACGGGTCCCGGAGGCACCGGGAAGACCCGCCTCGCGCTCCAGGTCGCCGCGGAGCTCGTCGGCCGGTTGCGCGACGGAGTCTTCTGGGTCCCGCTCGCCGGGCTCTCCGATCCCGAGCTCGTGAGCTCTGAGGTGACGCAGGCGATCGGCGCCCCCGACGACCTCGGCGGATTCCTCCGCGGGAAGGAGCTCCTGATCCTGCTCGACAACTTCGAGCACCTGCTCGAGGCCGCACCGGGCGTGAGCGCTCTTCTCGCGGCCTCGAGCGGCCTTCGCGTGCTCGTCACCAGCCGGGCGCCGCTGCACCTGTCAGGCGAGCACGAGTATCGCCTCGAGCCTCTGCCGGCGAGCGACGCCTCCGCGCTCTTCGTCGAGCGGGCGCGCGCGATCGGGCGAGAGCTCGTGCCGGACTCGACCATCGAGACGATCTGCCTCCGACTCGACGGTCTCCCGCTGGCGATCGAGCTGGCCGCGGCGCGCACCAAGCTCCTCGCTCCGGAGCGGCTCCTCGAGCGCCTCGACTCGGCGCTTCCCCTGCTGACCGGCGGCGCACGCGATGCCCCCGAGCGCCAGCGCACGTTGCGCGCCACGATCGAGTGGAGCTACGACCTCCTCGACGCAGCGGGGCAGGAGCTCTACGCCTGTCTCTCCGTCTTCGCCGGCAGCTTCCCGCTCGAGGCCGCCGAGGAGGTCTGCCGCACCGACCTCGACGGCCTCGCGGCGCTTGTCGACTCGAGCCTCCTGAAGCCGATCGGGGACGATCGCTTCCTGATGCTGGAGACGATCCGGGAGCACGCGCTCGAGCAGCTCGCTGGCTCGGCGGACGCTGACGACGTCCGCCGGCGGCACGCGGCGTACTTCTCCACACTCGGAGAACAGGCGTACGAGCGCCGCTTCGACGCGGAAGCGGAATGGGCCGAACGGCTCGAGCTCGACCACGACGATCTCCGCCTCGCGCTCGACTGGCTCGGCTCGAACGAGCCCGATCGGGCTCACGGGCTGGCGGGCGCGCTCGGCTGGTTCTGGCTCTCGCACGGGAACTTGGGCGAGGGCCACGGACGGCTCGCCCACGCCCTCGGCGGCGCGATCACAGACGATCGAGCTCGGGCCCGCGCGCTCATGGCGTCGGGATCGCTCGCGGCGCGCCTCCACGACGCCGGCTCGCGTGCTCAGCTCGAAGAAGGCGTCGCGCTCTGGCGCCAGCTCGGCGACCGGGACGAGCTCGCCTCCGCGCTCGACACGCTCGGCTGGGCGCTCGTCTACGACCTCGGCGACGACGCCGGCTCGCTGGCGGCGTTCGAGCAGAGCCTCGAGCTCCGCCGGGAGCTGAGCGACCGGCCGGGCGAGACCCGGGCCCTGGTCGGGGTGTGCCAGGTGCTCGTCGCGATGGGAGACGTCGAGCGGGCGGAGCCGCTCTCACGCGACCTGCTCGGGATGGCCGACGACCCCCGCAGCGAGCACTTCGCCTTCCATTTCCTGGCCGACTGCGCGCTCAGCCGCGGCAACTGCGAGGAGGCCGAGGGGCGCTACCGCGAGAGCCTTCGTGCGGCGCTCCCGCTCGGCGACGTCCTCGAGACGAGCTTCGAGGTCGAGGGCGTCGCGATGTCCCTGGCCGGACGCGGCGACGCGCACCGGGGTCTCCGCCTCGCAGCCTCGGTCGAGGCCCTTCGCGAGTCGCTGG
>WNFU01008371.1_pt1 | contig 16339 bp, 14 predicted proteins | sample 5400121 | NCBI WGS metagenome assembly WNFU01 (sample SAMN13153360, study PRJNA577476) | soil metagenome | isolation source: 100 cm soil or saprolite under grassland replicate 1 | place: USA:California | collected 2016-06-15
GTCGTCTTCTGGAACGAGCACGCGAAGTAGAGGCTGGGGTGGAAGGTCTGGATCGCCCATTCGACGACCTCCTCCGCAGAGCGGCCCTCGAGCTCGGCGGTCACGGCCGCGGGATCGACGCGGCCGGGCGGCGGCGCGTGGCCGTTTCCAGCCGGTTGGCCGTTGGTGCTCGGCGCCAGGTCCAGCTCTATACCGCGCACTCGCCCTCGCCGCGCTCGACCTTGTAGGGGTCCTTGCGGTCCCAGTCGATGAAGTGGTTGAGGTTCTCGACGTTGAACTCGATCGGCATCGCGAGGTCCTTGACGGTCTCCTCGAAGACGCCGGTGCCGACGCGCTCGGCGAAGGCGTTGAACTCCTCACCGTCGTTGCGCTGCTCCTCGTAGAGGCGCACCCAGCGCTCGACCGCGTCGGGCACCCGCTTTGCGGGCAGCCGCGCCTTAAGCCGCGCGCCGAAGCCGACATCGCCGTCCTCGTAGCTGCCCCCGATGTGGGCGATGTAGGCGGGGATCGCGCGCTCGCCGACCTTGATCGAGGCGCCGTAGAAGCCGATGCTGGCGATGTGGTGCTGCGCGCAGCCGTTCGGGCAGCCGCTCATCTTGACGTGGATCTTGCGGGTGATGGGATCGGTGATCGCCATCGCCTCGAGGCGCTCCTCGACGGCCTGGTTGAGCCCCATCGAGCTCGTAATCCCGAGCTTGCAGCTGTCGGTTCCGGGGCAGCTCACCACGTCGGTGATCTCCCGAACCCCGGAGCCGTCAAGACCTAGCTCGCCGAGCCGCTGCCAGACGTCATAGGCCGACTGCTCGCGCACCCAGCGGAGCACAAGGTTCTGTTGCACCGTGGTGCGCGCGTAGCCGCCGCTGAACTCGCGGGCAATCGCGGCGAGGCCGCGGAGCTGCTCCGGGGTGAGATCGCCGCGCGGAACCTTGACCTCGACCGTGACGAAGCCTTCCTGGCGCTGTGGCTGAATGTTCGTCTCGACGAAGGCGTCGAACTCGGAGTGGTCGCCGTTCGGGCTTCCCGGATTGAGCGGTGGGGCGGGGGCGTTCGGCTCCTCGTCGTGGACGAACTCGAGGCGGTCAACGTCGTAGTCGCGCTCGTTGACCCAGTCGCCCTCCAGCTCCTCCTCGACCATCTCGCGGAAGGCGTCGATCCCGACCTTGTCGACCAGGACCTTGATCCGCGCCCGGGCGCGATTCTTGCGCAGCCACTCCTGGCGGTCGAATATTCGCCAGCACGCCTCGGCGACCTTGAGGTAGTCACCGCTGTCGAGCTCGACGAACTCGTACAGGGTCGGTGCGATGCGCGGCATGATCGAGGTGCCGCCGCCGATCCGCATCTCGACGCCGCGCACGCCGTCGCGCACCTTGGGAATGAAGCCGATGTCGTGGATGCCCGTGATCGCGACGTCGCGGTCGGTGGCCGTGAACGCGGTCTTGACCTTGCGCGGCATCACCTGGGTGACGGGATGGCGGACGAAGTAGCGGACGTACGCCATCGCGTAGGGGGTGATGTCGAACAGCTCGCCCTCGGTGACGCCGGCCCGCGGGTCGCCGGTCACGTTGCGGATCGTGTTGCCGCAGCCCTCGCGCGATGACAGGTTCGCGTCGCCGAGCTCCCGGATCGCCTTTGCGGCATCTGGCAGCGGGACGTGGTGGATCTGGATGTTCTGACGCGTCGTGATGTGGCCCTTGCGCAGCGGGGCATACTTCTCGATGACGTCCGCGAACGCCTCCATCTGCTCCGGGTTGATCCCGCCCAGCGGCAGCTTGGTGCGGATCATCTGAACGTCGGGCTGGCGCTGGCCGTAGACCCCCTGTTTGAGGCGGAAGGGGATGAAATCGTCCTCGGCGATGTCGCCGCGCATGAATTTCGCGGCCTCGGTGTCGAAGTCGTCGAACTCGCGCTCGAGGATGGGGATCACGTGCCCCGGGACGTCCTCGTAGACCTCAGGGTTCTCGAGCGAGCCGACCTTGCCCTTGCCGCCATGGCCCTTGGCAGGGTCGACGTCGAGCTCGTGCTCCTCGGCGATCCGCTCGGCTGCGGACGCCTGCGACGTGGCGCCTGGCTCCATCGCACGCCATATTACACAAATCCCTACCGGCTTTAGGGCATTTAGGCGTGGCTGTGCCTCAGGAGAGAGGGCGGCGGGCCGAAGCCCGCCGCCCCGTGATTCGTCCCGGCGGCCGTCGGGCCGCCGGCCAAGCGCTACCTAGTCGACGTCGGTGCCCTCGATCAGGAAGGCGACCCGGACATGGGCTCGGTACTCGTCGAGGTTGTCCCCGCGGATCCCGGTGCTGACGATGTCCACGGCGCGGATGTTGCGCAGCGAGCTCTGGGCCTGGTTGAGCGCCTGCTTTGCGGCGTCGTCGGTGGACTGCTGCGAGCTGCCGACCAGCTCGATGATCTTCACAACGGCCACTCGTCTCCTCCTTCTGTTTCGGAGCCTGAGGGGTGTGTTCTATCTCGCCGCGCGCCGCGGCACAAGCGCGGCGGCCCGCCGGTCAGCCGGGACGGGCGCCCCAGGGAGGGCTCAACTCACGCTTCGCGCCGACCCCCGCGACGAGCCCCGCCCGCTGCCAGCGGCTCTCGGCGCCCGCCGCCGTCGCGGGCGCGGGCGCCGTCTCGGCCAGGAAGTTCTCGATCGCGGCGCTGATCGCCGCCGCCTCCTGCGGCGAAGCCGCGGGCGTTATCAGCTCGATCCGAGCCCTCGGTGGCCGGCGCTCTCCGTCCCTCGCCATGTCCCCAACCTACCGTTACCGGCGGGCCCAACCTCAGCTACTCGGGTCAGAGCCGTCCTGCAAACCCAGCTGCTTGGGCCGCAGGCGCCGCGCAACGCGATCGAGTAGGCCCCCGACCTCGTCGGGCTCGAAGCGGACCTGCGCTTGGGTGAAGCGCAGCGGCGTGCGACCCGCGGCGGTATGGGCTTGGTCTCGTTCGCGGTCCTTCGCCTGCTGGGCGGGGGTGCGGTGATAGCGCAACCCGTCGGTCTCGACGACCAGCCCGAGGTCCGGCCAGTAGAAGTCGACCTTGAGGGCGTTGACGTAGCGGCCGGTTTCGGGAAGCGGCAACCCCGCCTTGCGGACGATCGCCATGAAGCGGCGCTCCAGCTCTGAGTCGGTGAGCCTGAACGTCCGCTTGTCGAGAGTCTTGCGCAGGGCGGCGACGCCGGGTCGGCGCGGCTCGAGACCGTCGAGAGCCGCTCGCAACTCATCAGGATTGGTCAATCCCCATTTGTCGGCGGCGCTGACGGCGGCCTCGAGGGGGCTGGGTGGGAGGTAGGTCGCGAGGTCGATGAGGGTGCGGACCGGAGTTGTGACTGGAGTGTTGTGGCAGGTCGTTCGGTCGGCTGGGCTCAGGGTCCTGCTGCCATGGATCACGATGCCTGGCCGCCTTCGGCGCCCGGTCTTCGGAATCGAGACCTCCGGCACGCGGTACCGTTCCCGGCCGATTTCCCAGATCGCGGCCGCAGTGCCATGGCTCGCGACGGCCGGTGGGCCGCACGCAAGAACGGCAGCCATCCAACGGCCGCGGTTGGTGAGCCCAGGTCGTCCAACGGCGTAGATGCCGCGGAACACGGCGTGGAGGCGTCCGGCTCTGATCCGCCGCATGATCTCGTCGCTCGACAGGCCAAGACTCAGCAGCTGCCGTCGAGTGATCACACCGTGCTGCCGCGCCGCGAGCGCCCAAGCCTCCCTCGCGGCGTCGTTTTTATGGCCCATTGCCCGAAAAAGCTCGCCATGACGCGATCTGCCCCCTCTACCCAGCCAGGTCCGTAGCGGCAGACTGTGCCGAGTGATCCCGATCTTCACCAACGACGCCGTGCTCGCCGCGGTCGACCCCGGCGAGGCGATCGAGCGGACGCGGGCGGCGTTCGAGCGCCATGCGCTCGGTGATTGGGAGATGCCCGCAAAGGTCTACCTCGACAGCCCGCCGCACGGCGACTTCCGCGCGATGCCGGCGCGCGGCGACGGCCTGGCGCTGCTCAAGTGGGTGACCTCGTTCCCCGGCAACCCGGAGCGGGGGCTTCCCGTCGTGGCGGGGCTCGTGCTGCTGTCGGACGCGGCCACGGGCGAGCCGCTCGCGATCGTCGACTGCCGCGCCGTGACGTGGCTGCGCACCGGCGCCTCGGCGGCGATCTCGGCCCGGGCGCTCGCCGCGGCGGGCGCGCGATCGGTCGGGCTGATCGGCTGCGGCGTCAACGGGGCCTGGGTGGGCCGCTGCCTCGCCGCCGCCGGCTACGGGCCCGGCGTTTGCGCCGACCTCGACGCCAAGGCGGCGCAGGCCCTCGCCGACGAGCTCGGCTGGAGGATCGGCGCGCGCGAGGAGGCCGCGGCCCAGGACGTGGTCGTCACCGTCACACCCGGCGATCACCCTGTCCTGCTTGATTCGGATCTAAGAGCAGGCCAGCACATCGCCGTGCTGGGCGCCGACGCGCACGGCAAGGCGGAGGTCGAGCCCGAGGCGATCGGGCGGTGCCGGCTGTTCTGCGACGAGTGGGAGCAGGCGTCGGGCGGCGGCGAGCTCGCCGGCCCGGTCGCGGCGGGCCGGATCGGCCGCGACGACGTCACCGAGATCGGCGCGGTGCTGAGCGGGCGCGCCGCGGGGCGCCGCTCGGACCAAGAGGTCACCCTGTTCGACTCGACCGGGCTCGCGATCCAGGACCTCGCGATCGCCCAGGCGGTGCTCGAAGCGTGGCAGGCCGGGCGGGTCGAAGCGCAGACCGTCGAGCTCTAGACGATCGATTCCAAACCCATCAACCGTCCAGGGCTTACGCCTCGTGGGGAGGCTCGTCGTCGAGCGGATGCGTCTCGGTCGCCCCGGAAGCGGGAGCGGTCGTCCTGGACGCCGGTTCGGCCGGCCGCGAGCTGATCACGACGGAGATCCTGGCGGTGCTGAGGATGCCGCCGGCCGCGAGCAGCACCGCCCCGATCAGCCCGAGCCAGGCGCCGAACTCGAGCGACAGGCCTCGGGCGGCGGGCGGGTCGCTGACGAGCGTGACGCAGACGAAGGCCAGCGCGGCGAACCCGATCCAGGGCAGCGAGCGCTGCTCCGCCAGCGCCCTGGGCGCAGCTGCGTCCGGCAGCCGCATCGGCAGCGCGACCGCGAGCGCGGCGATCGCGAGGCCGGCGAGAACGACGTCCCCGACCTCGAACACCTCCCAGGCGCTGAGGTCGGGCTCGTACCAGTCGAGGAACAGGCTGACGAGCAACGCGACCGCCCCGATCATGACCATCAGCTGTCCGGCGTTGAAGCGCTGCTGCATCGATACGGCTAGAGCGGGATGTTTCCGTGCTTGCGCTTCGGCTGCTCGACGCGCTTGGTCTGCAGGGTGTTCAGGGCGCGGATCAGCTTGGGGCGCGTCTCGTGGGGCGCGATCACGTCGTCGATGTAGCCGCGCTCGGCCGCCGAGTAGGGGTTGGCGAAGCGCGCCTTGTAGTCCTCGATCAGCTTCTCGCGGCGCTCCTCGGGCGTCGGCGACTGGGTGATGTCGCGGCGGAAGATGATGTTGACGGCGCCCTCCGGCCCCATCACCGCGACCTCCGCGGTCGGCCACGCGAAGTTGAAGTCCGCGAGCATGTGCTTCGAGTTCATGACGTCGTAGGCGCCTCCGTACGCCTTGCGCGTCACCACGGTGAGCTTCGGGACCGTGGCCTCGGTGAACGCGTAGAGCAGCTTCGCTCCGTGCCGGATGATCCCGCCCCACTCCTGCGAGGTGCCGGGGAGGAAGCCGGGTACGTCGCAGAAGGTCAGCAGCGGGATGTTGAAGGCATCGCAGAAGCGCACGAAGCGCGCCGCCTTCTCGGACGACTCGATGTCGAGCACCCCGGCGAGGTGCTTGGGCTGGTTGCCGACCACCCCGATCGGAAAGCCGTCGAGGCGCGAGAAGCCGACGACGATGTTCTGGGCGAAGTGCTCGTGGACCTCGAAGAACTCGCCGTCGTCGACGATCAGGGAGATCACGTCGCGCATGTCGTAGGGCTTCGACGGATCGTCGGGGACGATCGTGTCGAGCGCCTCCTCCTGACGGTCGGGCTCGTCGTAGGGCTCGACGCGCGGCGGCATCTCGAGATTGTTGAGCGGCAGGAAAGACATCAGGTAGCGGACGTCCTCGAGGCAGCTCTCCTCGTTCTCCGCGGCGAAGTGGGCGACGCCCGACTTCGTGTTGTGGCTCATCGCCCCGCCGAGCTCCTCGAACTCGACCTCCTCGCCGGTCACGGTCTTGATCACCTCGGGACCGGTGATGAACATGTGCGAGGTCTCCTTGACCATGAAGATGAAGTCGGTCATCGCGGGCGAGTAGACGGCGCCACCCGCGCACGGGCCCATGACCAGGCTGAGCTGCGGGATCACGCCCGAGCACTGGACATTGCGCACGAAGACGTCTCCATAGGCGCCGAGCGAGACGACGCCCTCCTGGATCCGCGCCCCGCCCGAGTCGTTGATCCCGATCACCGGGGCCCCGACCTGCGCCGCGAGGTCCATGACCTTGCACATCTTGTCCGCCATCACCTCGCCGAGCGAGCCCCCGAACACCGTGAAGTCCTGGCTGAAGACGAACACCGTGCGCCCGTCGATCGTGCCGTAGCCGGTCACCACGGCGTCGCCCCACGGCCGCCGCTTGTCCATCCCGAACTCGTGGGTGCGGTGGCGGACGAAGGTGTCGAGCTCCTCGAACGAGCCGGGGTCGAGCAGCTTCTCGATCCGCTCGCGCGCCGTCAGCTTGCCCTTCGCGTGCTGCTTCTCCACCGCTTCGGTGGAGGCCGAGTGGATCGCCTGCTCGCGCAGCTCGCGCAGGTAGGCGAGCTTCTCCTCGTGGGTCTGGGGAAAGCTCTGGCGCACGGGCGCCGCGATTCTACGCCGCGCGAAGCCGGCGGTCCCGCGAACCAGATGCCCGATGGGCGTCTAGGGTGTCAGGCAGGTGGCGACGGCCACGAGGTTGGCGCTGGCACCGCTGTCGTTCCCTCCCGCGACCGACGCGGACTCGGCGGTGTGATCGAGGGCGACCCCCGCGATGAACAGCTCCGCGTCGATGCCCGCCCCCGTCCAGTGGGCGCTGCCGCCGATCAGCTCCTCGCCGGCGTTGCAGCTCGCCGTCGACTGGCCGATGTTGTAGGAACCGTTCTCCGCGGTGCCGCCGGCGACGACGGTCGGCGTCATATCCTCGCGGTCGACCAAGGCGTCGCCGAGCTCGATCGCGCCGACGGCGTTCGGGCCGAGCTCGTCCTTGCCGACCGCGTTCGACTGGATCTCGTCGGAGCCGACGGCACTTGTTCCGATCTCGGCGTTGTTGACGGCCCCGAACGCGATCTCGGCCGCGCCGACCCCATCGGTGGCGATGTCGACGTCGTCGACCGCGTCGGGGGCGATCTCGGGGCTGCCGACGGCGTTGGCCGCGATCTGCGGGTCGGGGTAGCTGCCCGTGAGGTCGCCGCCGGCCGGCCCGATCGGTCGCGCCGTCCCGCCGCCGGTCCCGGCACCGCCGCCCAGCTGGGCCTCGAGCGCCGCGAGCCTCGCCTCGAGCGCCTTCACCTGCGCGGTCAGCTTCTTGATCTTCTTCTTCGCGCTCGCGCTCGCCGTCGCCTCCGCGGCGCTTGATTCGCCGCCTGAGCCGGCGAACGCCATCGGCGCGACGAGGACCGAAAGCAGGGCCGCCGCGCCAGCCAGCAGCCGGACGCGTCGAGGCGCCACTATCGCTTCCTCACCTTCCACTTGTGCAGCGCGGGCGTGGGGTCGACGTTGCCCGCCGGGTCGACGGCCGCGACCTCGAGCCTGTGCTTGCGGCGCTTCACCTTGAACCTCTCGGCCGGGTCGCAGGGCTCGAAGTCCTTCTTGTCGAGCTTGCAGAGGAAGCTCGAGCCGGGCTCGTCGGAGGCGAACTCGAACTTCGCCTTGCGCTTGCCGGTCTTCTTCTTCGGCGCCTTGACGATCGTCGTCTCTGGCGGGTCGGTGTCGGCCTCGGGCCCGGCTCCGGCCCCGGTGTCGCGAGCGAAGGCGGCGACGGTCTCGTCGAACTCGGAGGCCGCGTACACGGACGCCCCGTCGGCGCTCACCGCGACCGACCGCGCGCCGTTGAGCCCGTCGGTCGTCTGCGCGCACGCGTCGGCTCCCTGGGGAGGGTCGTTGTCGTCGACGCAGCCCTTCGGCGTCAGGGCGCCGGGGTTGGGGCTGCGGTCGAAGACCGCGATCGCGTCGTCGCCGCGCGCGGCCGCGTAGAGCGACAGCCCGTCCGGGCTGACCGCCAGCGCGAAGACGTCGTCGAGCCCGTCGGCGGTCTGGGCGCAGCTGTCGGGGCCCGTGTCGTTGTCCTGCACGCAGCCCATCGGCGTAAGCGCCCCGCCGGGAGCGCGGTCGAAGCGCACCACCGCGTCGTCGTCGCGCGAGCCGGCGTAGACCGACAGGTTGTCGGGGCTCACGGTGACGACCTGGGCGCGGTCGAGGCCGTCAGTGGCCTGGCCGCACGTGTCGGGGCCCTGGCCGGCGTCGTTGTCGTCGACGCAGCCCTGGGCCGTGAGCGCCCCGCCCGCCGCGCGGTTGAAGCGGACGACCGCGTCGTCCTGCTCGGAGGCGACGTACACCGAGGTCCCGTCCGCGCTCACCGCGACCGAGATCGCGGCGTTCAGCCCGTCGGTCGTGTTGCCGGCGCCGCAGTTGTCGGGTCCCTGGCCGGCGTCGTTGTCGTCGATGCAGCCCTGCGGGGTGAGCGCCCCGTTCGCCGCGCGGTCGAAGCGCGCGATCGCGTCGTCGCCCAAAGAGGCGACGTAGACCGAGGCGCCGTCGGGGCTTACGGCGACCGAGTAGGGCTGGTCGAGCCCGTTCGTGCTCTGGGCGCAGATCCCCTCGGCGCCCGTGTCGTTGTCCTCGACGCAGTCGAGCGGCGCGATCGCCCCGGTGGCCGGATCGCGGCTGAAGCGCACGATCGCGCTGTCCGCCGCCGAGACCGCGTAGAGCGACGTCCCGTCGGGGCTCAGCGCCACCGACTTCGTCTCGCCGAGGCCGTCGGTGTCGGTGCCGCATGTGTCGCCACCGGTGTCGTTGTCATCGACGCATCCCTGGGGCATGAGCGCCCCGGTCGCCGGGTCGCGGTCGAAGCGCACGACCGCGTCGTCGAACTGCGAGGCGGCGTAGACCGACCGCCCGTCGGCGCTCACGACCACCGCCTGCGCCGCCTCGAGCCCGTCGATGCTCGGCGAGCAAGCGTCGGGCGCCAGGATGTCGTTGTCCTGGATGCAGCCCTGGGGCGTCAGGTCGCCGGTCGCCGCGAGCGCGGTCCCGGCGATGCTCAACGCCAGGGTCGTGGCGCCGAGCGCCAGCAGGCTCCTGCGATGGCGGTGGCCCAGCATCACTACTTGCCCTTCTTCCTCTTCTTCTTGACCTTCCAGCTGTCGCCGGCGGGCGTGGGATCGACGGTGCCGCCCGGGTCGACCGCCTGGACGGCGAACTCGTGCTTTCCCTTACCGACCTTCTCGGCGTCGGGCGAGATGCAGGGAGCGAACGGCTTGCCGTCGACGCTGCACTGGAACGTCGAGCCCGGCTCGCTGGAGCTGAACTCGAAGCTCGCCTTCTTCTTCTTGGTCTTGTCCTTCGGGCCCTTGGTGATCGTCGTCTCGGGCGGCACGCACGCGCCCTGGGTATCGCCCTCGCTCGGGCACGCGTCCTGGGTCTCGTCGCCGAACCCGTCGCCATCGGCGTCGGGCTCGAGTGTCGCCGCGACGTTGACCAGCAGCGGCTCGAGAGCTGGCGAGAATGGGAATGTGCCGCCGAGCGCGGGATCGGGGTCATTGGAGAACGCGACCTGGTCACCCGCGGCGCCGCCGACCGCGCAGCGCGTGCGCCCGAGCTCAATCTGGCTGAAGCCCAGCAGGTCGCCGCCCTGCACGGGGATCCGCGTCGCGAAGGTCTTGAGACCTCCGGTGACGAGCGTCTCGACGGCGCTCTGGCCGATCGTCACGTAGTTGTTCGTGGTGCCGACGCGGCGAAAGACCTTCAGCCGCACGTCGACGGGGGCGGGCGTGTCGGTGGCCACGTCGTGCTGCCACGAAGTGATCACCCCGCCCCCGGCGGGGACCGCATAGCTCCGACTTGCCGGCCCGGTCGCGACCTGGACGCTGGTGCCGGGGTCCTCGCCGCAGTTGCGGGTTCCCGCCGACGTCTGTCCGATCGTCGTCGCCGCCGGAGCGGGCGGCGTGAGGGACAGGAGCACCGCGGTGGCCACGAGCGCCGCCGCCGGCGACGTCCTCGACCGGCTCACGGGATCGACACCTTCCTGACCTCACTGACCTCGGTCCGCTCGGCGACCCACGGCGGGAGCAGGGAGAGCGCCTCGACCTCGTCGCCCGCCTCCATGGTCCAGAACATCCGGTGCCCGCCCCTGCCGCACGAGGCGAGGGTCTCGTGGCGAAGCGGGCTGTCGAACCCGTTCCAGGCGGCATACGCCGTCCGGCACTCAGCGGCTCCGTGGCTGTGGCTGAGCACGAACCTGGCCATGGCGGCGACGCTAGCCGCCTTCCGGCGCTCGAACATGGGGGAAACTCCCCCAATTTCCAAGCGCCGCCCCGCTAGCGCTTGATCAGCTTGAGCTCCTTGTCCTTACTCGTTACTTCTTCTTCTTGACCTTCCAGCTGTCGGTCGCCGGCGTGGGGTCGGTCTGGCCGCCGGCCGTGGCGCGGACCTCGAAGCTGTGCTTGCCCTTCTTTGCCTTGACGTCGTGGGGCGAGGTGCAGGGCTCGAAGGGGCCGTCGTCGAGCTTACACTCGAAGGTCGAGCCCGCCACCGTCGAGCTGAACTCGAACGTCGCCTTCTTCTTCTTCGTCTTTTTCTTTGGGCCCTTGGTGATCTGTGTGTCCGGGGTCGGCAACGTCACGTGTACGTCGGTGTGCTGCTCGGCGATCTTCAGGCCGTCCCAGAGGAAGTCGACTACGCAGTCCACGGTGCCGCTGGCCGGCAGGTCGGCCACGCTGAGCTGGGGCGGGGCCGAGATCGTCTCCGTGTAGGGCAGCATCGCGGACCCCGCCACGCTCGCCCACGAGCTCGAGTCGATCGAGGCCTGGAGCGGGTCGCAGGAGAGCTGGCGGGTCACCGGCCAGGTGAGGAGGTGAAGCGCCTTGGTGATGCCCGGCGACTGGGAGACGTTGAAGATGCCGTCGTACAGCGCCGTCCCGTTCGTGTTGAAGCGGGTGTGGATCCCGTTCGTGTCCGCCGCGATCCCGAGCATGTCCGCCTCGTCCGGAAGGCCGCTGCTGTCAGCCGCGATCACGCGGACGTCCTTGGCCGCCAGCGCGGCGAGGGTCTGGGCGTACGTCGGCGCCGTGAAGTTGTAGGCATCAGAGCCCGTGCTGTCGTTGTGGAACGAGCCGTCGGAGACGAGGGCGATGACGTGAGGCACGCCGTCGCGGAACGAGATTCCCTGGCCGGCCGCGGTGCTACCGGTCGGCCAGGTCAGAGCGGAACCCGTCATAGCGGCGTCCATCGCGGGAACCTGCGCCTCTGGGGCATCGCCTCCGTTGCGGATCGAAAGACTGTTGACCGCCGTCTGCCAGGTGCCAAGGCTGGCGGTCAGATCGGTGTTGCGCCGATAGGGGCTGTCAGGGTCCATCCCCGCCGAGTTCCCGAACGTGCTGTACGGGTAGTCCTCGAAGCTCGCGACCCCGAACATCGAGTCCGCCGAGTCTGCCCGCACCGCGTTGAAGAACGAGGTGGCCCCAAACTTAGCGTTGGAGACCTCGCCACTCATGGTGCCGGTCGTGTCGAAGACGAACGCGAAGTCGAGCTTCGGAGGCAGAGGCGGGACGGCGAGGTTGGTGTCGAATTGCGCCGTCTGGCCGGGCGTAAGCTCGACCGTCGCGGCGCTGGCCAGGGATGGGACGACCAGCCCGATCAGGGCAACGGCCACCGACAGCACGACCGTCCACTTGCGGCGTGCTCGTGCCTCGATCGCTACCCCCTGGTCACGCACCCCACGTACACGGGACTACCACTTGATCAGCTTGAACTTCTTGTCCTTGGTGTTCGGCTCGCCGCCGGTCGGCGTGAAGGTGACCGCGGGATCGACCTTGGCCTTGCCCTTGTCCTCGAGCTTGTGCTTTGTCTTGCCCTTGGGCTTGATCCGCAGCTTCACTTCGCCGGCGCCGCCGACGTCGAGGGTCACCTGCTTGAGGTCGCTGCCCGCGAGCAGGAGGACCCCCGGGCCGGGGACGGTGACCGGCAGCTTCGCGGTGCCCTTCTTCTTGTTTTTCTTCGGCTTGCCGATCGTGAACTCGTTCGAGGGAGGTGACGACGATGACGCCGGCTCGAACGGCGCGCTGAGCGAGGACTGCGTGTCGAACGGCTTGCTGGGCAGCGGAACGATCGTCCCCGTCGCCCGCTCGTAGAGCTTGAAGCCGGCGTTTTCCCGCTGGAAGCCGATGTAGTCGCCGGCCGCATCGAGGACGCAGAACGTGTCGTCGTCGACGGCGTCGTTCAAGCCGGGAAGGGCGTTGGCAAGCCCCCCATGCCATCCGACGAGGTTCCCGTCGCCGTTGATGCAGGGATCCTCCTCGTCGCGGTTGGGGTTGTCCGGCACGCCGGTGTCGGTCTGGTTGGCGAGGTTCTGAACGTACGGGTTCGAGTCGGTTCCTAGGTTGACCACGCAGCCGGCAACCGGACCGCACGTCGTGGCGAGGAACTGTCCGTTCCCGCTCAGCTGGGTCTGCCGGTGACCGTTCATCGGCGGGAAGCCAGTCGGGACGAACTGCCCCGTCGCGCTGTTGTAGACCACCGCCGGCCCATTGGCGTTGTTGTCGAAGGCGAGCAACCCACCATCGCTCACGGTGAGGAAGCCGGGGTTCGCGTAGATGTCGATCCCGGGCAGCGCGATCTCCTGGTCGGTGTCGCGGTCGAGCAAATGCAGCTTCTTGTTGGCGTCGGTGAAGAAGATGTAGCGCCCGTTCAGGGACATCCCGTAGCGAAACTGGGCGGGGGTCGCGACCGCGACGGGCGGCGGCGTCAGGTCCTGGCCGAGCTCGGCGTCATAGAGGCGCAGCTGGTTGCCCTCGACGTAGGAGATGATCGGCTTGCGCGCGAGGGCGGTCGCCGGGAGCAGGCAAGCCACCAGCAACGCGACGACGGCCGTGGCCGCGAGGCCGAGGCGACAACGACGCCGGATCTCCATGGCGGCCACGGTAGGGGGCGGCCGACCGCGCAACATGGGGGAGATTCCCCCAATTTCGCGTCTGCGCTGCCACACTCTGGGGCGGTGCATGAGGGAATCGGGGAGCTGATCGGGGAACGGGAGCTCATCGGCAGAGAGTCCGAGCTGGCGCTGCTCGAGCGGGCGCTCGACGGGCTTGGGTCCGCGCCGGCGCCCGTCTTCCAGGTCGTCGGCGAGCCGGGGATCGGCAAGTCGCGCCTGATGGCGGAGGCGGCCGCGCTCGCTCGCGGCCGCGGCCACCACGTCTTCTCGGGGCGCGCCGCGGAGTTCGAGGCGGGGGTCCCGTTCGGCGTCTTCATCGACGCCCTCGACCCCTACCTGGGCGCGATCAACCCGGGTTTGTTGCGGGGCCTCGGGGAGGAGCAGCGAGGTGAGCTCGCCGCCCTCTTCCCGGCGCTCGCCGACCTTGCGGAGCCGCGGCCCCTGGCGCTCCAGCCGGAGCGCTATCGCTCGCACCACGCCGTGCGGGCGATGCTCGAGCTGCTCGCCCGCCGGCGACCGAGCCTCCTGGTGCTGGACGACATGCACTGGGCCGACCAGGCCTCGCTGGAGCTGGTCGCGCACCTGCTGCGCCGCCGCCCCGACGCACCGGCCTTGATGCTGCTGGCCTTTCGCCCCCCGCAGGCGCCGGAGCGGCTGCGCGCGGCGCTCGGACGCGCGGAGCGAGAGGGCGCATGCGAGCGGCTCGACCTCGCTCCCCTCGACCGGGCCGAGGCGGAGGAGCTGCTCGATCCGGCGCTCGAGCCTTCGCTGCGCGCGCGGCTCTACAGGGACAGCGGCGGAAACCCCTTCTACCTCGAGCAGCTTGCCCGCGCCGCGGGTCGCGGGGACCTCGCTCCCGCGGCGGACTCGAGTCCTCGCCACGGGGTGCCGAGGGCGGTGACCGAGTCGATCGCCGACGAGGTCTCGGGCCTCGCGGAGCGCTCCCGGCTCGTGCTGCGGGGCGCCGCCGTCGCGGGCGACCCGTTCGAGCCCGAGCTGGCCGCCGCCGCCGCTGACGTCCCGGAGCCGCAGGCGCTCGAAGCGCTCGACGAGCTGCTCGCCCTCGACCTCGTCCACTCCGGCCCATCGCCGCTCGATTTTCGGTTTCGCCACCCGATCGTCCGCAGCGCCGTGTACGAGTCGGCGGGGCGCGCCTGGTGCCGCGCGGCCCACGCCCGCGCCGCCGCGGCGCTCACAGCCGCGGAGGCGCCAGCCGCGGCCGTCGCCCACCACGTGGAGCACTCGGCGCACGCCGGAGACGAGGAGGCGATCCGCCTGCTCACCGAGGCGGGACACGCGACGGCGCCGCGCGCGCCGGCAACGGCGGCGCGGTGGTTCGACGCCGCGCTGCGGCTGCTCCCGGACGGCGAGGGGGTCGAGCAGCGCCGCCTCGAGCTGCTCGTGCCCCTGGCGAGGGCGCTGGGGTCGTCGGGGCAGCTCGAGGCGAGCCGGGAGACGCTTCAGCAGGTGCTGGAGCTCCTGCCCGCCGAGGCCGGTGCCGTTCGCGGGCAGGTGATCGCGTTCATGTCGCTGATCGACCACCTGCTCGGGCGCCACGGAGAGGCGCGCGACACCCTGATGCGGGCGCTGGACGGCCTGCCCGACCCAGGGTCACGGGACGCCGCCGCGCTGCAGGCCGAGCTCGCCGCGGACTGCTTCTTCCTCGGCGAGTGGGAGGGGATGAACGAGTGGGCGCGCAGGGCCCGCGATCTCGCGCGCGAGGCGGACGACCCCTTGACGCACGCGGCCGCCGCGGCACTGCTCGGCCTCTCCTGCTACGAGTTGGCTCGTCCCGTCGAGGCCCGCGAGCACGTCGCGGAGGCGGTGGGGATCGTCGACGGGCTCTCGGACGACCAGCTCATGCTGCGCGTGGACGCCTGCCACTGGCTGGGCTGGTGCGAGCACCTCATCGATCACTACGAGGACGCGATCCGACACCTCGAGCGGGGGATCGCGATCTCCCGCAAGACGGGTCAGGGCCACGTGCTCGCCCCGATGACCATCGGGCTCGTGATCGCCAACACCTGGCAGGGCCGGCTCGGCGAGGCGGCGCGCCGCACCGAGCAGGCGATCGAGATCGCGCATCTCGCCGGAAGCGACCAGCTGATGGCGTGGGCGGAGACGATGCACTGCTGGGTCGCGGGCCGAAGGGGGGAGCTGACCGACGCGATCGCGGCCGGGCGCGAGGCCGTGCGGATCGGCGAGTCGGTCGCCAAGGGGCCGTACACCGTGGTCGCGAGCTGCTGGCTTGGCGACGCCCTGGTCGAGTCGGGCGCGCCCGCCGAGGGGCACGCAGCGGTGCTCGCCGCCGTCGAAGGCCCCGAGCTGCCCGAGGTCGAGCCCGCGTTCCGTTCCTGCATCTACGAGGTGCTGAGCCGTGCCGAGCTTGCGCAGGGCAAGCTGGAGGATGCGAGGACCTGGGCGCGCCGCGCGCAGGTCGCCGTGGAGGGGTTGGGACTGCCGGGCCGCGAGTCGTTCGCGCTGCGCGCCCTCGCGCAGGTCGCGCTCGCCGAGGGACGGGCGCAGGAGGCGGCCGCGCTGGGGCTCGAGGCGGCGGAGAAGGCCGGAGCCGCCTACCGGATCGAGTCCGCGCGGGCGCGGGTCGTTGCCGGGCGCGCGCTCGCCGCAGGCGGCGACCGCGAGGGCGCCCTCGCCGAGCTCGAGCGGGCGTCGGCCCAGCTCGCCGAGTGCGGCGCGCTGCGCTACCGCGACCAGGCGGTGCGCGAGCTGCGCCGGCTCGGCAAGCCGGTGGGACGCGGCGGGCGACGCGGGCGCGGCGAGCGCGGGCTCGAAGCCCTGAGCGGTCGCGAGCGCGAGGTCGCCGACCTGGCGGCCGAGCGGCTGACCAACCGCGAGATCGCCGAGCGCCTGGTGCTCAGCGAGAAGACCGTGGAGCGCCACATGTCCCGGATCTTCCAGAAGCTCGGCGTGTCCTCCCGGGTCGAGGTCGCGCGGGAGATCGAGCGGAGCGCTGCCCTGGCCGAGTCGGGCTGACGGTCTCAGCCCGTCAACGCCGGTGCGGCGGGTGGGCCGCGCGCTGGACGACCCGCGCCAGCGCCTCGACCAGCGCCGGGTCCAGCTCGGCGCCGCCCGCGGCGCGCAGCCACGCCAGCGCCGCGTGCCGGGGCTCGTCGGGCGCGCCGGCCGGCTGCTCGTGCAGCAGCGTCT
>WNFU01009089.1_pt1 | contig 16334 bp, 18 predicted proteins | sample 5400121 | NCBI WGS metagenome assembly WNFU01 (sample SAMN13153360, study PRJNA577476) | soil metagenome | isolation source: 100 cm soil or saprolite under grassland replicate 1 | place: USA:California | collected 2016-06-15
GCCGCGCTCGAGACCCCCGGCACCGTCACGCTGCCCCGCGCGCTCCTGCCCGCCTGACGTCGGGCTCCGGGCCAGCCTCACTCGCCCCGTGCCTACTTCGCTGTGGGGAAACGCGAGGACTTACGAAATATCCAGCCTCCCAGGGCATCCATCGAGAGCGAGCTGCGTTCGGTGATGTTGCGTAGAGCATCGCCTTACATCGCCCCATCCTCTCACGCAAGGCTACGGCGGTTTCGCGTGTGACGTTACTCCGGTCGAGCAGGGGATCGTCAACCCAGTCGACGTAGACCGAGAAGCCCATTTCGAGGATCTCTTGGCGAAGCCCTCTAATCACGTCTGCGTCTCGAAAGCTATGAGACAGGAAGATAGTGTAAGAGCCACGCTCGCTCGCTGCTTCCCGCAACTCGAATGAAGCGCCCTTCGCGAGACGTTGAGACCGTTCTCGTAGTGCCTTGGTTGTGAAGAAAGGCAAGGGCGGGTCTGAGGCTCCTCAGGGTCAGGTCGGACACCGCGAGTGTAGGACAAGGCAGGGCGGGACGGCGAGGGGAAAGAGATTTATTAGGCATAGTCCAACCGGGAGACTTGCGGCCTGCTAACACCCTCTGCTAATGTCGTCCTACCGCGACGAAGTAAGTACAGCAGGGAACTCGCGTACTTCTGATGTTGGCTGCAAGAGGGTGGTCGATTCCCTTACCCTCCACCAATAAACTTCTCGCCGAGTTACAGCTCGCTTTGTCGTAGTTGGCGCGTATCGGCGCGTTTTGGCGCGCCGCCCTAAAGGCGCATTTTTCCCCGGTGTCGAGCGACGCGATCGCGGTGCCAGGGAGTCGGGCTCGATCGCGTAGAATCCCGCCGTGACCAGCCCCTTCGTCGCCGGTCCGAGCGTGCGCATTCCCGGGGCGCCGAACGGTCCGTTGGCCGGCCTGACGTTCGCGGCCAAGGACCTCTTCGACGTCGCGGGCCACCCGACGGGCGGCGGCAATCCGGACTGGGCCCGGCAGAATCCGGTGCCCACGCGCCACGCCTGGGCCGTGCAGCGGCTGCTGGACGGCGGCGCCACGCTGATCGGCAAGACGATCACCGACGAGGTGTCGCTCGGCATCCTCGGCGAGAACCCGTTCGACGGCACGCCGCTCAACCCGACGGCGCCCGACCGCGTACCCGGCGGCTCGTCCTCCGGCTCGGCCTCGGCGGTGGCCCAGGGGCTGTGCGACACCGCGCTCGGCACCGACACCGGCGGCTCGGTGCGCGTGCCGGCGAGCTTCTGCGGGCTCTACGGCATCCGCCCCACCCACGCGCGGCTCGATCTCACGGGAATGCTGGCGCAGGCGCCGAGCTCCGACACCACCGGCTGGTTCGCGCGCGACGCGACGACCTTCGCGCGTGTCTCGGAAGTGATGCTGGGCGAGCCGATACCGGCGACGCTCCCCACGCGCCTCGTCGTCGCCGTCGACGCGTTCGGCTTCGCCGACGCCGGGACCGCGGCGGCCCTGCAGCCGCTGGTGCGCGCGCTCGCCGCCCTGATGAAGGACGTCCGCGACGACCTGCTCGCACCGTCCGGTCTCACGGCGTGGGCGCTGGCGCAGCGGACGCTGCAGCCGTGGGAGGCGTGGCAGACCTTCAAGCCGTGGCTCGAGCGCGACAACCCGCGGCTGCAGTACAGCGTGGCGCGCAACCTGGCGCGCGCCGCCGCGATTCCCGAGAGTGAGCGTGAATTGGCCGCGCTGGTGTGCAGCGAGGCGCGAGCGCGGATGACGTGGCTGTTGCCGCCGGGGACGATCCTCTGCATGCCGACGACGCCGTTCCCGGCGCCGCTCAAGGGCCAGCCGCTGCCGGCGCTGGAGCCGGTGCGCGCGCGCATCCTGGAGCTCGCCGCGCACGGCGGGCTCACCGGCGTGCCGCAGGTGAGCGTGCCGGGCGCCAGCGTGGACGGCCTGCCGGTCGGGTTGTCGATCGTCGGTGGCCACGGCAGCGACGCCGCGCTGGTCGCGGTGGCGAGGGCGCTGGAGGCCGCCCGATGATGGACGTGACCGTCAACATCCCCGAGGTCGTGGCGGAGGTGCGCGCGCTGTTCGAGCGCTACGAGCAGGCGTTGATCGACAAGAACGTCGAGGTGCTGGACGCGACGTTCTGGGACAGCCCGCACACCATCCGCTACGCGTTGCACGAGAACGGCTATGGCTTCGCGCAGATCCACGCGCATCGCGTGGCGCGCCCGCCGGGCCCGGGCACCAAGGAGAAGCGGATCCGTCTCGAAATCCTCACGCTCGGCCGCGACCTGGCCACTGTGAACCTCGAGTTCAAGGTGCGTGGTCAGGACGTGATCGGCCGTCAGAGCCAGACGTGGGTGCGCTTCCCCGGCCTTGGCTGGAAGGTCGTCAGCGCGCACGTCTCGGCGATGAGCGCGCCGCCCCCGCGCTGATGGACCTGCACGGCCGTCCGCGAGGTGCACGCCGAGCTCACCGCCCGCCCGTCACCGCCAGGGTGTGACCGGTGACGTAGCTGGCCTCGTCGGAAGCCAGGAAGAGGACGGCGTGAGCGACCTCGAACGGCTGGCCGAGCCGCTTCAGCGGCGTCATGTGGTTGGGGCTGTACTCGACCGTCTCGTTCAGCTTCTTGAGCCCGGGGCCGAAGCGCTCGGTGTCGATGGGGCCGGGCGCCACCGCGTTGACAGTGATCCCGTACTCGGCGAGCTCGAGCGCGACGTCGCGCGCGAAGCCGTGCACGCCGGCCTTGGCCGCGGAGTACGCCGAGCCGCCGGCGTAGTATGCGGTCCACGGCGTGCCCTCGCGCGCGCCGGAGGACATGCAGATGATGCGGCCGCTGCGCCGGCGCATCATGTGCGGCACCGCCGCGCGCGTGCACAGGAACGTCGGGCGGAGATTCAGGCGTAGCACGAAGTCCCAGTCCTCCACCTTCATCTCCCAGATCTTGTCGTTGCGGCTGCCGCCCACGTCGTTCACGAGGATGTCGATGCGCCCGAAGCGCTCGACGCACGTGGCGATCAGCCGGTTGGCCGGCGCCTCCTCGGTGAGATCTCCCGCGACGGCGACGGCGGCGCCGCCGGCCGCGGTGATCGCGGCCGCGGTCTTGTCCAGCCCCGCGGCATCGAGGTCGCCCAGTGCGACGCGCGCGCCCTCGCGCGCGAGCAGCAGCGCGATCTCGCGGCCCAGACCGTTGGCGGCTCCCGTGACGACGGCGACTCGGTCACGTACTCCCGGCATCGCGATTCCTCCTGTACACTGCCTGGCGCGAATCATCGCACGGCGAGGAGGCCAGAGATGACGATGAGCCAGAGCGACAAGGCCGCGCGCTTCCGCGCGCTCCACGAAGGGCCGCGGGCGTTCGTGATCGCCAACCCATGGGACGCGGGCTCCGCGCGCGTGCTCGCCGCGCTCGGTTTCCATGCGCTCGCGACCTCCAGCGGCGCCAATGCGGGCGTGCTCGGGAAGCGCGACGGCAAGGTGACGCGCGACGAGTCGCTGGCCAACGCGCGCATGATCGTCGAGGCCACCGACCTGCCGGTGTCCGCCGACCTCGAAAAGTGCTTCGGCGACGCGCCCGCCGTCGTGGCGGAGACGATCCGGCTCGCCGCCGGCGTGGGACTCGTGGGCGGCTCGGTCGAGGACGCCACCGGCGAGAAGGACCAGCCGCTCTACGACATCGGCCAGGCCACCGAGCGCGTGGCGGCCGCCGCCCAGGCGGCGCGCGCGCTGTCGTTCCCGTTCATGCTGACCGCCCGCACCGAGAGCTTCCTGCGCGGCAACCCGAACCTCGACGACGTGATCAAGCGGCTACAGGCGTTCGAGAAGGCGGGCGCCGACGTGCTGATGGCGCCGGGCCTGCCCGACCTCGCCGCCGTGCGCGCCGTGTGCGCGGCCGTCTCGAAGCCCGTCAATTTCATGGCGGGCATCAAGGGCAAGTCCTTCACCGTCGCCGAGCTCGAGGCGGCCGGCGTGCGCCGCATCAGCCTGGCCACGTCACTCTACCGCTACGCGATGACGAACCTCGTCGAGGCCGCGCGCGAGGTGAAGGACAAGGGGACGTTCGGCTACATCGACCGCTCGATCCCGACCCCCGACCTCGCCGCGTTCATGCAGGGCTGAGCACGAGATGCGGGGGCGGCGCGCGCGCCGCGCGGACGTATGGGGCGCCGGCGCGCGGCCACCACCATACATCTGGTACGCCGCCGCGCAGGACCGGATGTATCGGGAATTGACGGCGCGCGCGGGCGGCTGAATCCTCGCACGCAGGAGGATTCACGCTCTTCGCTCCTCGGGAAGGCCAGACCGCGCCAGATCTTGCGAAGCTCTTCGACCCACTCGTCCGCGGTCCCTCGAAACCGCTCGAGCGCAAAGGTCTGGCCGGACTGCGTGAGGCCCCGTCGCATTTCTTTGGCCGGGGCGCGGAGTCGGACGAAACTAGATGCGTGGGATCAATTTCGGGGACCCGACCGATAGCGTAACGTGCCGCAGCTCTTGATCGGTATCGCGAGCATCCCGCTCGCCCTCTTCATCAGCCACCTCAGTACCCTCGTCGTCGACTTCCCCTGGGGCGTCCAGGCTGCCACGGCCCTGGCCGTCATCGGCTACGGCCTGTTCCTGACGTCCCGACCGATGAGACGCCATCTCTGGTCCGGGCTGGCGCGAAGACACCCTCTGGACATCGCGCTGGCGACCGTCCTCGTCACGGGTGTCCTGACCGGCGCCGGCGCGTGGTTCCTCATCAAACAAGAGGAAGCGCGGCTGCTGCGAAACTTCGTCCGCAACGGGAGCTTCGAAAGCGGGACTGACGCCTGGGCAGCCGCCGAGTCCCGCAGCGCAGATTCTCGCTGGACTCTGGATACGACCGATCGGCACTCCGGCAGAGCCGCATTCCGATTCGACTACAGCGGCGAGAAGGCCGACGACCAGTGGGCCGCGCTCTCCCAGCGAATCACGCGGCTGCGACCAAAGACTGCGTACGCCGCGACGTTCTGGGCGCTGGTCGAGCAGGCAGAGCCTAAGCCTCTGTTTCTGACCGCGGATCCGCAGTCGGCGAATCGCACGTACGTCGAGAACACAGCCGCCGGGTGGCGCGAGTATCGTCTCGTCCTCAACACCGGCGACTCGGACCAGATCGACCTCCGGTTCGTCATCGAGGCGGCTGGCACGGTGTGGGTCGACGACGTAGCGCTGTACGAGCTCAAGCGAGAGCGACCGCAAAGATAGCCCGCGCCCCACGCTCAATACCGCGCGAGCGCACGGTTCTCCAGTCTCAAGACCGCCAAAGCGCTCGGCCTCGACGTGCCCGCGACCGTGCTGGCCCGCCTCGACGAGGTGATCGAGTAACTGACGTCGCGAACGACAGGGACGGCGAGCACCTTCCGCGGACGGAGGCAAGACCACTCTCCCGGTTTCTGGGACACGCGAGGGGGAGCAGGAAGGCTGCCAGGAAAGCCGGAGCGCGGGGGGAGACTCAGACCCCGCCTCCCGGCGCAAACCCGCCCGACCTGGAGCGTCAAGCGACTACGGGATGACACGGATTACCACGATTTACTAAGTCGTGCGCGCTGAGCTTGCATCAGGATTGACCACGCAATCTACGAATCCCTTACCCTCCACCACCATCTCACCCTCAATCATTCTCGGCAGTTGTGCGTTTGACTTGGGCTCCAGAGGCGGGGCTGGGACGATTCCGACGCGGCGGCCGCCGAGGCGTCAACACCTCGTCCAGATCCCGTGCCCCAGCTGTCGTTGCACCCCCTGGATGTCGGCACTACCCTCGAGGAGCCAGGTGGCGTAGCTATGTCGCATCGCGTGGGGCTTGCGATACGGGAGCTTCATGGCCGTGGATCCGGGGTCGCCAGACGTGCTCCGAGAAGGCTCCTTAGGGGGTCCCCATGGTTCGCCTGTTCGCCGTAGAATCCCCACTGCCATGAAGCGCGTCCAAGTCTCGCTTCGGATTCCTGGCACGGCACCGATGCCGGAGCTGATCCAGCTGATCCAGGACGTCGAGGCCGCTGGCTTCGACGGCGCCGGGATCCTCGACAGCCAGCTGCTGTGCCGCGACACGTTCGTCACGATGGCGCTGGCGTCAGCCCACACGTCTGACTTGACGTTGTTTCCGGCGGTGACCAATCCGCTCACGCGCCACGCCTCGGTGCTCGCCAGCGCGATCCAGACCGTGGAGGAGATCGCCCCTGGACGCATCAAGGTGGTCGTCGGCACGGGGTACACGTCCGCTCACACGATCGGCCGGAAGCCGGCGACGCTCGCCGAGATGCGCGTGTGCATCGCGACGCTGCGCGCCCTCCTGGCTGGCGAGACCGTGGCGTTCGGCCAGACGTCGGGGAGTCTCGCGTATGCGTCGAGACGGCGCATTCCAGTCTTGATGGCGGCATCCGGGCCGAAGGCGACCGAGCTCGCCGGCGAGATCGCAGACGGCGTCCTGTTATCGGTGGGCTTTCACCCGCGGATCGTCGCCGCGGTGCTGGGCCATCTCGCAGCGGGCGCGCGACGCGGCGGAAGGCGGCTCGAGGATCTCGAAGTCCTCTGGGCGGTTCGCGTCGGGATCGCGAGCAGCACTGCGGAGGCGCGCCGGCAGGCGCGACCGACCGTCGTGCATCAGGCCCTGCTCAGCGCGAGGTCGCACTGGCTTCCGTACACAGGCCTCACACTTCCACGGTTCGACATCCCGCCCGCGGTCCGGGCCATCTACCCCGATCTGTCCCACGCGCGTGACTGGGAGCAGGCAATCGCCGCGACGTCCTTCGTTCCGGATGACGTGATCGCCGAGCTCTGCGATACGCTTGGCCTCGTGGGGACCGCGGAGCACTGCGCACAGCGAATCGTCGAGATGACCTCCGCCGGAGTGACAAATCTGTACGTCCAAGCGTTTCAGACGTTCGTGGGGCCGGAGCAGGAGATGCGGACGTTCCGCGACGAGGTATTCCCGCGGTTGAAGACAGCCGGATACCGGTGAGGTGAATCATGGGCACGATCATGGGGATGGGATCCTCTCACTGGCCCGCAATGATCCAGCCGGACGAAGCCAAGCCCTGGCCATTTCTGAGAACCCTGGCCAATGACCCGAGGGTGCCGCCGGAGCTGAAGAACCCTCTCAACTGGCCGGAGGGCGTGCGGGCCGAGTGGGGCCAGGATGAGGGGGTCTCGGCACACCGCGAGCACCGGCGGCGGCTGGTCGAAGCCTTCCGGACGCTCCGCGCCGAGATCCAGGCGTTCGACCCCGACTTCATCCTGATGTTCGGTGACGATCAGTATGAGAACTTCACGGACGACATCATCCCCCCGTTCTGCGTCATGGCGTTCGCCGACCTCACCAGCCACCCGTTCAAGGGGGGTCGTCGCGGTCGTTCCAATGTCTGGAACGAACCCGAAGACCACGCGATCACGATGCGAAGCAGACCGGACGTCGCGAAGTGGCTCGCCCGCCGCTACCTCGAAGAAGGGGTCGACATGTCGTACGCCTATCGGCCGCTCCACTGGGAGGGGCTGGGTCACGCGTTCGTCAACATCCAGATGTACCTGGACTACGATCGCCAGGGCTTCGACGTGCCCATCATCCCGGTACAGGTGAACTCCTACGGCAGCAAGATCATCCGCAACCGCCGCGCGATCAACGGGGCCGGCCAGGAGCCGGACCCGATCTCGCCCACTCCCCGGCGATGCTTCGAAATCGGACGGATCATGGCGCGGATCCTCGCCGACAGTCCCTGGCGGGTGGTCGTGTACGCGTCCGGCGGCTGGTCTCACGGCTTCCTCGTCGAGAAGCATCACTGCCTGTGGCCCGACGTCGAGAGCGACCGGCTCCGGGCCCAGCAGATTCGCGACGGCAGAGAAGCCGAGTGGAAGGAGCTTACCGTGGCCCAGATCGAGGACGCTGGACAGCAGGAGCTGATGACGTGGATCTGCGTGGCCGGCGCGATGCACGAGCTGGGGCAGAAGGGCGAGGTGATCGACTACGTCGAGACCGCGGGCGTCTTCAACTCCGGCAAATGCCTGGCGGTGTGGAAGCCTTAGGAGAGGGTCGCATCGGAGCGTAGCCGTCAGTCGCGACGTGACCCAGAGGCCGACCGGCTCGGCAAATCCCTGGGGAGCTCGGGCGCGACATCTGCGGACATCGTGAAGGATCACTGATCGGCCCGAACTACCTGACCTGAGGATCTGGCGTTGTTCATCGCCGGGATCCGGCTGACGCGCCGGATCCGCGACCGTGCCCCCGGAACGATCTTCCGCCCCGTGGGACCGCGCAGACTTGCCCGATAACTCTCAGACCAGGAGCGCGCCCCGCGTCTTGGTTGGCAGCCGGTAGACGCTGGTGCGCGCGGTGAAAAAGAGGACGCTCCCATCCTCGCCCCAGGCCAGGTTCGCGGGCAGCTCAGGCAGAACGATGCGCCCGAGCAGTGTGCCGTTTGCGCGGCACACCCAGACGCCGCCCGGCCCGGTGCAGAACACATTGCCCCGCACGTCGACCTTGAGGCCGTCGGGCACGCCGGGATCTTCCGAGGCCATGTCAAGCAGGACGCGGCCATTGGTCAGCGTGCCGTCAGGGCGCAGGGCGAACGCCCGGATGTGCTTGTGGGCCGAGTCGTCGATGTACAGCACCGACTCGTCGGGCGAGAAGGCGAGGCCGTTCGGCAGGGCAAAGTCGTCCGCCAACAGGTGGAGGGTCCCGTCCGGAGCGAGGCGGTACACGCCGTGGCAGGGCTGCTCCTTTCCCGGGATGGGCTGGGTCCACCAGCCCGGAGGCCGCACCATTCCTGGCCGGCTGGGCTGGACGGCGTAGGGCGGGTCGGTGAAGTAGATGGACCCGTCGGACTTGACCACGATGTCGTTGGGGCTGTTGAGCCGCTTGCCCTGAAAGTGCTCCGCCAGCACCGTGCGAGCGCCGTCGTCGGCGACGCGGGTCACGCGGCGGCCGTCGTGCTCCGCCGCGAGCACCCGTCCCTGGCGATCCAACGTCAGGCCGTTGGACATACCCGTGGCGAAGGTGGTCAGTTCCGGACCCTCCGGCAGCCGGCGCCAGCGCACGATGCGCTTGTTCGGGATGTCGCTGAAGAGCAGGTGGGTACCGCGCCAAACTGGCCCTTCGGTTAACGTCAGCCCGCCGGCGATGCGCTCGATGACTGCGTCGGAGGCGATGAGGTCGCGAAGGCCCGGGTCGTGCACTTCCAAAGGTGACATGACTCCTCCTCAGTTCGGCTTGCCGCGATCACGACCCATGACTTCCTCCCGCCCGCTCCTGCGCGGCCTGCGATGATGCGCAGCGCGGCGAGGATGCCGATGGCGCCGAACGTGGCCGTGGATGCCCAGACGGAGACGTGATCGCCGCCGTGGACAGCGGCGGTAACGGCGTTGCTGCCGGCGCCGGCCAGCAGGAGCAGCCACAGCCCGACGCCGGGCGCGAGGCGCCAGCACACCGCGGTCATCAGCACCACGGTGGCGGCGGCGTTGCCGGCCAGGTGGGGCGCGTCGGCGTGCAGCGTCAGCGCGGTGATCGCGCGCCACCATTCGCCCGCCATCATGCGCGTCGCGTCCGCGCTGCCGCGCTCGAACCACGCGCTGCGCGCTGCGCGCGGTCCGGTGATCGCAAAGAACCCGATCAGCAGGAGCGCCACGAAGGCACCGACGATCGTCATGGGGCGCGACGACGTAGTCTCGTCGCGGCGGCTCGTGCCCTCTCTGGAGTTCTCCTGGTCGTAGGCGGCGAGACTCGCCAGGGCGGAGGGGGCATCGTCGGGGGGGACGATCACGGCCCAGCCGTCGAGGCGCCGGCGCAGCCAGTGCGGGGTGCCGGCGGCGGCCAGCACGACGGCCCACTCATCGGCTCGCTGACGGCTCGGTGTCACACGCACCGCCGTCCCCGGCCCCTGCATGCTTCGGAGCGGCTATCCGGCTTTAGCGTTCTCCACCGGCGTCGGCGTGCCGGCGCCTGTCAGCCCCAACCGGCGGATCGAGATCTCGGCGCGCTCCTGCATCCGGGCATCGTTCGCGTTGAGGTTGCGGGTGAAGCAGCAGTACTCCAGCTGAACCCCGTTGGGGTCCTTGAAGTAGATCGACTTGGCCCAGTCGTGGTCGACCACATCCGTCACCTCGACGCCGCGGGCGATGAGCGCGTTGCGCATCTCGTCGAGCCCCGCCTCGGAGCCCGCCTCGAACGCAAAGTGATAGAACGCGTTCGGCACCCCGAGCCCGTGGTTGATCCCGGCGTCGTACTGCGCCGGTACGCCCAGCACGCCCCGCGCTTCCATGAAGGCAATGAGCTGATCGCGGCCGGTGTCGAAGAAGATGTGGCGGATCTGCCCGCCTTCCTTGACCCTGAGGGTGTCGCAGCGCACCGCCTTGAACTTCAGGACGTTCTCGTAGAAGTCACGCGTCCGGTCGAGATCCAGTGTCGAGAGGCCGATGTGCGAGAACCCCTTGTGCGACATCGTGGGCCTTCCTTTCAGCCGAGTACGCGCTTGTAAGTGGCTTCGTCGAACCCGACGATCAGTGTACGATCTTCCGAGGCGTGGGGGCCGGGAGATTGCCGGACGGCCCGAGCCTCCGTTCCGGTCGGCCCGCACTTCGAGCACCAGACGACGACGAAGCCGTGCATCGATCTCCTCGTTCACTTCTGGATGTTCTCAAATCGGATCTGACCCGAGGAACGTCCGCGCTCGGCCGGATCCCACGACGGTCCTGCGTTCGAGAGACCCGCGAGCATGTAGCCCACGTTCCGGGGGAGATTCCACCAGACCCCCGCGCGCGAGCCCGCGAGCCTACGGACGATCGATCTCGGCGAGTAGAAGCGGCGCGCGACCCACTCTGTCCCTGCCTCGAGCTCCGCCGGCGACATGAGGGCAGGCTCGAAGACGGCGTGTTTCTTTCCGTCGTACTTCGACCAGTCTGTGGTCAGGATCCTTCCGTCGGCAGACAGGCGACGGAAGGTCGGAGTCCCGGGCATGGGCACGACCATGCTCACCGTCGCGACGTCGACGCACGTTTCGTCGAGGAACTGAGCGGTGCGGCGGAAGATTCCGACGTCGTCCTGGTCGAAGCCGAACATGATCCCGAGGTGGACGGCGATCCCGTGGCGGTGCAGGAAGGCGAGGAGCCGGCGGTAGTCGTCGACGCGGTTGTGCGCCTTGTTCGTCGCCTCGAGGCTCTCCTGCGAGATCGACTCGAGGCCCAGGAACAGCGCCTTGCAGCCGCTGCGCGCCGCGAGCTCGACGAGCTCCTCGTCGCGCGCGGCGTTGGCGGTGCACTGGCTCGTCCACCACTTCCCGAGCGACGTGAGGGCCCTGAAGAGCTCCTTCGCATGGCGACCGCGCGCGTCGGGCTCGTGGCGACCTCGCGGACGACCTCGTCAATGGGACGGTATCTCATGGTCCCGGGACCATAGAGGAGCGGGATCGAGCAGTAGTCGCAGCGGTGGGGACAGCCCCGTGTCGCGATCGTGACCGACTTCCCGTATCGCCTTCCCTTGATGAGGTCCCAGCGCGGGGCCGGCATGCCGGCCAGCGATGCCTGCCGGGTCGAGACGTAGACCGGCTCGAGCTTGCCGCGCCGAGCGTCGTTGAGGACGCGTGGCCATGTGTCCTCGGCCTCGGCGACGACGACGGCATCGGCGTGGCGCGCGGCCTCCTCGGGAAGAGCGGTCGCGTGCGGTCCTCCGATCACGACGGGCACACCGCGGCGGCGGAATCCCCGGGCGAGGTCGTAGGCGTGGAGGGCGGACGGCGTCGGCGCGGTGATCCCCACGAGGTCCGCCGGGGCGTCGAACCGCACCGGCTCGACGATCTCGTCCGTGTGTGACACCTCGTGCTCGCGCGGCGTGAGAGCCGCGATCAGCGGCATGGTGAGTTGCGGGAACTGGATCAGCCGGCCCTGGCGGAGACGCCGCGACGCCGGCGACTCGGCGGTGATCAAGTGGACGCGCATGAGCCGGATCGTACAGCAGAGACAGGTGCACGGCGACGCGATCGAGATCCGCTCACCCCCGTGCGGAAGGCGAGAGAAATGACAACGGCCATGCCGAACTACGGGTCGACAACTGGCCTCTGACGCGCGAGGCCTGGCGGTTTCCACGTGCCCGGCTTAGCTGCACGAGTGCTCCTCCTGCTCCGCGAGTATTCCGCGGGAGACGATCCCATCCCGATGACCCGGAAGCGCGAAGCGAGAGGGAGGATGGCGGGGCTACCTTACCGACGCCGTCGGCGGCGAATATCGGCGACGGGGCTTTTCAATACCGACACGAAAATCGGAAAGGTCCTCGTGTCGTTCACACCGGCGAGTGTTCCCGCCAGGAACGAGGCACCATAAGCACCCGAGGGAGGCTGTGCTGGGTTGCCGGAGACGCCTGGGCGGAATCGCCCGCTCCCATCGCGGCCTGCTGCTTTCCTCGTGCTATCAGGAGGGGCCGCGGGCTTGGTCACGGACCGGTCTCGAGGTGCTGTATCCTGACCACGGAGGGCACGATGGCCGATGGCGTGGTGGTCGTGCGAGATCTCTCGGGCGGTCCCATCGTCGAGGACGGGGCGTCCGCCTCGACCCCTGGAAAGTGCCGGTGAACCAATGAGGATCGGCCTCGTCGTTCTCGGGTTTCTCCTCCTCACGGGCTGCCCCACCGCATCCGAGGCGCAGCAGCTCCAGGTCTTCCCCGGGCGCGTGCAATCCATTGCGGGCTCGACGATGGTCCTCGGTGTCGTGCCAGCGCCTGGCAGTGGGTCCGGAAGCATTAAGGTCGACCTCACTGAGGTTCCCCTGGACCAATACAGGGCCCTGGTCAGCGGCGACGAGATCTTCGTGACGGGCGCCATCGTAGGATCCTCGCGAGAGGGCTACCGGATCAGGGCGATATCGATCGAGCGGGTGCCAGCCCAGAGCGTGCGGTGATCCCAGTGGCTTCCCCCAGAAAGGCTGACGGCGTTTGCGGATCGGCTTGGCTGCCGGGCGGCTCAATGAACGACCGCATGATCGGTGCTCCCGCGACGCCCGACCGGCTCGCCGCCCGCGGCATTCCCGACTACGCCAAGTTCCTAGCAGAGCGAGGAATTTAGCGGCCCCTCACGGCGCGCCTGACGAGAGGAGAAAAGCCAACTGGTCGTTGCCGCTCGCGAGGTGGTAAGAGGCGAACACGACGAGCACCAGGCCGAGCGCGATCGGGGCCGCAGTCAGCCAGAGCGGCGGCCGTTCCAAGCGGCCGGTGCGGAGCTCCTCGAGCGTGTGGAACGACCGTCGAATTTGTCGGCCAAGACCAGCGCGACCGCCGCCGCGCCGAGGCCGATGCCGAGCAGGATGAAGCGGACGCGCTCCGGCGCCACCGGGCTCCGCGGGGGAATGGCGGGATCCAGGACGCGGAACTCCTCCCCCAAGCTCGCCCTGGGCAGACGCTTGAGCGCGGCGATCTCCGCTTTCAGCCGAACGACGTCGGGGTACTGGGAGGTGTAAAGCTCCTGCATCTGGGCCAACTCTTGCGTGAGACGGGGGAGCCGGGCGGAGCTCGCCTGGCGTTCGAGGATCTTCGCGTTCTCCTCGACCTAGAACGACGCCAGAGCGTTAGCGACGCGCGCGACCGTCTCCGGATGCCGCCAGCGAAAGACGACGCTGAAGGCGACCGGCCGGCGCCCCCCCTCCGCCCTCGTCAGCTTCACCTGGATATCGCGCCGCAGGCGCTCGACGGCGCCGGCGTCTTCTCCGAGCATTCGGAGCTCCGGGTAGAGATCGAACCGGTCCATGAGGGCCATGAGCCGCGTCTGGCTCAGGGACTTCCTGACTGATCATCTGCAACCGGGTCTCGAGCTCGACGGCGATCAGCGACTTCCCGACTCCCTCCGCTGTCCCGGGGGTGCTCGACCAGCACCGTGGCCGTCGAGCGGTACATGTCGGGAAGCGACATCGCGAAGGTCGCGGCGCTGGCGAGCACCGCGGCAAAGACCACGGTCGCTAGTCGCGTGTGCCGTCGCAAGAGTGCGAGCGCCCCCGTGATCGTGAAGCCGCCGTCGTTCACCGAGCCGGCCACGATCGTCTCGCCATGCTCCACCGCCATTTCAGGGTGGTCGAGAGGTTGAATCCCTTACTTTCCACCACTAAATTTCGGAGCGTCTCGGCCCCCGACCCAAGCGTCTTCGCGATCTTGAGGTTGATGCCCAGATCAAGCTTCGTGGGCTGCTCGCCAGGGAGGTCAGCGGGCTTGGCGCCCGCTAGCCGCCAAACTGATGCACCAGCACCGACCAGAGCGCGCCCATCTCCTGTAGCGGAGGGGGATCGAAGCCCAGCTTGTGGACGGCGGTGTTCACCATGACGAGCTTGCTCTGAGGATCGACGTAGATCCGCTGCCCGTGCGAGCCCTTGAGCATGAACGTCCTGCGTTCGCCGGGAAGGATCCACGTCTGGTAGCCGTAGCCCTCGTTTGGCGTGGCCGTGCTGGGCCACAGATGCGGTTGGTTCAAGCGCAAGGTCGTTGCATCCAGAACCCACGCGGCCGGGATGATCTGACGGCCGCGCCAGTTGCCGTCGTGAGCCAGCAGCAGCCCGAGGCGAGCATAGTCGCGCAGCACGGCGTTCAGGCAGCAGTAAGTGGCCTCCTGGCCCGAGTTGTCGACGAGCCACGTCGCGTCGGCCTCGGCCCCGATCGGCTGCCAGATCTTCTGCTCCAGGTACTCGGCGACCGGCCGACCGATTGCTCGCGCCAGCACGAGCCCAAGCACCTGGGTCTCGACCGAGGCGTAGGAGAACTTCGTTCCCGCCGGACGCTCGCGGCGGTTGCTGAACGACGTTACCGCGCCGACACCGCCTGGGCCCACCCGCATGTACGTGTCGAAGATGAGCTGAAGAGCATCGTCCCGGTTGCCCGGGTCGTCCTCGCTGAACCGGACACCGGACGACATCTGTAGCAAGTGGCGGAGCGACGTACGTCCGTACTCGGTGCCGGCGAGCGCGGGCACGTAGGCGGCGGCGAGATCGTCCACCGACCGGATGCGGCCCTCATCGATCGCGATGCCGATGAGCATCGCCGTCACGGTCTTGGCCATCGACCATGAGGTGAAGCGATGCCGGTCCGTGCGAGCGTACTGGTAGCGCTCGACGAGGATCGTGTCGCCGCGTGCGATCAGAAGGCCCGTCGTCGGGTTGCGCGCGAGGTAGTCATCCAGCGTCAGGTCCGCGCCCCGGAACGTCGGGTTGATATGCGGCTCCGCGACCCGCACGAGGCGCGAGGGCGTCGGCGCCTTGTGAATGAGCCGCCCCCGGAAGATCTCGTCCAGATGGCTGTAGGAGCCGCCGCGCCACCGAGTGCGCCAGTACGTCGCGGGGTTGCCCTTCGGGTAGCCCATGCTCGCACCGAACTCTTCGGCGTCGGGGCCGTCCGTGGCGAAGCGGGGCGGCGGCTCTTCGCCGGCGACCGGCGTATCGCGCGCCGTCGTCGCCGGTGATGCGCAGGCCACGACGCACACCAGCAGCACGAGCGCCCACACTCGCGGTCGCAGGCTCTTCGCGAGCGCGCGGCCTCCAGCGCCTTCGCTCGTCGGCGACTTGCGGGCGCGCGGGGTCTGCTCGGACTTCTCGGGTTCTGTCATGGACCTTCCGCTGGGAATTGTAGGCCCCCGCAAGTACCGGGTTCCAAAATGAACCAACGGCTAGAGCCTACGGAACTTAATGGGAGACAAGCCAACTACGCGGGCCGCATGTAACGATCCAGGGAAAAAAAATCAACGTTGAAGCATTGAAGCAAGCGTACGCGGGACGGTCCGACTCGGCATCGTAGATGTTCAGGCTGACCAGCACCGAGCTGGCCTCTGCTGAGTAGTAGGTTCCGCGTGGTCGCAGAGTATATAAGAAGAAGAGACATGAAGGTTTGGGTTACCGCCCTCTGCATCCTGAGCGCCATGGTCACTCCTACCTTTGGGGAACCGCCCGACACCGTCTTCCTCGAAGAGCTGACGTGGCCGGAGCTGCGGACGTTCGTCCAAACGGGGAAGACGACGATGATCCTCCCGATCGGCGGCACCGAGCAGAACGGCCCGCACATGGCGCTGGGCAAGCACAACGCACGCGTCAGGATGCTTTCGGAGCGGATCGCACGCACGCCACAGTGGCAGCGATCAAAGCATCAACCACCCACCGTCGCTAAGGTGTGCTCATGAAATCGACGACGCGCCTCCGTTTCCTGGTAGCAAGCCTCGTGATTGCCTTCTGCGCCGGGCCCGCAGGCGCGCAAGGGACGACCGGCATCCAGACCGTACCGGGGATGCCGCCGGTGGTTGATCCGAGGAACCTCTACAGCGAGACTCGATCGAACAACTTGAGCCCGGCGGTCGCCAATGTCCCGGCGCGCGTCTACGTGCCCCATCT
>WNFU01005180.1_pt1 | contig 16331 bp, 12 predicted proteins | sample 5400121 | NCBI WGS metagenome assembly WNFU01 (sample SAMN13153360, study PRJNA577476) | soil metagenome | isolation source: 100 cm soil or saprolite under grassland replicate 1 | place: USA:California | collected 2016-06-15
AGGGACGCGCCCACCGTGGTCAACTGGTGGCTGGCCTCCTGGATGGCCCCCCGGCTGGCCCGGTTGGCGTCTGCAACGAACAGGACGGAGTCGGTCATGGGGGCGATGTTCAGGGCGTCGGAGAGTCCCAGCACCGGCGTGGTGTCGATGAGCACGAAATCCGAGCTGGCCTCCAATTGCTTGATCAGCTCCGTCATAGCGGTGGACCCGAGCATTTCGGCGGGTGTGGCCGAGTGGGGGCCGCTGGGGAGCAGCCATAGGTTGTCCAGGCCGGTCCAGAACATGGCATCGAGCGGCTTCAGCTTGCCGGAGAGCACATCGACCAGCCCCAAGCCGTTTGAGTTGGGGAAATACCGTTCGAGCCCGGGCCGGCGAAGGTCGGCCGAGACCAGGACGACTCGCCTGCCGCTTTGGGTCAGCGACACAGCCAGGTTGACTGCGGTAGTGGTCTTCCCCTCGCCTGCCTCGGAGCTGGTGATGATCACGCTCTTCACTTTGTCCTTCGACGCGGCGTACAGGAGCCTGGTTCGCAGCCCGCGGTACGCCTCAGCGGCCTCCGAACCGGGGTCGGCGACGGTGATGACCTTGGTCCCGCCCTTTCGCCTGGGGACGTGGGGGATGATGGCCATGACGGGAGCGCCGGCCCGGCTCTCCAGGTCCTCCCGCCCCCTGACTCGCTGATCCACCCGGTCTCGGAGAAACGCCAACCCGATCCCCAGCGACAGTCCCACGAACACCCCGAGGAGGGCGGCCCTGTTACGATCGGGGCCGGCGGGGCTGCTGGGCAGGCCGGCCGGCTGAATGACCTCGCCCACTCGCAGGTCCCTCGGTGAGATGAACTCGTTCAGCCTGGTCCGCTGATCCGACAGCTGGGCGTTCAGTCCGTTGAGCTTCAGGGTGAGGGTGTTGATGTCGGCCTGATCCTTCGCCCTCAAGAGCCTCTTGTTCGTCGCGCTGATGAGCTTGTTGATCCTGCTGATCTCCCGCTTGATCGGGTCGGTGGCCGTCTTCAAGTCCTGCAGGGCCTGGTCGCGCCGGAGCTTCAGGTAGGCGTCCGCAAACGCCTGAGCAGTGGCCTGGGCGGATTTAGGGCTGGTGGAGGACCCGTTGAAGATGAGGGTCTGGCTGTCCGCCGGGGCTTCTACGCCTATCCCTCCGGGGGCGATCCGCTGCTTTCGCAGCTGCTCATCGGCGATGCTGGCTACCTGCTGCGAGGTGGCCAGCGCCTGCTCGGGCGCCATGACCAGGAACCCATTGGGCGTGTTGGGGTTTTCAGAGGAGAGGTTGATCGGGCGAACCAGAACCTCGGCCGACGATCCGTAGGTCGGCGTCTGCCGGGACGAATAGAAAAGGGCCCCGGCGAGCGCGATGCCCGCGATCGTCAGGATTGACCATTTCCGAAGCCAAAGGACGGCAAGGTACTCCTGCAGCTCGGAGCGTGCCGCGTCTAGGGGCATGTGCTCGTGGCCTGCTTGGCGGGCTTCACCATCTCCGTAGTTTCCCATAACACTGTTCCCGCAACACGTGGATTAGGTTCGGCGAGTTCATGGAAATCCCGTTGTCTTCGGCCCCATTGGCGTCGCCTTACTAGCAGACATCGGCCGTTTGACCCAGGGCTTGACTACACCGGCCCAGACGCTGCTCTGAGCTGGCGGCCCTATCCCGGCTCCCGTGGGAGCCCTGTAGCGGCGTGACGGGGGGGCCGCGGTTCAAGTTGCGCCATAACGACGGGCGCCGAGCTGTACCCCCGCCCGCCGATCGAGCGGCCCATGGTTCAGGTGAAGGATCAGGCCCGAGAGATCAGGATGCGATTCATCTTTCGAAGCTGACGGACCTCGGCCATGCGGACGAGGAACCAGGTGAGGACCAGCGCGGCCAGTCCCCAGAGCCGCCACTCCTGCTCCTCCACCTTCGAGGAGAGGTCTTTCGCCCACTGGTCCGACAGTTCCTTTGCCCGGTCGGGCAGCTTCTTCGCCACCGCCTGAGCTCGCTCGGCCGCCGAACGCTTCCGCCTCCGAGACCGCCGGGCCAGGGCCAGCGCGGCTCCGGTGCCTCCCGCCGCCGTGAGCCCCGTGAGCAGCTTGGTGCGCTGCCCGTTCCTCTTCTCGGTACTCACGTACTCGGTTGAATCCCTCATGGCTCGCCCCTCCTTTTGGACGCGGGACCCGTCACCTCAGTCCTTCCCTGAAAGGCCCAGCCTCACCCCTCCATGGCGCAACTGGCAAATGCGTGGATCGGGTGAGCCCGGTCACACGGGGTGGAGAAAGCTGGCGCTGTTTTCTTCGGCCCTCTCCTCTAGCCTGCCCTCTTCTTGGCTGTCTCGTAGAAAGCACCCGCCCAAACCCCGAGCGCGCACGGGGGGTAGTTTCCTCCCCATCCGTGGATCCGCACAGGCCTGCCGACGATGCGACACCGAGCGACAAACGCACTTCGCGGAGGTCGGTCCTGGTCGTAGTCGTCGCTTGCTTGCTTGCGTTTGCCCTGCTCGCCTGGGGGGCGGTGGCGGTGACCGGCCTGGCTCGCGTGGACGTCCACGTTCAGCACCTCGTCGTGCGGCACCGGGTGGGATGGTTGACCGACGGCTTTCGGGCATTGGCCTGGCTCGGCTCGGTCACGGTTCTGGCCCTCGTCCTGGTCGTGGTGGGAGCCGTCCTGCTGATGACTCGGCGAGACGTCTTGGGGGCGGTTCTGCCCGCCGCTGCCCTGGCTGGCACCATCGTGGCGAAGAACGCAGCCAAGGCGCTCATCGAGCGCCCCCGTCCATCGCCGGCGTCGGCCATCGGGTCGAACACGGGGTTCGCCTTCCCATCCGGCCACGCCGCCGACTCCCTGGCCGCGTATGTCATGCTCGTCATGATCCTGTCGGTTGGTCGAAGCCGCCCTGTGCGGCGGGCCATGTGGTTCGCCGCCGCGGCCCTGGTCCTGGTGGTGGGTGCCTCCCGCGTGTACCTGGGAGCGCACTGGTCGACCGACGTCTTGGGTGGCTGGGCATTGGCCGGGGCCATTGTGGCCATGCTGGCCCGGGCCTTTTCCCTTCCCCGGTTGCCCCCTCCGCGGGATTCGCCGGTCAAGCCTCGAGGGGGACCAGCTCGAACCTGACCGTGTCCACCAGCCCGCGGTCGGTGATCTTGAGCTCGGGGATCACCGAGAGCGCCATGAAGGACATGGTCATGAACGGGGCGGCGATCCTCGCCCCGAGTTCATGGGAGGCCGCCTCCATCCGTTCAACAGCCCCCGCCACCTCCTCCGCCGGCCGGTCGGACATCAGGCCACCGATGGGGCAGGGAACCTCCGCCAGGACCTGTTCGCCGGCCACGGCGACCTGGCCGCCGCCGATCTCCGCCAGCCTGTTCACCGCGGCCGCCATGTCCGCGTCGTCGACCCCGACCACCATGACGTTGTGGGCGTCATGGGCGTGAGTCGAAGCGAGGGCCCCCCGCTGCAGGCCGAACCCCGAGACGAAGCCCAGCCCCATCCTGCCCGTCTCCCTGTGTCGCTCGATCACCGAGATCTTGGCCAGGTCCCGCGCGGGATCGGCCACCGCCTGCCCATCCCGCCGGGCAGGCTCCGTGACCAACGCCCGAGTGACGATCTGGCCGGCGTCCACTCCGATCACCCGGACCCTGCCGCCTACTCGGATGACGAAGTCGTCGGCGGTGAGGGTGGGGAGCCGGACGCTCCCGCGCATCCAGTCCGGGGCGGCGACCTTTGGGATGTCGACCGCTCGTCCCTCCTCGGCAACCATCCGCCCGCGCTTCCACACTGCCGTCGGCCGGAAGTGCTCCAGGTCCGGCACCGCCACGAGGTCGGCCACGAAGCCGGGGGCGACGGCGCCATGCTCGTGCAAACGGTGGTAGCGGGCGGCGAAGAGCGTTCCCATCAGCACGGCGTGATAGGGCGGGCATCCCATGGCGACCGCCTTGCGGATCACGTCGTTGATATGCCCTTCCCGCAGGAGCTGGTCGGGCTCACGATCGTCCGTGCACAGGAGGCAGTTGCCCGGGCCGAACCTCTTCACCAGGGGGAGGAGCGCCTCCAGGTTCCGCGCCGCCGACCCCTCGCGGATCATGATCCACATGCCCAGGCGGCGCTTCTCAAGGGCTTCTTCGTAGGTCGTGCATTCGTGGTCGCTCCGGACACCCGCGGCCAGGTAGGCGCTCAGCCCCTTCCCCGAAAGCCCCGGCGCGTGCCCGTCCAGGTGGAGCTTGCCCGCTCGTCGGGCAGCCTGCACCTTGGCCAGCGAGGCCGGGTCGCCCGCGACCACGTCGGGAAAGTTCATCATCTCGGCGACGCCGATGGCCCGGGGTTCTTCAGCCAGGAACGCCGTGATGTCTTCGGCCTCCACGGTGGCGCCGTTGGATTCGAAGGCGCTGGCCGGCACGCACGAGGACACCATCACGTAGAGGTCCAGAGGGACTCGGTCCGCCGCCGTCAGTAGGGCCCTCACGCCCTCGAGGCCGAACACGTTGGCGATCTCGTGGGGGTCGATGACCACGGTGGTCGTGCCCCAAGGCAGAACGGCTCGTGCGAACTCGTCGACCATCAGCTTGGTCGACTCGATGTGCATGTGGCCGTCGATGAACCCGGGCAGCAGGATGAGCCCGGTCGCGTCGAACTCCTCGATGCCCTGGTAGGCGGGACCGACGCCCGCGACGTGCTCGCCGGCCACCGCCACGTCGACCTCGAGCAGCTCGCCGGTGAACATCGACAGGACACGGCCGCCCTTGATCACCAGGTCGGCCGGCTGATCACCTCGAGCAACGGCCAGCCTGTGGGCCAGATCCTCCGTGCTCGATCCGCTCCTCATGCTGGCTCGTTACTCGCTGCACAGGCCATTGGTTTGTACGCTTAGGTTGCCACGTCGGGCCACGTCTGTGTAACGGGGGAATACCCGCGCTCTTAGGCCTCTTCGCGTTCGTAGGGGACGCCGAGGTCCGCGGGTGCACCCAGCCGCCGGGCTCGGCCGGCCGCCGCCAGGAGGACCGCGACCACCGTGAACAGGTAGGGAAGCATGCCCAGGAAGAACGGGGAGATGGTGATGCCCTCCGCCTGGAAGTAGAAGTTCAGGGACTCCATCAGCCCGAACAGGTAGCCTCCGAGCAGAGCTCCCAGCGGATTCCACCGGGCGAAGATCACCAACCCGATGGCGATCCACCCACGTCCGGCGGTCATCCCCTCGTTCCAGCCCGGCGTGCGGGCGAGCGACAGATACGCGCCGGCCAGCCCAGCGAGCGACGCTCCCGCAATCACCGCCCCGTACCGGACCAGGGTCACGCTGACGCCCATGGCGTCTGCGGTCGCAGCGTTCTCTCCCACGGCCCGCAGGTGCAGCCCCAGGCGGGTGCGATACAGCACCAGCCACAGTACGACCACCAGTCCGTAGGCCACGTAGACCAGGAGGTTCTGCTGGAAAAGAATCCGGCCCAAGCCTGGGATATCGGCCAGGCCCGGGAGGCGAAGGACATGGAACGCGACCCTGGCCGGATTGCCCACGGAGTTCCGGCCGAGCAAGGCGGAGAGGCCGGTCCCGAAGATCGTCAAGGCCAGGCCGCTCACCACTTGATTCGCGCGAAGGCTCACGGTGAGGACGGCGTGGAGCAGCCCCATGGCCGCTCCGGCGATGAGTGCCACCAGGACGCCGACGGCCAGGTTGCCCGAGGCATTGGTGGCCATGAATCCACTGACCGCCCCCACGAGCATGATCCCCTCGAGGCCGAGGTTCAGGATGCCGGCCCGCTCGGCCACGATCTCTCCCGCCGCCGCGAAGACGATGGTGGTTCCCGCGGCCACGGCGACCCCCAGAGTTGCGATCCACACGCTTCCGCGGGCCGTCACACCGAGGAGACCGAGATCTAGACCCATCACGGATCTCGTCCGAGTGCGTGCGGGCGGCTCACTGCCCATCTCTTCCGGACTTGCCTTCGCCCAGCGCCAGCCCAGCCGCACGCAATGGAGCAGGTTCGGCAACGCCCTCCTCCGGAGCTCTCTCCAGAGCTATGGCCTCGATCGGCTTGCCGGGAGCCCATCGCACCCGATATCGGGCGAGGAACTCGGCCGCTAGGGTGATGAAGAGGATCACTCCCTGCAGGACGCCGACGATCGAAGCGGGAACGCCCAGGGTCTGGAGAGAGAACCCTCCCACCTGAAGCGCGCCGAACAGCACGGCCGCGATCAGGACGCCGATCGGAGAGAACCGCCCGAGCGTGGCCACGATGATCCCCGTGTATCCGTAGTTCGCCGAGATATCGGGCTGGATCCGATGGACGATCCCCGACACCTCACCCATCCCTGCGACCCCCGCCAGTGCGCCCGAGGCCAGCATGACCAGGACGATGTTCCGAGCCACCGGCATCCCGGCGTACCGGGCAGCCCCAGGGCTCTCGCCGATCAGCCGGACCTCGTATCCCCACCGGGTCCCCCGCAGGATGAACCACAGGAACAGCGCGGCGGCCACGGCGACCAGGAATCCCCCGTGGAGCCGAGTGCCGGGGATCGACGGGAGGGTGGCGTTGTGGGAAAAGGGTTTGGAAAGGGGAAAGCCCAGACTGGCCGGGTCTCGCCAACGACCGTGCACCAGATAGTCGACGAACAGGATTGCCACGTAGTTGAACATCAAGGTAGTGATGATTTCGTTTACGGTCAGCTTGGCTCGTAGCAATGCAGGGCCGAGTGCCCACAGAGCGCCGCCTACAGCGCCCGCCGCGATCATGGCGAGCAGGAGCAACGGGCGAGGAACATCCGGGTACCAGAGCGCGATGGCGGTGGCGAACGTGGCGCCCATGTAAAGCTGGCCTTCGGCGCCGATGTTCCACAGGAGCATCCGCCCCGCCAGCGCTACGGCGAGCCCGGTCAGGATCAGGGGAGTGGCCGCTACCAGGGTTTCGGCGACCGCGTCGAGCGATCCGAACGCTCCGCTCCACATGGCGCGGTAGCTTCCGGCGACGGGGAGCCCCGTCGCCACGAACACGACAGCCCCGACGACGAGGGCCAGGACGATCGCTTCCAGCCGGAGGAGGGCCAGCCTCCGGCCGGACGTTAGGGTGCGCCGCTCCAGGACGACTGGTCCGATCCGCCGCACGCTCACGCGCTGCTCCCCGCCATGTGCAGACCCAACTCCTCGATCTCGCATTCGGCTCGAGGGACCAGGGCGACCAGTCGGCCATCGAACAACACGCCGATGGGGTCGGCCAGAGCAAGCACTTCGTCCAGGTCCTCGGAGATCAGAAGGATGGCCGCGCCGGCCTCCTGTTGGCCCATGAGGGCTCTGCGCACACCCTCCGTGGCACCGACGTCCAGCCCTCGGGTGGGATGGACGGCCACGATCAGCGAAGGCCGTTCGGCCATCTCCCGAGCCAGAAGGAGGCGCTGCAGGTTCCCGCCGGAAAGAAGCCGGACCGGAGCGTCGGCAGAGAGCGCCCGGATGCCGAAGGTGGCCAGCATTCGCCGCGCTATCTTGCGCGCCTCGGCGAGGTCGAGGAACGGTCCGCGGCCCACGGGCGGACGGCGGTACGCCTTGAGGACGGCGTTCTCCGCGATGCTCATGCCAGGGACCAGACCCGAGCCCAATCGATCCTCGGGCACGTGGGCCACCCCGGCTTCGATCATGGACCTGGCAGATCGGTTGGTCATGTCCCGGCTCTCGAGGACCACCCGGCCGCTCGTCGTTCGGCGAAGGCCGGTGATCACCTCGGCCAGTTCGCGCTGTCCGTTCCCGGCAACCCCGGCGATCCCGAGAATCTGTCTGGCCCGGACCTCCAGCGACACATCCACCAGACCGGGGAGTCCTCGATCGTTGCGCGCGGAGATGCCCTCGAGGCGGAGGACCGGTTCGCCGGGTGAGGTCGCCCGGGCGGACGTCTCCAGGAGGACCTCTCGCCCGACCATCATCCGGGCGAGCTCCCGCGGGCTGGTCTCGGATGGAACCTTGGTCCCCGCAACTCTGCCGGACCGGAGAACGGTGATCCGATCGGCCACGGCCAGGACCTCGTTCAGCTTGTGGGTGATGAACACCACCGCGGCTCCGTCAGCCGCCATCGACCGCACGGTGCCGAACAGGTCTTGGGCCTCGCGCGGGGTGAGGACCGCGGTCGGCTCGTCGAGGATCAGCACGCGAGCCTGTCGGTATATAGCCTTTAGGATTTCCACCCGTTGCTGCTCTCCCACGGACAGCTGCCAGATACGGGCATCCGAGTGCACCGGCAGGCGATAGCGCCGGGCGATCTCATCGACCTGCCGGACTCCGGCTCGTTTGCCCAGCCACAGCCGGGGCTCCTTCCACCCGAGAAGGACGTTCTCGGCAACGGTCATTGAGTCCACCAGCTTGAAGTGCTGGTGAACCATCCCGATCCCGTTCTCGATGGCATGGCGGGGTGAGCGAAAGGTCGCGGGCCGGCCCTGCAAGACGATCTGGCCGCCCTCGGGCCTGTACAGCCCGGCCACCACTCGCATCAGCGTGGTCTTGCCGGCGCCGTTCTCACCCAGGAGCGCGTGGACCTCTCCCGCCTGGATCTGCATGTCCACGTGATCGTTGGCGACCAGACCGGGGAAACGTTTGACGATCCCCCGGAGCTCGACGAGGGGTGAGTCTTCCCCGGTCACCTGGCTCATGTCGGCATCGACAAGAAACGGCGGGGCGGCCCCACAGGACCGCCCCGGCAGCGCTCCCTCCCTTCAGCTCGCGGGGATGCTTCCCTCCACGCCCTGGACGAACCATTGCCAGGACAGGGCATCCTTCAGGGACATGGTCTGCCCCTGGGGAACTTTCAACGCGCCCGACTGGTCATAGATGGGTCCGGACAGGACATGGAAGGACCCTGACTTGATCTCCTGCAACTTCTGGTTGACGAGAGACTTCACGTCCCCCGGCACCAGTTCCGATGGTGGAGCGATGTTGATCAGGCCATCCGCCGCGGACCCATAGTACGAATCGGATTTCCAGGTCCCGTCGAGGACCGCATTCACCCTCGAGATGTAGTAGGGACCCCAGTCCCACACTGGGGAGGTGAGAAACGCCTTCGGCGCGAACCGCCGCATGTCGGAGTCGTATCCGATCCAGTAGGCGCCCCGAGCCTGGGCCGCCTGCCCCGTTGCAGGGGAGTCCTCGTGCTGAGCGAGGACGTCGGCCCCGGCGTCGAGCAGGCTCTCTGCGGCCGCCCGCTCCTTGGCGGGGTCGTACCACGAGGAGACCCACACCACCTTGACCTTGGCGTTCGGGTTGACCGAGCGCGCGCCCAGCGTGAATGCGTTGATCCCTCGGACTACTTCCGGGATGGGGAAGGCAGCCACGAAGCCGATCGTGTTGGACTTGGTCAACTTGCCGGCCACTAGCCCCGACAAGTACCGAGCTTCCTCCATCGCCCCGAAGTAGTTGCCCATGTTTGGAGCAGACTTGTAGCCCGAGCAGTGCTCGAACTTGACCTTGGGGAACTCCTTGGCCACCGCGAGGGTTGGGTCCATATACCCGAACGACGTGGTGAAGATGACGTCGTTTCCCTGCTGGGCGAGCTGCCTGATCACCCGCTCGGCCTCGGACGGAGTCTCGGGTACGTTCTCCACCTTGGTGGTCTTGACCCGGCCGACCAGGGCCTTCTCCAGCTCCAGGCGCCCCTGTTCGTGCTGGTAGGTCCATCCACCGTCGCCGGGCGGGCCGATGTAGACGAAGGCCGCCTTGGCGACTTTCTTGCCGCTGCCTGCCGTCTTCGTCGTGGCCTTCGACGAACACGCCGCGGCAACGAGCGCGACGATCGCGACGGCGGCGATCGATCGACCGAGCCTGAGATTCCTCGTCACAGCCTTTCCCCCCTTCCTTGCAACCCTGGCTGTCTCTTCAGAAGCCAATCACGTTCCAGCCTGCAAAATCCAGGGCTCGCCGGATATCCGGCGAGCCCTGAGTTCCGACTGCGTCCAGGCGGCGAGACTAGTCGTGGGGGAAGTCGATGGTCACCCGCATAGGGTCCTGGAGCACATGCACGCTCCAGCATGATGCGCGGTTCAGGCCGAAGGCCCAGGAAAGAGTGGCCTCGTAGTCGCCTGTTTGCCTTGCCTCAGCGAGTCCGATGTACCCGGGTCGGAAGTCATGGGGCCCCGAGTACGTAACCGTGTATTCGTCTGCGGTCATGTCGATGCCGGAAGCGCCGTGAAAGACGATGACGGCATACCGGCTGCCATCCATGGAGACCGGGTCGCCCGAGCCGTCCTCCGTGATCGGAGGAGTGGCGGGGACGAGTTCGTAGCGAGGAAGGCCGAAGTACTGCGCGTCGGAGGGCGGGCCGAACTCGAAGGTGACACGGTCGTATCCGTCGTGGGTCCCAATCCGGACGTCGACCAATGTCGCGAGGGAATCTTCGATTCCGCCTCTCATCGGCTCACAGGCCTTCGGCTCGGAGGCAGCCCTGTGGGCTTTATCTGTCTTCGGCTTGGCCTTCGGGTCCGCCGGCGAGGCGGTTGGACCGCTCGATCGCGGCGCCGACGTAGTGGCGCGGTCGTGAGGGCCGCCCGCGGACGGCAACGTGGCAGAACCGCATGCCGCTAGTCCCAGGGCCACGGCAGCCAACAGGATCACCAGCCTTTTCATCTCGTCCTCCTCTCGAATGGGACGAGCTGAGAATCAGCTGGCGGCGTCACCGTGTCTTCGCCGAGCCGTAACGATTCGTTCTCAGGCTCAGCCCTTGCCGCCCTCGCCACCGATCTCCTGTTGCCCCGCCCCCAGCCCCACGTAGTGGGGGACGGGCTTGGGGCCGGGCACGTCGGGAGCGGGAGGTGGAGGACCTTTCGGCGTCACCGGCGGGTTCAGGCCGACCAAGTCATCCGGCTTGATCGGAATGCGATTCAGCTCTCGCCCGGTGGCCGCTCGGAGCGCGGCCGCGATGGCCGCCGGAGCCACGATGGTGGAGGGCTCGCCCGCCCCCTTGGCCCCGAAAGGCGTACCCGGCTCCGGTTCCTCGATGATCTCGGAGACGACCGAGGGCATGTCCAGGATCGTGGGGATGAGGTAGTCGGTGAAGGAAGCGTTTCGGACCGTGCCGTCCACCACCTGGATCTCCTCCATCAGGGCCAGGCCCAATCCTTGAGCGGTGCCGCCTTCGATCTGGCCCCGTACGCTCTGCGGATTGATAGCCCGCCCGACATCCTGGGCTGCGGCTATCTGCACCACCCGGACCAGGCCGAGCTCGCTGTCCGCTTCGACGACGGCTCGTTCGGCGGCGAAGGCGAAGCTGACATGGATCTCGCCCTGGCCGTTCTGATCCATGGCCTCCGTGGACCGGTGATGGAAGGTGCGCGTCTGCTCGATGGGCTCGTCCAGGAAGTCTTGGATCGCGCCGACGACCTCACCGTTCAGCGTCACCTGCCCTTCGCCCAGGGTTGCCGTCCAGCTGCTTTGCGGACGGACTCGCTCGACGACCCGGCGAATCAATTCATCTTCGACGGCCTGGCAGGCAAGCTCCACCGCGCCGCCCGACATCACGGTCTGACGCGACGCCGAGCTCGAGCCTGCGGAGCCGATCTGGGTATCGCTCGGGTGCAGGATCACACGCTCGACGCCGAGAACGGTCCGGGCGACCTGGGTGAAGATCGTGTGCACGCCCTGGCCCACCTCGGCCGCGGCGCAGTGCACCTCCACGACCGGCCCATCCGGCCCGGCGGCCAGCGTGACGCGGGCCTCCGACGAATCGTCGAACCCCTCGCTGTAGGCGATGTTCTTGTAGCCCACGGCGAAGCCGACGCCGCGCGTGAGGGACTCTCCCCGTCCAACGTTGCCGGCTACGCCGCCGGGGAGCGTGATCGGATCGCGCCTGCCCCCCTTCGGAGGCGCGTCTTCGGGCGGCAAGGGGATCGCCGCGCAGGCCCGGATCACCTCGCGGACGGGGGCGGCGCCCTCGATGACCTGGCCGGTCGGGAGCACCGAGCCCGTGTGCAGCGCGTTCATCAGCCGTAGCTCCACCGGGTCGATGCCCAGGGCTTCGGCCAGCTTGTCCATCTGGGACTCGTAGGCGAACCCCGCCTGCACCGCGCCGAAGCCTCTCATCGCGCCGCACGGCGGATTGTTCGTGTAGACGCAGGTTCCTTCGATCAGGGCGTTCGGCACCTCGTAGGGTCCGCAGGCGAAGGTCGAAGCGTTGCCGATCACCGCCGAGGAGCTGGAGGCATAGGCCCCACCGTCGACGATGAGCCGCGCCCTCACGTTCAGCAGCCGGCCGTCCCGACCGGCACCATGGCGCATCCAGACGCGGGACGGGTGGCGATGGACGTGGCCGTAGAACGACTCCTCCCGGCCGTAGGACATCTTCACGGGGCGACCGGTGTACACGGCGAGCATGCACGCATGGATCTGCATGTGGACATCCTCGCGGGCGCCGAACGCACCTCCGACACCGGCCAGATACAAGCGGACCTTGTCCTCCGGCAGATCGAGGCAAGGAGCGATCTGCTGGCGATCGACGTGCAGCCATTGCGTGGAGACATACAGGTCGACGCCGCCGTCCTCGGCCGGGATCGCCATGCCGGCCTCCGGACCCAGCGGCGCCTGATCCTGCATCCCCGTCTCGTAGTAGCCCTCGACCCACACGTCCGCTTCGGCCTCGGGGTCGCCGTGGACGATTCGCACGTGGCGAAGGACGTTTCCGAAGTTGTGGAGCTTCGGCGCGTCTGGTTTCAGGGCCTCCTCCATGTCGGTCACGGCTGGAAGGACCTCGAAGTCGACGACGATCCTCCCCGCTGCTCGTCGGGCCAGCTCGGGATGCTCGGCCGCCACGATCGCCACCGGCTCACCCTGGTAGCGGACTCGATCCGTCGCCAGGACCGGCTGGTCGGAGAACTCGAGGCCGTAGGTCTTCTTGCCCGGCACGTCACCGGCCAGCAGGACGGCATGGACGCCCGGAGACGCCACCGCCTGCGAGATGTCGATCGACCGGATCCGGGCGTGGGGATGGGGCGACCGGAGCGTGTGACCCCAGAGCATGTCCTCGTGCCACAGGTCGCTCCCGTAAGCGAACTCGCCCTTCACCTTGGGAACGCCGTCCACCCGCCGAGCCGACGTCCCCACGCCCTCCCCGGCCCTGGTGAGGGTTCCCGTGGTCCCCGGCGTCTCGGTCCTCATGACAAGCCTCACCGGCGCGAAGCGATGACGCGGCCCATCCGCCTGCCCTCTGCCGCGATGGCTTCCTCGTCCACATGCACCAGCCGGCCATCGCGCACCACCAGGCGACCCTCCACGAACAGGTGACGAACCCGCAGCGGAGCGCAGTGGGCAAGCGCGGCCACCAGATCAGCTTCCGCGCCGGCGAAATCGAGACCGTCGACCGAGAACAGGGCCATGTCGGCCCGCTTTCCCGCTTCCAGCGAGCCGAGGTCGTCCCAACCGAGGCAGGCAGCACCGCCGCGGGTGGCCACCCGAAGGGCGTCGCGGGCGCTCATAGCCTTGGGATCCCCGGCGGCCCGGCTCACCAGCATGCCCTGCCGAACCTCTGCCAGCAGGTTCCCCACGTCGTTCGAGGCGGATCCGTCCACTCCCAAGCCGACGGTGGCGGACTCGTCGAGGAGGGCCCGGGCGGGAGCGATACCAGAGCCCAGCCGGAGGTTCGAGCTGGGGCACCAAGCCACGCCCGTGTCGGTATCGGCGATCCGGCGGATGTCCTTGTCCGCCAGATGGACGCAGTGAGCCAGCCATACGTCGGGACCGAGCCATCCCCATCCGTCCAACAGCTCGACCGGGCGGACACCGAACCGCTCCTGACAGAAGGCCGCCTCGTCCAGCGTTTCCGCGATGTGGGTGTGCAGCCGAACCCCGAGAGCCCGAGCCAGGTCGGCCGAGTCCTCCATCAGTCGCTGGGTGGCCGAGAAGGGCGAGCACGGCGCGATGGCGACCCTGAGCATCGAGCCTGGGCTCGGGTCGTGGAACCGCCGGATCACAGCCTGGGTGTGATCCAGGATCGTGTCTGCATCCTGACATACCTCGTCTGGAGGAAGGCCGCCCGCCGACTTGCCCAGGTCCATCGAGCCGCGGCACGGATGGAACCGCACTCCGATCTCCCGAGCTGTGTCGATCTCAGCCTCCAGGAGTCCCTCCTCGCCGGCGGGGAAGACGTAGTGGTGGTCGGTGGTGGTGGAACAGCCCGAGAGGGCCAGCTCGGCCAGTCCCACCGCGGCTGCGGCCCGCTCCCATTCGGCATCCACGCCAGCCCATACCGGGTACAGCTCGGTGAGCCACCCGAACAGGCCCTCCTGGGCCGCGCGGACCCGGGTCAGCGTCTGGTACAGGTGATGGTGGCTGTTGATCAAGCCCGGGAGGGCGATGGTGCCTCGGCCGTCCACGACCTCGGCGCCCTCGGCACCGACGGCCCTCCCCCCGCCGACCCACGCCACTTGGCCGTCGTCGACCAGGATCGATCCGCCGGGGATCTCTGTCCCGCGGTCGTCCATCGTCACGACGACCTCGCACGAGTCGATCAGCAGCTTCGTCACGCTTTGCTCACTGTTCCCGAAGCGAGCCGGACCGCGTCGAGGATCTTCTCGTAGCCGGTGCAGCGGCACAGGTTTCCCGAGAGGGCCTCGCGGATCGTGGCCTCCGATGGGTTGGGCTCGGTCTCGAGCAGATCCGTCACGGCCACGACGAGCCCGGGGGTGCAGAAGCCGCACTGCACGGCGCCTGCTTCCACGAAGGCCTGCTGCACGGGGTGCAGGGAGTCACCGGTGGAGAGGGCTTCGACCGTGCGTACCTCGGCCTGGTGGGCCTGGGCGGCCAGCACGAGGCACGCGCACACCAGTTCGCCGTCCAGCCACACCGTGCACGAGCCGCACTCGCCCTGCTCGCATGCGTTCTTGGACCCGGGCAGGGCCAGATGCTCCCGGAGCATGTACAGGAGGCTCGCTCCGGGCCAGACGTCGGTCTCCTGCCACTCCCCGTTGACGTTGGTCCGAACCAGCATCCCCTTCTCCTCAGGTGTTACTTCGCCTGTCATCCAGAGCCCACCGCAGTGCTCTCATGGCCAGTACCCGGCACGCGTGGCGGCGGTACGCGGCCGTGCCCCGCACATCGTCGATCGGTCTGGTGGCCGAGGCGACCAGCTCCCCGAACTCCTCGACGGCCTGGTCAGAGATCGCGGCCGCCGGATCGTCCCACGCCCCCGCTTCTGCGAGGACACGCGCGGCGAGGGCCTCCGCGTCGGGAGCCCGTACGATCGTGGGGGCCACCGACCCCAGAGCAACCCTGACGGTGCGGCCGTCCTCATCAAGTACCAGGCAGAGCCCCGCCATCGAGATGACCATGGCGTTGCGCGTCCCGATCTTCGAGAAGGACCCGGGGCCGCGGACATTCTCCCATCGAGCCCCGAGGATCAGCTCGTCTGGGTGGAGCGCGTTCTTCTTCGGGCCGACCATGAACTCGTGCCATGGAAGGAACCGCGTCGCGCCGCCGGCCTTCCCCAGGACGATCTCCGCGTCGTAGGCGGCGAGCACGGGGAGGGCATCGCCGGCGGGGGAGGCGGTCCCCAGGTTGCCGCCGACGGTCCCCCGGTTCCGGATCTGAGGCGACCCCACTGTTCGGGAGGCCTGCACCCACGGCGCGAACTCGGGCAGCTCTCGCATGATCCGGGTGTAGGTCACGCCCGCGCCGAGGAAGACCGACCCGTTCTCCTTGCGCCACCGTTGCAGTTCGGGAACACGGGAGATGTCGACGATGGCCTCCGGCCGATGCCGGTCGAAGTTCAGCTCGACCATGACGTCGGTTCCACCTGCGATGGGAAGCGCCTCCGGATGCCGGGTCTTGACATCCAGCGCTTCCTCCAGCGTTCGCGACAGGAAGACGTCCACTACCGCCATCCCCCCTCATCTGTTCCGGCCGAGCACCGCGGTCGGCCCGGACGATCCGTGCGCTCAAGGATACTTCCAGGGGATGGCGCCCTTGAAAGGTCTGACCTCTGAGATGTATGGTCCGGCCACTCCCCAGAAGCGTTCCGGAGGTGACGCCGCGATGAGCACCCGGCAGACCGTCACCGCCCGAATGGTCGGCCAGTCTGTTCCCTTTCGCGGAGCGGAGCTCCAAGTCACCGGCAAGCTGAAGTACCACACCGACCTTCACATGCCGAACATGCTCCACGGCAAGGTTGTTCGCTCCGAGGTTCCCCACGGGCGCATCCGTGGCATCGACACGACCAAGGCTCTCCAGGTGCCCGGGGTGGTTGCGGTGCTCACCGCTGCCGACGTCCCCAACAACGTGGGCGGGATCATCCTGGCTGACTGGCCCATCCTTGCGAACGACCGGGTTCGTCAGGTCGGTGACGCCGTCGCCCTGGTCGCTGCGGAGTCGCCGAGCGCGGCCCAGGCCGGCGCCCGGG
>WNFU01005285.1_pt1 | contig 16326 bp, 14 predicted proteins | sample 5400121 | NCBI WGS metagenome assembly WNFU01 (sample SAMN13153360, study PRJNA577476) | soil metagenome | isolation source: 100 cm soil or saprolite under grassland replicate 1 | place: USA:California | collected 2016-06-15
AGGCGATAATGCCGAGTTCCAGATAATGCCGAGCAGTTTCATTTTACTCAATATTTATGGGCCTTCCAGCGTGATCAAGCTCGGCATTATAAGAGTCCGCCCTGATCCGTGAGTTGCAGCTTCCTGCTGCGGTCGGGCCAAACGACCTTTCAGTTTTTCGGAGAATTTCAGGCACACAGCCAAGGCTTCGTGAGAAACACCTCGTTTCAGAGCTATTGAGGATCCCGGATTATGCCGATGAAAAAGTGGGCTTTCCCTCAATCTATCAATAGTTTTCACATCTCACTCGGCATTATCTGGAACTCGGCATTATCGCCCAAAAATTCTCCACTTGTCTAATCTTGAAGACATCTATAGTGAATCTTGCCAGGACTGACGCATCCCGAATCCCAATAATCCGCTCTCCACTTCGTCATCAAAACCAAATTTGTGGGGAGCCACCAATTGCCGACCATTCACGACACTGCCTATCCGCGATTGAAAAGCTCCGTTGCCGAAAAGGATCGGTCGGATTTGAATCGGAAGCCTCCGCGGCTTCTTGGCATCGGGCTGATGGCGGCTCGAAAACAGATCCTTGCAAATTTTGCACGTGCGGTCGGCTGCTGGCAAGCGCTAAAATTTCTTGCCGAGGCCGGCGAAAGTGACTCGGCTGCGCACGGGGTCATCCCTTATCTTGTGACGCCAGCCGCCGGCGTCTTTATCAAGCCAGAGTGTGGCGATCATCCGTGCTCTTTGGAGCGCGCCTAAAAGGATGCCTCGTGGTTATCCGCTAAGTTTCTTCCGGCCCTTACCAACAGATCAATCAATTCTCGAACCGTCTGCAACAGTTCTTCGCCAGCGCGATCAACGTGCTCACTAGCCGGTCTGAAATCAGGAAGGTCCCGCAAAGCCAGGAGTTCATCGTAATACTGACTCCACGCACGGCGAAATGTATATTCAAACGATTCCTTGTGGCGGCGATTTACAATTGACTCGGCCAGGCTGTCCAGATGATCTGTTTCTGTAAATGTCGAAAAATCGCCGCTGACGGGCTGGCCGAGGACTACAGAGTCATCCATCTTTGCTCGTTCATAGAGACGGCGCAGCGGTTCGCTGCGCCTAAGCGCGTTGTGAAGGCGCTGACACGCCGTCGCTAGTTCACCCACTCGCTGATCATAAAGGGAGATCTTCGCTTGGATATCTGGATGATATTGGGCGAAGTGTTCCAGGCTGTCTGCTGCTGACGGATAAATTAGATCCTTGGCTGCGCGTATGCGTTCAAATGTCACCGTATGATGCCACCACGTCCAAACTTTTGTGTGTGCTAAGAGATTCTCCACTGCTCGAAGTGGCGGCAGCAAAGGCTTGATAACATTATTAATCCACCCCTGAGCTGTTGTTTGGCCAATCCTTTGCTCCACAGGCTCGTCCGATTTGCGGTGATCTCTGATCGCCACAAGCACCGTGACGATCGCCGCTATCACGAAGGCGAGCCATACCCAACGCCGGTATGGGTCGAGGATCGGTTGGATGTAGTTTGCTATCAGATTACTCGTCACGCCGCCGATGAGTAGAATGGCTGCGATGACGGCCGGGATGATCCAAGAACGTCGCCGATGTGGCTGGGCTTTTCTGAACACGGATAAAAAACAGCCTCCTTCATAAACTACCGCTGACTACGCTTGATCAAGCAGCGAGATTATATGGCTCGCCTCTTGATTGGGGAACCTGACTTCCCTGCCCTGTACTCATTCGATAGAAGCAGAAAAAACTAGAAGCCTTGAGGGCTTCCAGTCGCCTCATCCCCAAGCCCGGTGACCAGGCGCAAAAGCCTTGCTAGGATGAATCGCCTGGAAAGTGGCTACGTCCCCTCGCCTTCAACGGGACGACAAGTCCGCATACTCCACCTAAGCGATCTGCATTTTGGAACAAAACACGCCGCCAAAAATCAGGACTATCTACTTGCCGTTATTAAGGACGAACTCCATAGCCGCTTCGACCGTGTTGTGATCACAGGCGACCTCTTCGATAGCATATGGAAGCGGAAATGGCGTGCGTTCGAGAGCTTTCGACAGAGCCTCAGATTGATTACTGACAATGACCCCATTGTCATTCCGGGCAACCATGATTCCCGAATCATGGGTAACCGGTTCTGGAAATTCGGTGAGTCTTACAGATATCTGGCGGAACTCGGTGTCCGCCCGCTGCACGATGATGCTACGTTGTAATGCTTATTCTTCTGTTTCAATTCTTCGAAGGGAGGCAACTACGCAAAAGGCGAAGTGATCGAGGAGGACCTCGTGCGTCTTGCTACCGAATATCACATACTGGCAGGTCGCAATCCGGACGTGAAGAAGTGGCTTCGTGTTGGTCTAGTGCATCACCACCCATTCAAATTCGAAGCAGCGGCAGAGGGAATGACTTCTAAACTGCTGAAGGCGTCTGGGATTCCTGAGGGCGCACTTCTTGATATGAATCGGTCTGATCGTTTTGTGAGTTGGTATGCGGACCGGGGAATTCAGTTAGTCCTTCATGGGCATCGCCATGTGCATCGAAAAATAACCCAAGCCGTTCCAGTTCAGTGCCCCACAGGAGTTACCGCAGTCGAAGTGACTGCCATTGGCTGCGGCACCTCACTTGGCGCAGAAGGCATAGCAAAGAGCTTCAATCTCATCAGTTGGGACCCGCAGAGCCAACGTTGGTCGTCCGCGTTTTACCTTGATCGCAGTGGCGGTGGATTCAAAGAAGTGCGTGTGACCTCTACCGTGCTTGACCCAATGGTGCGGGAGTTATAAGCATTGTGAGCTTGCGATGACGGAGCTGCTGGAGAGTATTTGTAGAATTGTTCAGAATTTTCTCTTTTGCTCCGTCACCGCAAGCTCACAGTTAGAATCGTTGCCATGGGTCTATTTCGCATTCCGGCTGCGATTCTGTCTGGCGCCGAATTGCTTTTGCAAGACTGTTGACGCCTTTAGCGGCTGTTTGTATCCTCGGCCCGCCTTATATTCCCGCCGGCCCTGCGGGATGCTTCCAAGCAGCAGAACAGTCAAAATCCCCCTTGACTTTCTCGATAGCTGGCCCACCTGGCCATTTGAAAACCTCATAGAGAGATGATGAAACATAATTTGGTTTTTCGCATTAGTTATTGGGATGTCAAAAACGCGGAAGGTTGAGCGGAGTTTTGACCGAATAGATGACGCTCTTGGACTGGGAGGCCAAGGTCATGTACATGGGAGCGATCGAGGGCAGGAACGCGACGGCGAATTCGTTGAACCGGGATCCGGGTAACTTTTGTTGCGTGTAGTCGTAATTACGGCTAGTATAGGCGACAAAGTTAAAACTCGGCCCGAGGGGAAATAGCTGACAATGAAAGAAGAACCCTATAACGAAAAACCGCTGATTCGGTATTTGCTGGGGAACTCGTCCGAGAAGCAGATGCTTCATATCGAAGTAATGTTTCTCAGCGACGATCAAGGCTATGAACGGCTTCTGGCCTTAGAGAATGAACTATTTTACCGCTACGCGGAAAATAAGCTATCAATAGACGAGCGTAAACGGTTTGAAATACGGTTTCTTTCTTCCAAGCAAAACCGGAAGCGGGCAATGATAGCTTCGGCGCTTGCGCACAGGATGTCTGAGTCCGCGTCGGTCATGACGCCTGAGGAGGGCGTCGCCGATCGGGAACCGCATCACATTTGGCAATCTCTGAAGTCATATTTCGTCGCTCAAAGCGCGGCGATGAAGGTTTCACTGGCGGCTTTTACAGTAATATCGCTCGCCTTGGTCTGGCTCGTCGTCGGAATAGTCAGGCTGCGAAACGAATTTAATCAGTCCCTGGCGCAGCGGGCGATTCAAGAATATCAACTGCGCCAGCAGACCCAACGGGTGAGCGCCCGCGCCGACGAGTTGAACCTCAAGCTCGAACGCGGGATGGGTGAAAATGCGACACTGCGGCGGGAGCTGAGCAAAATACATACGCAATCCGGGGGGCATGGAGAGCGTCCCTCTTCCTTAATTTCGCTTGCCCTCGCGCCTTCCATCGTCAGGGATCAGGCGCTTCGTATGAGGAGACTTTATCTCCCGCAGGGGGGCCGCCTGTTAAATCTACTACTCAAGCTTAGTGGTGAAGTAGAGTACAAGTCGTATCAGGTCTCACTGTTGACCGCCGAGGGCGCTGAAAGATGGAGCCAGGATATGTTGCAGGCTCAGCGTACAGGCTCAGGTCGTTCCCTTAAGTTGTGGCTGCCCACAAGGACTCTGGCGCCAGGCGATTATGAATTGAGACTCAAGGGGCATGCGTCGGACGGGACGCTGGAAGAGACGGAAGATTATTACTATTTGAGTATCAGGAGAAAATGACCCGGTCAACTCGGTTTTGAGTGTTTTTCTACCGCTCTCTTGACATCCTCTCTACCTACAGTCGTGCCCGCATTCACATCGATAATCAGATTTCCAACCTATCCAGATGATGTCTCTCCGACGTGATCCGCCGTTTGCCGGCGACGTCGGCCAGCTCCGTATCGACGCCGCACAGGCCCGGGGTTGCGCCAGCGGCGGACATCCCCAAAGCGCCGGCGTCCGATGGATCGAAGAGCACGACCAACGGGAAGGGGAATGATCGCAATGATCAAGAACACGTTCACAATTACAAAGGAGAAAAATATGCAATTTGCTATCACAGTGCTTCTATTCGCAATGGTCTTATCAGGCTGCGCCCAAGCCCCGCCTGCGCAGGCTGATAAGCAGCAAGCCTCACCCGCGCAGGCTGAAAAACAGAACCTCAGCCCTGAACAACAACGGTTCAAGCAGGCTTTCTCCAAGATGATCAAGGATGGGCACGTAAACGACGTTTGCCAAGATATGAAAGGGGTGTGGGTGGAAGTGGAACGAGCCGAAGGGTTCCGCGTATGTCGCCTTGAACAGGGTTTTATGAGCGCGGGGCCAGGCTACGTCCAGGTCCTCCACACCTGGAAGAACAGCGCCACGGGAGGCGGACTTCTTATGCCGCTGGTCGTCGACTGCGCGGGGCGTCGGTGGCATCGCGATCAAGATGTCTCTTATGACAGCGCCGGCAGGATAACAGATCGCAGGTCTGTGGCACTGGGCGGTGAGTGGACATCTATCCAGCCAGGGTCGGAGGGCGATGCGGTTGTGGAGACGGTGTGCAAGGGCGCAATCAATTAGCCGAGAGCGGCAAGCGGCAAGCAAAAAAGCCGGGCCAGAATCGCCCGGCTTTTTTGGAGGTATGGCAACGAAACGCGATTATGCCATGCAGAGTACGTAAAGCAGTTGAGAGACCCCGGCAAATAAGTATCCCCGTTTTGATGACATCTTTCGGGCCTGGTCCGCCGTCACTCTCCTGCATGCATCGAAAGTCTCGGATCTCGAATCGTCAGCCGCCACCTGCCGCCTTCACGCGTGAACGCCATGCGAGGGTCATTCGCAACACGATCGAAGGGGAGATTGTCGGTGACTTTCAAATTACGGCTGGTTATTTTCTGGGCTCTCTTTTTTGGTCATTCTCTATTGGAATCGGCCGGTTCTTTACAAATCATTCGAAGAAGATCGGCAGCACCCTCGACGCCTGTCGCCGCTGCTGTCTCTAGCAAGTTGCAAGCTTCGGCCTTCCGTGCGGGCTGTAAGGCAAGCAGCAAACCTAATCCAACCTGAGCGTTGGATTCACCGGTATCGATTGCAGTTCTAAACGCTTGCTCTGCCTCGTCTTCGAGACCTGGCTGACCATCGAGCACTCGTTTCAGTAAGAGCCTCCCGAGCGAATGACAAGTTCGACGATCGCCTCCTCTGATCGCAGCCCGATATACTTCCGCGGCCTCCTCTTCTCTCCCCGGCTGAAGCTCCAGCAGAGACCCGAGTCTCATGTGTGCATCAGTCGCGCCTACGTTTATTGCCATCCGGTAGGCTTGCTCGGCCTCCTGTCCGCGTCCAGGCTGGTGTTCAAGCAGATAACCAAGCCATTCGTGTGCTTCAGCAACTCCAGCGTCAATAGCCTCCTTGAAAGCCCACTCGGCTTCCTGCGCTTGGCCGGTGTTGTCGGCAAGCACCCGACCAAGGTCGAAGTACGCGCGTTTGAAACCGCCATCGACCGCTTCTCGAAGGAGCTGTTCAGCTTCAGCTTCACGACCTGGTTGCCCGACAAGAAAGCGCCCGAGATTGGCTGCAGCCGCATCCACACCCACATCAGCCGCGTCATGGAATGCCCGTTCAGCTTCCTGTTCCCGACCGGGCTGGTTAGCCAGTAGGGTACCAAGATAGAGGTACGCTTCACTGTCACCTGCATCGATTGCATGCCTGAAAGCCCCCTCTGCCTCCCTCTCTCGCCCGGCCTGCCGAGCGAGCACCTCTCCGCGATAACGAGACAATTGTCCAAGCATCCTGTCAAGCAAAGTGTCGGTGCCAAGCGCAGGGTTTTTACCCTCTCCTGGTGTTGGTAAGTTATCTCGCTGGGCCGCGATCGCCTCGACTGCCTCCAATATTACCTGTTCCGCTTCTCCCTCACGCCCAGGCTGCCTGGTCAGCAATTTTGCGAGAGCGTGATGCGCCATGAACAGTCCACCATCCCTTGCTTCTCGGTAGGCGAGTTCGGCTTCCTTCTCTCGCCCCGGCTGACGAACCAGAAAGTTTCCAAGGGTCCATCTCGCGACCGCTTGAGCTCCAGCGCCTTCGAAGGCTTCGATCGCATTACGAAACGCCTGCTCTGCTTCCGCCTCGCGTCCCGGCTGACTGGCAAGGAAGTTCCCGAGGCTATGGTACGCATCTGTTTCGCCGGCTTCGATGTGATCTCGGTAAAACTTTTCCACTTCAGCTTCGCGGCCCGGTATAGAAGCGAGCACCCAGCCGAGCACGTACGTCACGGAGTCATTGCCAGAATCTATCGCGGCCCTCAGTGCGCGCTCGGCTGTCGGGTAAGAACGGTATCGCATAAAAAGCGCCTGACCGAGGTAACCAAGCCCGTCTGAGTCCTGCGCTTCGATCAGAATAGAGACAACACTCTCAATGTCGGCTGCAGTTGGTTGATAGGCAACACAGTTCTCCAGATATGGCTTGTAGGTCCGAAAGTCTCCGCTGGCGCTATCAAAAAAACCGAAACCCTCTTCGCTGGCGCGACGCTGCAGTGTCTCCCACGCCTCGGCGCTCATACGGCCCTCGCCGCGGATCTGCTCAGCAACCGTTCGCAGGACCGAGGCGCGGAGACGCGGTTGACTAGCCTCGTACACCAGCTTTGCCGCATCGAGCAGGCGACTCATAGAGATCCCCGCACGCTGCTCGTCGCGCAGGCGCAAGTAACGAGTGCGCATCTCTGCCAGATCGAGAGTTAGCGAGCCTGGCGTTCCATCAAAGCGTTGACCGAACTCGCGCTTGCTAATACCAATGGCCTCTGCCAGCCTCAAGCCGTCAGCTTCCGACAGGTCAGCCCCTTCCGTGCCGACTCGGCTAGTAAAAACAAGGGCATCCTGGCCCAGCAAGACGAGCAGGCGTGCAACTCCCGACCTCTCCACCTGCTTCCAGTCCTCGCCATCTCGTGAAGTGCAGATGAGGAGACAGCGTTCCCCACTCGCCTCCTCGAGTCTCCTGCGCCACTCCAGCGGGTCAATGGTCAGGGCGGTACGGTGGAGGTCATCGAAGAAGAGCACGATCTCTGTTCCAGCGAGGGCCGATGTCTCAAAGTTGCTCGGTGGCCGAGGGTCATGGGGAACGACAACAACTGACTCTGGCCTCTCCTGCAATAACGTCCACGCCAAACGTGTCTTGCCTGACTTGGGTCTGCCGATCACGATGACGCCGCCATGCTTCACAAGTGCGGAGCGTGCGTGACGTGCCGCCATTGGCTCAAGATAGATCTCAGGCCGGTAGCCTACAATCAGGACGTCTGGCCCCATCTCGAGAGACCGGGCGTACTTTACTGTCGCGGTGCTCCGCAGTCGCACATCGATCAGCGGCTCGATAAGATTGGCGAGTGCCGGCCAGCCGTCGGCCCATACGCTTAGAGGTACAAGATAGACCTCCCGCTCCTGGTCCGGCCCGGCTGGACGTGAGAAATGAGCCAGACCAAGCACACCATTCTCGTAGAGAACAACCGACCCGCTGATTCCCGGTCGTGCCTCGCTTGGGTCTGCCAGGCGGAAAACAAACGGCAGCTGGTATCGGCTCGGTGGATCTGGCCATGAGCCAGGAGTCTCTACAGGTATATCGAGTTGCGTCGTTGACGCGACGCGAGCGTCAAAACTGTCTGTCTTCCAGTGACCAAGGCAGATGGCCCGATCCGGCAGCGTGCCGGCGTAGGCCCGTGGGTTAAGTGCGTGTAATAAAGGTCTCTCTAGTGGTCCCGGCGCCTCGATACGCAGGACGACCGCGTCCAACGCTGGATGTGACCGCTGCGGATCATATGTGGCCCGGACTGGCTGCCCCAGTTGACCGGACGGTTGTGGGATAGCTACATATAGGTTTTCCGCAGTTAGACGAGCAACAACATGATGGCATGTCAGCACCGCAGTACTATCGCCATCGAGGTCGAGCAATAATCCCTGACCGAAATGTGCTCCATCCCGGCTGCAGATTCGAACCGTCGCTTGGCGCGCCGCATCGAGGCTGCGCACGGTGGTCGCCATGCTAGCTCTCCTTACCCTCTTGCCGCATCCACTTAGCTGTAACTTTGAGTCCAGTTTGTGCCCCCGTCTCACCCGTCACGAAAACAGGAATCAATGATGCCTTACCCTTGACCTCGAAGCTCAGCGAGAACTCCACGGTGAGCTCGTGGGGTCTGGCTTTCGCGGAAAGCGCCTCAACCCTTTCGCCGATGACTCGCACGCACTCGCGCAGGATTTCGCCGGCACTTTCAAAAACCTCCTGGGGACTTGGGGGTGCGACGGGACGGACCTGATCGTCCACTTCAATCAAGGCAGGCTCGCCAACCTCCTTGATATACACAGTAGCGCTGCCAACCCGTATTGGGACGAACCGTCGCATCGGCACAACCTCAGACAGTGTCTTGGGACCAGTACCTATCTGTATATCATCACTCATGGTATCACCCTCCGATTAGCATCGGCCGAATCGCAGAGAAAGCCTTGGATCTTCCAGGGGATGTCGGTCAGTCATCAACCACATGAAGCTCTGCCACATCATCCAATCCGCAGTTCCAAGGGCATGCGACAGAGCGTGTGCCTCGCGCCTAGCGACTGAGTTCACCGGGCCGCCGCCGCTTCCGACGGTTATCGGGCTCGGGCAGATATGAACCTCAGATTTTCCGTTTATCCCAGGAACATCCCCGTCGCTGTCTCACTAAATAATTGCTTTACCTGTTCCAAATCTTCGAACCGGCGATGTAGAAGTGTCGGGAAATGTGTTGAGATTTTGGCTTTCTTCGGAGACTGCTCGCTGAGACTGCCGACAGCTCCTGTGAAAAGCCCCCCGGCAACCGCAGTCTATGCCGCACCTAACAAGCTGTCAATAAAAAAGGGCCGGCGATAGTGGCTGCAAAAACGTCGGCCAACTATATTGTCTTCTCAACGCCTTGCCTCTTTTTGGAAGGCGAGGTGATCAGAGGCTGACCGAACTTGATAATCTAGCAAACAAGAACGATGTCTTTCCAGGTTTGGATCGTTAGGAAGGACAGATTCCCAAATTTGAATCCAGCCTTGAGCGGCCTCACGGCTCCTGCGCGCGATCGCGATCTCGATCTTCGCGCTGCACAGCGACGTGAATTCCGTGGAGCGCAGCCGTATCCCGACTTGATCACTTTTTGGCTCTCTTGGCAGCCCTCTTTTTTGCTGGTCGCCTGCCGCCCTTCTTTCGGACGTACCCTTCGATCTCGGCGCGCGCGATGACGTAGCCGCCATCGTAATAAATTGGCGTCAAGTCGCCGTTGTTGATCATGGCGATGATCCGTGGAGGCTTTACGCCACGGATTTCCGCCGCCCGCTTTACAGAGACGAAATTCTTGAGGTTCATTGCCCGCATTCACCTCGTTATTCAGTTTTCCTACGCAAACCACTTGAACTATTCGTGCCGATGTGGAATGCTATTAACATAATTAATAGAGTTAGGACAAGCGGCGGGCATTTTGTCGGCCGCTTTTTGTTTATCGGCTGTCCATGCCGCGCCGAGAGTTCCACGCGCGGTGAGCGAAAAGACGGCTTGAATGGCCGCCTTTCAAGCGAGACAGATCGCTCGCGATTCGCGCCTCTCCCCTGGACGGCGCGATTGTTCAGAAAACGTCGTCGGAAAATTCGGCCCGAGAGGCGATCGCCCCCCGTCAGCTCGCCTTCGACGCCCGGAGGCTCATCATGCGAACGTTACCATTGAGCAGCGCCCCGGTTGCGGTGAACGCTCTCATCTCTCCCACTCGAAGAGTCACGCTTTACGGCCCCGGCGCCTACTCCCTCAGTCTGCGTTACGCCGCGGAGGCCGCGTGCGGAAGGCAGCAAGTAATATATATATGCGGAGATAATCGTTTTGACCCATACGCGGTCGCGCGCCTGGCCAAGCAGCTCCGCCATAACAGAGAGGACGCGCTCAGCCGAATTCTCGTGGCCCGCGCTTTCACCGGCTACCAGTTCGAGGAGCTGGTCCGCCGGCTGCCCCCGAATGAAGTGGCCGGGCCGGTCATCCTCTCCGGCATTTGTTCCGCGTTTTTAGACGAAGACATTCCACACAACGACGCGGCGAGGCTCTACTATCGCACGCTCTGGCGTTTGGCCGAGCTCGCCGGCAGGGGGGTGGCGTTCCTGCTCATCGAGAGCCGTGAGATCGAGGGCGCACGCCGCGCGCACTTTCTGACGGACCTCTACCGGGCGTCAAACTTCATCTTCCGCCTCGGCGGAGAGCATTCATTCACATTGGAGATGCGGGGCGACCGCCCGCCCTCTTATTCCGCTTCGACGGAGAAGGCGCTTTCGCCCTCATTCAATCTCTAATGCCGGGCAAGGCGTTAAATTCGACGATCGTCTGCCAGGAGACAGCGCCTGCGGTCGAGGCGAGATAACTCGCTGCCAGGATGCCGGGCATAATGTCGTGGCGCTCGAAAATTTTTGTCAAGAAGTGCGATTTGTTTCGCGCCGCGCCAAATTCATCCCTCCGCTGGAAGTGAGGGGCTTTCTTTCGCCTTGAGATTATGGGAAGAACCGTTACGCCGTTTAGCATCGTGCTCAGGCAGGAGGAGTCACGGCTGAAGAAGTTCCGGAGGGCTTTGCGGGCCGAAGACCAACGGCGCTTCGACGAACTGTTCGAGCATGTCCGGCGAAACATTCAAGCCGCCGTACAGGCCGCCGCGCCGGAGCCGATGGAGTCCGTGGCCCTCCTGATGCTGATCGGGATGCAGAAGGACATCGAGGAGCTGAAGGCCCGCGTCAGCGAGTTTGAAACCAAGGAGCGCTTTGCGCTGGTAGCGCCAAATGAAGACCAGAATTGAGGGATGGCTGTTCGACGTTGACGAGCTTGGCCCGGCGGTCGCTCTCTGGGTCTACGACGTCGGCGGAAAGCTCCGCCGTCTCACGCACGAGTTCTACCCGCCGATTTACGTGGGCGGGGGAAAGGAGGAGCTGAAGCGATTCTCTTCCGATCTGTGGGGCCGAGGTCTCATCACAGGCGGCCGCTGGGCGTCGCTCCGCGAGTTCTGGAGCGGCGAGGAGATAGAAGTTTTACGGCTCAACGTCTCTGACTCCTCAAACCTGCCGCGTCTGCGCGAGATCGCCGGCGCGCTCGATCAACAGTTCTCTTTCTACAACATCGACATCCCGACCGCGCAATACTATCTCTATCTGAGCGGCCTTTTTCCGCTGTGCCGTCTCACCTGCGAGGTCGACGGAGAGGGGCGCGTCATCGAGATCGCCGCGACCAACTCGGCCTATGATCTTCACCACACCCTGCCCCCGATTTCCATCCTGAAGCTGCGCGGGGAAAAGATGCAGCCCCTGTCAGCGCAGAGCCGTCTTCTTGCCGAGTGGAACGGCAAGACGGAGGTTTTCCATCTCACCGGCGGCGCCCGGGTTATTGATGCATTCAACCGGCTCATTGAGCGCTCCGATCCGGATCTGATCCTGAGCGAGCGAGGAGACACGATTCTTTTTCCCGCCCTGCTCTCACTCGCCGAGCGCTCGCGCTCGGAACTGCGGCTTGACCGTGACCAGGTAAAAACGCGACGGAAGATCGAGACCGAAGGACGGACCTACACCAGCTATGGCAAAGTGATCTACAAAGGCCCCAGCTACCCCCTCTTCGGCCGCTGGCACGTCGACCGCAAAAATTCTTTTGCCTTTCACGAGACGCGTCTTGAAGGGTTGCTGGAGCTGGCCATGCTCGCAAAAATGTCCGTGCAACGGACCGCAAGACGTAGCCCGGGCACGTCGATGACAAGCATTGAAATCGAGAGGGCCGTGAAAGACGGCATCCTGGTGCCGTGGCGCAAATCGGAGCCTGAAAGATACAAGACGGCGCTCCAGCTCCTCACCGTGGACAAAGGAGGCCTCACCTACCAGCCGAAGGTCGGCGCGTTCGAGGGCGTAGCCGAGATCGATTACGCCTCAATGTATCCGACTCTGATGGTCACACGTAACATCTCGCCGGAAACGGTGCTCTGCTCCTGTTGTGATAACCAGGTCGTCCCTGAAGCGGGATACAACATCTGCACGAAGCGGCGAGGATTGATCCCGCTCAGCCTCGCCCCCCTGGTCGAGCGCCGGAGGCGACTGAAAGAGTTGATGCGAGGCGCCAAGGACGAACGGACTCGCGCGGTTTACGACGCCAGGCGCACGGCGATCAAGTGGATGCTCGTAAGCTGTTTCGGGTACATGGGCTTCCGCAACGCCAAATTCGGCAGGATCGAAGCGCACGAAGCCGTCACAGCCTTTGGCAGAGAGACTCTGCTTCAGGCCAAAGATATCGCCGAGGAGCGCGGCTTTCGGATGCTTCATGCCTTGACCGACAGCTTGTGGATTTCAAAGGCAGGAACGACGGAAGACGAACTCCGGGAGCTCTGCGGCGCGATTACCAAAGAGACACAAGTGGAGATGTCTCTTGAAGGCGTCTACCGGTGGATTGTCTTTTTGTCATCAAAAGTGAAGGAGGGGCGGCCCGTTCCGTCCCGCTACTTCGGCGTTTTCAGCGACGGCGTCCTGAAGACGCGGGGCCTCGCGCATCGCCGGCGGGATACGCCGCGTTACGTCAAAGAAGTTCAGGAAGAGATGTTGGCGATCCTGAGCGAGGCTAGGACGCTCGACGATCTCCGCGAGAAGCAGAGAGAGGCGCTCAAAATTCTGGAGTTGCGAATCGCGGAGCTCGAGCGCGGCGAAGTGGATATCCGGCGGCTGATCGTCGAGCAGGTCTTGAGCCGAGACATCGAAGAATACGCCGTATCGACGCGCGCCGCGATCGCCGCCCGAAAGCTTCGCGACGCCGGCGTCCCCATTCATCCGGGCGAGAGCGTCGGCTACGTGATCGCGGATGCGAAGGCAAAGGACAAGTTCCGTCGTGTCGCGATAGGCGGCGATCAGGATGAATTACGCTACGACGTGAAAGAGTACGTAAAGCGGTTGAGAGACGCTGGCAAAGAAGTGTGCCCGTTTTGATGGCATCTTTCGGGCCTGGTCCGCTTATTCCGTAGGAAATTCGCAAGGTCGTACATCAAGAATGGCGGCAATATCGCCTATCTTCAACACGCAATGGGCCATACGACGCTAGCAATGACCAAACACTACATAGGCGACATTGAAATAGAGGATTTGAAGATGATGCATCAAAAGACCTCTCTGCTTGGCAGGCTGAAGTGAACTAAAGCAGCTTTAGGACGGAAAAGGGCTAGTCAATACGGCTAGCCTTTTTGTTTGAAGCGATTGCCAGATCAGCATCTCTAATAATTTCTTGCAAACAGAAATCCACACAGATAGAATCTTCGGCTTCGTTCATTCGGCATCATCGGCTACCGAAGCGACACCACTAAAGAGACACGATAAACAGTGTGAACCAATTTCTAAACAGCGTACGCCCATTGAACGGAGCTAGCCTATAGCTGAGGTCATTATGCAAGTATTTTTTGAAGAGGTTCCTGATTACTTCCCTTTTCGTCATCAGCCCTGGGATGAAACTGAGGGTGCGGCAGAATGTATATACTACAACTTCAGGCAAAGTCCCGAACTCATCCCTGAAGTTCTTGAGGACTTTAAACCGTTCAGCCATTACAGGTCGGTGCAATCATTTTACGATTTGCTTAGATGGATGACTGAAGATGATTGCCCGTTTGAATCTAACGATTGCCGACTGAGTCTCCCTCAACCAAACTCTCAACGACATCTTGCCAATAAAGACGTAGTTAGAGTTGGAAGCCTGATGTTCTTTTTCCATAACCTTAAACTGAATCTCTCCGAAGACTCTAAACTCTGGGCCAACAAGATCAGAAGCCGTCAGATCGAACCAATTGAAGTACGACCAACCCCAAACGAACTCTATCTTGAATTGGCTCGTTGTTGTCTTCAAGGGCTTCGAGAGATAAATCCTGACTCGCTAACTGATTGTATTAGTGTTTCATTTCTTCCCGTATTGTACGATGAAGCGCCAGCACTAAATGAAGATGATCGCTTCGGTTGTCAAATGGTTTTCAGGTTTTGGGTATGGGGGGATACTGACGATGAAATTATGAGCAGCTTTGACAAAACAGTATCAGCAATGACCCAATGCCTAAAGATAATTGCCACCGAACTACCCTAGTAAACACTAGGGTTCGCCATATCGTTCTTTTCATAACTGAAGCTGCTTTAGTGTCTGCATATTCATTCCTGAAAAACGACTATACTCTTGCATCTCGATACAATGGAGAATTATGGAAACTGTAAAAGAAGCGATCAGAGAATTCACACAGAATATTTGTGAATCAATAAAAAAGATGAATCAGCCAATACCCATACGTCTGTGGGTGCGCTTCAAAGACAGTAATGGGCTAAGGATAGCATCTCACGGAGAACAAAAACTGAACTGGGGTCCCCACGCATATGCATTTGTGCCCATAATTGGCGAGGCGCCTCTACTCACGACAATTGTAAACGCTTTACGAGAAGACCCAGAGATTGCTACGAAGATAGTGATAAATTTAGACGACGAGAAGGAGTATATAGCTTTCAATACAATTAAAGCGAATTGGCTATGGGACAGGGTTATTACACCGTACTTGGACGCTTCGATGCATTCACTCCGTAAAGTTGCGTTTGACGACCAGCTTTTCGATATTGTCTTTAACGACTTCGTAAAACGGATACAAACAATCAACCCTCACCTTACTCGGCTTACTTGCCCGATATTGAATTTTAGAATCCCGTACGAGATTGATTTAGATAAGACCACGAAACTTAGGCCATTAACACTACAGGAGATGGAAGAATGGTATAACCACGAACCGTTCAAGATAATCAGAGATTTACATATAACTGATCTAGGATACAGTCAAAGCGTAGTTGAGTTCACGATTGAAGAGCCGCACGCAAGCGATCCAGCAACGAGAATGCAGAGAGTCATTCGGAACAATCAGCTTAGCCAGAGAATACAACGTATACTGCGGCTAGTAACCAATATGCCTGTATGTTTTGTGTTCACTGAAACAGTTTCTGAATCAGTATTATATCTCAACCGTCAGATATTGGCCGGCCAACACAACCAACGAATACTGAATCTACCTGAGTTTATTCCTATGCTTAACGAAGATCAGATTAGGTTGCTAATATCTTTATGGAATAGTGATGGTTCAAACGTCAACGCAAACCTTATAGACTTAGCACTGGACAGGCTAACTGATGCCTTTGATCGAAAACGCGATGAGGATAAGCTGATTGATTATTGGGTCGGTCTTGAATCGCTGTTTGCGCCAGACGCCAATCAAGAATTGAAGTTCAGGGCTGCTCTCAGGATAGCCGCCTTCATCGGGAAGACAGCCGAAGAAAGATTGTCAATCTTTGAAGAGGCGAGAGCATCCTACGACTGGCGATCTGCAACAGTTCACGGTGGTGGAAAGCCATCAAAAAGAGTGGTCAAAGACTTTCCTCTCAATAAGATTACGTCAAAAACAGGTCAATTATTGCGAACAGCGATTTTACAGATATACCAGTCGAGCGGTGAGTTCGACATCACTCAAATTGAAAAACGGCTTCTTACTGATTCGATTCAAGCCAAAGGTGACGTATAAAGAATAATGTTGAGGCGAGTATATCTGCTTAAAAGTGACGGGGTCTGATGTTGAAAATCCCCGGCAGCCGCGCCAGTCGCGGCTGAAAGCGATCTTTGAGGCAAAAATGGAATAACACAGATGCAGGAACGGCCCTCGCCTTGTATCCTCACGCGGCGCCAACC
>WNFU01007417.1_pt1 | contig 16326 bp, 13 predicted proteins | sample 5400121 | NCBI WGS metagenome assembly WNFU01 (sample SAMN13153360, study PRJNA577476) | soil metagenome | isolation source: 100 cm soil or saprolite under grassland replicate 1 | place: USA:California | collected 2016-06-15
GGCGCTGAGCGGGAAGGCGATCGAGTTGGTGATGGTGCCGTCCAGCTTGTGCCGCGCGTAGACGGGCGCGACCAGGTTGAAGCCGTGGTCGAGCACCGGCCCGACCAGGCGGTCGACCCACTCCGGGCTGACCGAGCGCAGGTCCGCGTCGAACACCGCGCAGCCGCGTGCCTCCAGCGCGGCGGCCACCTCGAAGATGGCCCGGAAGGCCGACCCCTTGCCCGACAGGCCGGTGTAGTTGAGCACCAGCTTGCGCGGCGACTCGACCTTGGGGTCGAGCAGCAGCAGGTCCTCGTCCCCCTCGGTGGTGGCGGCCATGGCCCGCTGCGGCGTCCCGTCGCTGGAGCTGCCGTCGGAGATGGCGATCAGGCAGCGGCGGTCCGGGAAGTGCTTGCGCAGGCCGGCCTCGACCGCCCTGACCACGTGCCCGATGGTGCGGGCATTCTGGAACGACGGGATGCCGATGAGGACGTCGACGTCGTCGTCGCCGTCGAGCAGCGCGGCGGCGTCGTCGGTGAGCACGCTGTGGGACAGGCGCGCCAACGGTGGTTCCCCCCTCGAGGTGGACTGAGTTCCCGGCATTCTCCCCCGTTTAGCAACCGTAGCAAGCAGCGATGGTATGACCAGCCGGCATGGCCGGAACGGGTCAGCCGGATCTCCTCCCGCCGGGCTATGCATGCGGCGGTCCAGCCGACGATGTTCAGGACGTCGGCGGCGCCCGGGCCAAGGCCCTCGGTGTGACGGGAGCGGCGGCCCTGAAACATCGTCCCTCGGTTCCGGGCGCCGTCGTTTCCCGGCTCGCCAGTGGCGGTCAGGCAGGCGGGTTGGGGAGCAGCGGCTCGCTGCGGCGCTGGCGGTCGCGGACCACGTTGATGGCGGCGCCGTAGAGGATCAGCTGGCCGAAGAAGCCGAGCCACACCAGCAGCAGCACCACCGACACCAGCGACCTGGGCAGGGCCGCGATCCCGGCCGAGTTGTCGGCCCAGAGCCGGAACACCCACTTGAGGGCCTCGAAGCCGAGGGCGCCGAACACCGCCCCGGGGAGCTGGCTGAGCAGGGAGTGCTTGCGGGCCGGCAGCAGCCGGTAGAGCAGCAGCAGCACGATCAGTGTGGAGATCGGGCTGGAGAGCTGCTCCAGCCCCTCGACGAACGGGTTGGCCTGCTCGCCGAGCGCGGCCCTTGCCGTGGCCACCACCCACAGGGTGACGCCGACCGAGCCGAGCAGCACGCAGGTCAGCAGCATCACGATCAGGAGGTTCAGCCCCTTCTGGCCGACCGGGTTGCGGCCCGACTCGACCCCCCACATGCGGTTCATGCAGGCGGTCATGGCGCCGATGAAGCCGCTTCCCGCGTAGGCGAGGCTGGCGAGGCCGAACAGCCCGAAGGCGACGCGGGCCCCGATGAGCTGGTCAAGGATCTCCTCGCCGCTGACGCCGGGGAAGATCTGGGCCACCGCGGTCAGGACGGCCTGCTGCATGGCCTGGTTCCGGTTGGCCAGGGTGCCGAGCACGAACCCGGCCACCATCAGCAGCGGCAGCAGCGACAGGAAGGTGTAGTAGGCCATGCTGCCGGACAGCAGCGCCCCTTGCGCCTGGGAGAACGTCTGCACCACCGCCCAGGGGAAGCGGGTCCAGCGGTTGCGGCCCAGGAACCGGTACAGGCGGGCGATCGCCCGCTCGATGTGCTCCTCGGGCCTGCGCGGCTCCTCCGGCTCCGCAGGCCCGCGCGGCTGCACGTCCGCCTTGGCCATCCCATCCACTCCCTCGGGCTCCGAGGAAGATGGTACGGGGTCAGCCGGCCGGAACCAGTTCGAGCAGGGAGGCTTCAGGGCGGCAGGCGAAGCGGAACGGCGCGTACTTGCTGGTGCCGAGGCCGGCGCTGACGTGCAGCCAGCTCGAGCCCCAGCGCGACAGCCCCCGCACCCGCTCGCGCGGCAGGTCGCAGTTGGTCACCAGCGCGCCCACCCCCGGCAGGCGCACCTGCCCGCCGTGGGTGTGGCCGGCCAGCAGCAGGCGGTAGCCGTTGCGCTCGAAGGCGTCAAGGCTGTGCCGGTAGGGGCTGTGGACCAGCCCGATGCGCAGGCGGGCCGCGGCGCCGTCGCCCGGCACCGCGACCCCCGGGTTGTCGCGGCGGATGTGCGGGTCGTCCATGCCGGCCAGCTCCACGTCCCCCAGCCGCTCGCGCCGGTTGGAGAGCACCAGCCAGCCCTGGTCCTCGAGGCCGGCGACCAGTTCCCTCCAGGGGTTGCGACCGGCGCTGCGGGGGACGCGGGAGCTCGGCCCGCGGAAGTAGGTGAACCAGTTGCGGAACCTCGGCGCCCAGTAGTCGTTGGAGCCGAGCACGGCCACGGCCCCCAGCCGGGGGCGGAAGCGGCCGAGGGCTTCCAGGACCGCTGCGAGCGCCGCCGGCTCGCCGAGCATGTCGCCGGTGAGCACCACCAGGTCGGCGGGCAGGCCGGCCAGCTCGCGGAGGAAGGCCGCGCGCCTGCCGTCGGCGACGGTCAGGTGCAGGTCGGAAAGGTGCAGCAGGGTGAGCGGCGGCTGGCCGGGTTCCAGGGCAGGGACCGTCTCGCGGCGCAGCCGGTACCAGTCCCGCTCCACCAGCACCCCGTAGGCCACGCAGGCGGCGCCTGCCACGGCGACCGCGCCGGCCAGCAGCCCGGCACGGGCGGCGCCGCTTCCTGGCACCGGTAGCCCGGTCATCGGTCGCCTCCGTCCCACCGTTCGGCTCCAGGGACCCGATGTGGGCCCATACGACAGCGGCCGCCATCCGGCGGCGTGCCCATGCTATCGAGTAGGCTGCGGACATGCTGACCGACGACGTGCAGCAGGCGATGTACCAGGCCATGAAGGCGCGGCGCCCCGAGGAGGCCGCCGCCCTGCGGTTGGCGCTGTCGGCGCTCAAGTCGGCCGCCATCGACGCCCGCGGGTCCCTCTCGGAGGAGGACGCCGTGGCGGTGCTGCAACGCGAGGCGCGCAAGCGCCGGGAGGCCGAGCAGGCCTACCAGGAGGCGGGCCGGCCGGAGCGGGCGGAACGGGAGGCCTTCGAGCGCTCGGTGATCGAGCGCTTCCTGCCGCCGGCCCTCGACCCCGCCGAGCTGGCCAGGCTGGTCGACCAGGCGGTCGCCGCCACCGGGGCGAGCGGACCGGAGGAGCTCGGCAAGGTCATGGGCCGGGTGATGCCGGAGGTCAAGGGGCGGGCGGACGGCAACGAGGTCCGCCGGCTGGTGCTGGAGCGCCTGCAGGGCTAGCGGCCGACGACCAGGCTGACGGAGGAGCCTCTGGCCACCCTGGTGCCGGCGCCGGGGCTCTGGAACAGCACCCGTCCCGGTGGGCCGCCGTTGGTGTAGCTGACGCCGGCGGTCAACCCGAACGAGGTCAGCAGCGTCCTGGCGACGCTTGCCTGCAGGCCGACCACGTCGGGAACGGCGACATCGCCGCCGCCGCCCTTGCCGTTGCTGACCTCCAGGGCCACAGGGGTGCCGCCGGGGACCTCGGCGCCGCCGCTCGGCGACTGGCGCACCACCCGGCCCTGCGGCGCCGAGCTGGGCACCTGCCTGACGGTGGCGGCCAGCCCGGCCTGCGCGAGCACCTGCTGCGCGGCCGCCACCGGCTGGCCGACCACGTTGGGGACTTTCACCTTCGGCGGTGGGGGCGGCTTGGGCGCGGCCGGGAACCCGAGCACCGGCGCGCCGTTGAGGGCGGCCGCCATGTAGTCGTGGAAGATCTCCGCCGGGAAGGTGCCGCCGAACACCGGCCTGCCGTGGTACAGGTTGCGCATCGACACCCGCCTGGCCCGGTAGCCGACCCACACCGCGGTCGACAGCTGCGGCGTGAAGCCGGAGAAGAAGGCGCTGGTGTAGTCCTGGGCGCTGCCGGTCTTGCCGGCCACGGGACGCTCAGGCAGCGCCGCCCGGTGGCCGGTGCCGCCGGTGACCACCCCGCGCAGCATGGCGACCGTCGTGGCGGAGATCTTCGGGTCGAGGACCCGCTCGCAGTCGGGCTTGTTCTCGATCAAGGGCTTGCGCTCGTTGGGCGCCACCACCTTGGCGATCGAGTACGGCGCGCAACGGACGCCCTTGTTGGCCAGCACCCCTGAGGCGCTGGCCATATCGAGCGGCGTGACCTCCCTGGCCCCCAGCACCAGGGAGCAGACCTTCCAGTTGGCGTACTGTCTGGAGCCGCGTGGCGGGATGTTGCGGATGCCCATCTTGCGGGCGACCTCGATGGCCGGCTCGATGCCGACCCTAACCGCGAGCTGGGCGAACCAGGTGTTCACCGAGTGGGCGGTCGCCTGGTACATGTTGTAGGTCCCGGCCTCCGACTCACCGGCGTTCCCCACGCTCCACGGCCCGTCCGGTCCCTCGCAACGCCGGTCGCCGATGGTGATCCTGGCGGGCGCGTTGAACGTGGTCGCCGGGGAGATGTGCTTTTCCAGGGCGGCAACGATGAAGAACACCTTGAACGCCGACCCGGGCTGGAAGCCGCTGCCGCCCTTGCCGGTCGCCAGGCAGACCTTCGACTTCTTGAAGTCCCTGCCGCAGTAGAGCGAAACGATCTTGCCGGTGGTCGGCTCGACGCTGGCGAGGGCGCCGGCGGGGTCGGCGCCGAACTGGTCCATCTTGCCGCGGACCGCCCGTTCGGCCTGCTGCTGCTTGGAGCTCTGCAGGGTGGTGTAGATCTTCAGGCCGCCCTGGAAGACCATGCGCTTGCGCCGGTCGGTGCCGACCTTGCCGAGCGCCTTGTCGTAGCTGTGGTCGTTCAGGAGCTGGTCGACGATGTACTGGACGAAGTAGGGCTGCCGGTTGGGCTGCGAGTAGCGCTTGACCTTCAGCTTCTGCTTCTTGGCGGCGGCCACGGCCTTCAGGCTGGCGAAGTCGCGTTCCTGCATCCGGTCGAGCACCAGGTTGCGCCTGGCGAGGTTGGCCTTCCGGTTGGTCGGCTTGAAGCGCTCGGGGGAGGCGATCGTGGCGGCCAGCGACGCCGCCTCGGACAGCGACAGGCGCTCGACCGGCTTGTTGCCGAAGTAGTGGCGCGCCGCGGTGGCGATCCCGTAGACGCCTTCGCCGAAGTAGGCCTGGTTCAGGTATGCCTCGAGGATCTTGTCCTTGCTCCAGCGCCGCTCCAGCTCGACCGCGTACATCGCCTCGCGCAGCTTGCGGTCCAGCGTGCGGGCATCGCCGGTGACGACCTTCTTGATGAACTGCTGGGTGAGGGTGCTGCCGCCCTGCTCGATGCTGCCCTCCCGCAGGTCGGCGAGCGCCGCCCGCATGATGCCCCGCAGGTCGATGCCCTCGTGCTCGTAGAAGCGGTCGTCCTCGATCGCCACCACCGCGTTGCGGACCCGCATGGGGACGTCCTCGAGGTTCACGATCTTGCGGTTCTCGTCCAGCACGAGGGTGGCAAGGGCGGTCCTGCCGTCGGCGGCGTAGATGGTCGAGCTCTGGGCCGGGTCTGGCAGCGCCTTCTGCAGCGGCGGGATGTCGCCGAGGCGCCGCGCGGTGTCCCTGGCGATGGCGCCGGCCGGCACCACCACGGGGAGCACGGCGACGCCGGTGACCAGGGCGGCGGCGGTGACCACGGCCAGCGCCATGGCGAGCCGGCCGCCCACCACGGTCATCGTGCGACCACTGGGGAGACCGGCCGGCGGGGTCGGCATCGGGGCGTCGGCCATCCTGACCGGATGATATAGGGTGGTCGATCGGCACGGGCAAACCGTCGCCCGAACGTTATGAGGAGGCCGTGCGCCCGTGGAAGGGCTTGGCGAGTCGTTCCAGGATTGGGCCGACGGGTTCGTCGAACAGCTCCCCAACCTGATCGCGGCGCTGCTCTGCCTGGTGATCACCGTGCTGGTGGCCCGCAGGGTGCGGCGCTGGACGGAGTTCGGGCTCCGCCGCACCTCGGCCGAGCCGCACGTGCGCCTGCTGGTGGCCAAGCTGGCCTATTTCGGCGTCGTCACCGTCGGCGTCGTGGTGGCGCTGTCGCTCGGCGGGGTCAACCCCGCGGTGCTGGTCGGCAGCCTCGGCCTGGCCACCGTCGCCCTCGGCTTCGCCCTGCAGGACATCGTGAGCAACTTCACCGCCGGCATCGTGCTGCTGCTGGAGCACCCCTTCACCAGGGGCGACCACATCGGCATGGGGGACACCGAAGGGACGGTGGAGGACATTCGGGTGCGCGCCACCCAGCTGCGCACCCCGGACGGCCAGCGGGTGCTGGTGCCGAACAAGCTGCTGTTCACCAACGTGATCACCAACGCGAGCGCGACCGTCCACCGGCGCCTCGAGGTGCTGCTTGAGGTCCCCCAGGGCCAGGACCCGACCAAGGCCAGGGAGTTGCTGCCGGCCGCGGCCGCCCGGGTCGGTGGGGTGTTCGCCAACCCGGCGCCGCAGGTGCTGATCGAGGACTTCGACCAGGGTGTGGTCAACCTGCGCCTCTGGTTCTGGGTCGACCCCCGCGCCGACGACCAGCCACGGGTGCGGAGCGAGGTGCTGGAGGCGGCGCGGACGACCCTGGCGGAGACGCGCTCCTAGCGGGCGGCCACGGCCGCCGCGTCGGCGAACAGGTGGCTCCCCAGGCGGCGCAGGCCAGCCAGGTCGTGGACGTCGTCGGCCAGCAGCGGCACCCGGACCACGCCGAGGTTGGGGACGGTCGCCAGCAGCTCGCGGACCCGCTGCTGCTCGGCGGCGGCCACCGCCTCGAGGCCCTCGTGCAGCTCCAGCAGGTCGGCGAGCAACCGGCCGTCGGCGCCTGGCATCCGCTCCAGCCGCTGGCGGGCCGCCTGCGTCACCGCTGGGACCTCCCCCGCCTGGTGGATGCGGTTGACCACCAGGGCGCCGAGCGGCATCCGGTCGGCGGCCAGCCGTCCGGCGAAGAAGGCCGCCTCGCGCAGCGCCGCCTCGTCGGGCGTGGCCACCACCACGAACGCGGTGCTCGGATGCCTGAGCTGGTCGTAGACGAGGCCGGCGCGCTCCTTGAAGCCGTCGTACATGCCCTCGAAGGCGGCGAAGAACTCGCCGACCTCTGCCAGCAGCTCCGAGCCGGTGACGCGACGGACCATCCTGGTCATCGTGGTGGTGGCCAGGTTCAGGCCCCGCAGGTAGCCGCGGCCGATCCGCTGCGCCGGGGCGATCAGCAGGCGGAAGGCACGCGCGTCGAGCAACTCGTTCAGGTGTTCGGGGGCGTCGAGGAAGTCGAGCGCCGAACGAGTCGGCGGGGTGTCGACCACCAGCAGGTCGTACCGCTGCGACTCGTGCAGCTCGTACAGCTTCTCCATCGCCATGTACTCCTGGGTGCCGGCCAGGGTGGAGGAGAGACGCTGGTAGAAGCGGTTGGCCAGGATGCGGTCGGCCTGCTCCTCGTCACGGGCGTAGCGCTCGATCACCTCGTCGAAGGTGCGCCGCATGTCCAGCATCATCGCGTCGAGGCTGCCGGGGCCGCCCTCTGGCAGGCCCTTGCCGGTCACCGGCTTCGGGGTGTTGGACAGCAGGTCGAGGCCGAGGGCCTGGGCAAGCCGGCGGGCAGGGTCGATGGTGAGGACGCAGGTACGCCGGCCCGCCCCGGCCGACCAGAGCGCCACCGCCGCCGCGGTGGAGGTCTTGCCGACCCCGCCGGAGCCGCAGCAGACGACGATCCTGGCCGACCGGGCGAGCTCCGCCAGCGGGCTCACGTGCGGGTTCCGGCCCGCGTGGCGGCCTTCGCCGGTTTGGCGGCTCCGCCACGTCCAGCCGCTGGTGCCTCCGCCGCCAGCCGCTCCGCCAGGACGTGGACCGCTTCGGGGCCATCCACCCCGCCGGCCAGGAACGGCAGCTCGACCACCTGCAGGTCGCCAAGGCCCGTCCGCAGCTCCTTGAGCAGGCGCCGTTCCCTGGCGACCTGGCGCTGACGGTCGCGTGCCTCGCCGAGCAGCACGCCGAGCGCACGCTCGTCCAGCTCGGCGCCGGCCCGCTCTGCCGCGGCGCGGAGCGGGCCGGGGGCCCTGAGCAGGCCAGGTAGCCGGCCGGCCCGGCCGCCCAGGCGGTCGGGGGTGACCCGGTTGGCGACCACCCCGGCGACCGGCAGCCCGGCGGCCCGCAGCGACACCGTCCCGTCGAGGGTCTCGCCGACGGGCAGCTCCTCCGGCAGGCAGGTCAGCACCACGCCGGTCCGCTCCGGGTCGTCGAGCAAGATCCTGACCTGCTCGGCCTGGTGGCGGATCGGGCCGACCCGTGCCAGCTCGGCGACCGTCTCGGGGGCGCGGAGGAAGGGGACCACACGGCCGGTCGGCGGCGCGTCCAGCACCACCAGGTCGTGGGCGCCCCCGCGCACCGTCGCCTCCCAGACCTTGCCGACCAGCAGCACGTCGCCGAGGCCGGGGGCGGCGGCGGTGATGAAATGGGTGAGCCGGGCCCAGCTGAGCAGCCGGGCCAGCGGCGCGAAACCGTAGCGGGCGAGGTAGTCGCGCAGTGACGCCTCCGGGTCGACGGCCAGCCCGTCGACCCGCTCGGCGACCCTGGACCGCTGGTGGGTCAGGGGGGGACGGCCGAACATCGGGGCGAGGCCCTGACGCCCCTCGACCTCGATCACCAGGGTGCGGCGGCCCCGCAGCGCGGCGGCCACGGCCAGGCTGGCGGCCACGGTCGTCTTGCCGGTCCCGCCCTTGCCGGTGACCACCACCAGGCGGGCCCGGTCGAGGACCTCCATCCCAACGAGCATGATCGCGCCATCGTAGTCGGGGCTGGAACAATGGGCGCGCGATGCGACGAGCCGCCTTCCTCCTCTGCCTTGCCGGTCTCCTGCTGGCGATCGTGGGCGCCTTGCCCGCCGCCGGTTCGGTGGGGTCCGGAGGCTCGGTGGGGCCCGCCCAACTGGGGGGGTCCGGGGGGGCGCTTTCGGCCCCCCGGGCCAATCAATCCCCCCCGGCCAACGAGGGCCCGGTGGTGGAGGTGTTCGAGGCCGCCGGCGTGCTGGACGCGTCCGTGCTCGGCGCGCTGCGCGGGGACCTGGCAGGAGCCGAGCGGCGCGGGGCGCGGGTGTTCCTGGTGCAGCTGTCGAGCTTCGGCGGCCTCGGGGTCGACCCGGCCGCCGTCCAGCGGGTGGTGGCCGACGCCGGCGTGCCGGTGGCCGTCTGGGTCGGCCCGAGAGCCGCAAGGGCGGCAGGGGCGGCCGCGTTCCTGCTGGCCGGCGCGGACGTCGTCGCGGCGTCAGGGCAGGCCGGCATCGGCCCCGCCCTGCCGGCCGAGCTCGGCCGGGGTCGCGACGCCACCGCCGAGGCGGCCCTGTTCGCCGCTTCCGGCCTGCCGGCCGAGCTCCAGCGCGGGACGCTCGACGGTCGGCGCGCCGAGGCCGAGGGGCTGGTCGACTACCAGGCCGAGTCGCTGCCGGATGCGGTGCGCGGGCTCGACGGCCAGACGGTCGACGGCCGCCCCCTCGAGGTGACCGGCTTCCGGGTCCGCTTCCTCTCCCGCTCGCTGCTCGACCGGGTCAGGCACGGGCTGGCCAACCCCAGCCTGGCGTACCTGCTGCTGCTGGCGGCCGCCGCCTGCCTGGCCTTCGAGTGGTTCCAGCCGGGGTTCGGGGTGGCCGGCGCGGCGGGGGTGGTCTGCGCGCTGCTGGCCGCCTGGTCGCTGGCCGTGCTGCCGACCAACTGGCTCGCCCTGGCCGCCCTGCTCGCCGGGCAGGCGTTGTTCGCCGTGGACGCGGCCGTCGGCGGGCTCGGCCTCGGCACGGCGTCGGCGGCCGGGCTGACCGCTGCCGGGTCGTGGTGGCTGTTCGCCAGCCCGTCCCCGTTGCTGCGGGTCGACGGCCGGCTCGCCGTCCTCGGGGTGCTCTGGTCGCTGGCCTGGTTCGTGGTGATCCTGACCGTCCTGCTGCGCTCCGGCCGCCAGGTCCCCGCCGGCACCGAGGCGCTGGTGGGCTCGCGCGGGGTGGTCCGCAGCATGCTGAACCCCGGCGGCATCGTGGTGGTGGACGGCGCCATGTGGCGGGCCAGGCTGGCCGGCGGCGACGGCGGCCTGCCGACCGGACAGCGGATCCGGGTGGAGGCGGTGGTCGACGGCATCCTCCAGGTCAGCCCGGAGGACCCGGCCGCCGTCCGACCCGTGCGACGGCGCGGCAGGCGCGGCGCGCGCGAGACCCAGCCGGCCAGGCGCGAGTAGGCCGTGGCAAGGGCGCCCGACCGTCGCCTGGTCGCGCTGCAGCTCGCCGGCGGGCTGGTGCTCTGCGGGCTCGGCTGGGGCAGCAGCCTGGCCGGGATCGACCCGATCCGCGGCTACTGGTACGACCTGGTGTGGAGCGGATACATCCTGGCCGCCGACGCGGTCGTCTGGGCCCGCGCCGGCCGCTCCCTGCTCCACGGCGGCGGCTGGCGCATGGCCGGCCTGTTCGCGCTCAGCGCGCCCTTCTGGTGGGCGTTCGAGATCGCCAACTGGCGCCTGGAGAACTGGAAGTACGTCGGCACGTCGATCTACGGCGGGCAGGCCCACGTGCTGCTGAAGACGCTCTCGTTCGTGTTCGTGCTGCCCGCCCTCGCCTCCTCGCGTGACCTGCTGCGCTCGTTCGTCCGCTTCCCTCACCCGCCGGCAGTGCCGCTGCCGTCGTGGACGGCGCCCGCCCTGGTGGCGTTCGGCCTGCTGTGCGTGCCCCTGCTCTACCTGTTCCCGAACCAGGCGTTCCCGCTGGTCTGGGTGGCGCCCGTGTTCGTCCTCGACGGCATCGCCGACCTGCGCGGGAAGACCAGCGTGCTGGGCCTGGTCCGGGCGGGGAGGGCCGGGCCGGTGCTGCTGCTGGCCGCGGCCGGTCTCGGCACCGGGATCCTGTGGGAGCTGTGGAACTGGGGTGCCGTGCCGCACTGGGACTACCGCATCCCCTACCTGAGCTTCCTGCCGGTGTTCGAGATGCCGGTCGTCGGCTACCTCGGCTACCCGCCGTTCGCGCTGGCCGCCGACGCGTTCTGGCGGACGGTGAGCGGCGGCCGCGGCGCGCTCACCGAAAAGCCGGTGACCGACCTCGGCCAGGGGCTCCCGAGCCAGCCATCCCGTGACAAACTAAGCCGGAGCGCTCCGGGAACGGACGAGCTGGACAGGAGGGACGAGCGGTGAGCACCTGGGTGGTGGTGGTGATCGTCGTCATCCTGCTCGGCCTGGTCGTGTGGGCGCTGGTCACCATGATCCATGTGCTGCAGGAGTACGAGCGTGGGGTGGTCTTCCGGCTCGGCCGGGTGCTCGGGCGCCCCAAGGGGCCTGGTCTGATCCTGCTGCTGCCGTTCGGCATCGACCGGATGCGCACGGTCAGCCTGCAGGTGGTGGCCATGAACGTGCCGCCGCAGGACGTCATCACCAAGGACAACGTCACCATGCAGGTCGACGCGGTCGTCTACTCGCGGATCGAGGAGCCGATCCCGGCCGTCGTCAAGGTGCAGAACTACCTGTTCGCCACCAGCCAGACCGCCCAGACCAACCTGCGCGCGATCCTCGGCCACTACGACCTGGACACGCTGCTCAGCGAGCGGGAGCGGATCAACCGGGAGCTGCACCAGATCATCGCGCAGGTCACCCGCGACTGGGGCGTTGACGTGCAGTCGGTCGAGGTCAAGGACGTCGAGCTGCCCGACGAGCTGCGCCGGGCGATGGCCCGCGAGGCCGAGGCGGAACGCGACGCCAGGGCCCTGCTCATCTCCGCCGACGCCGAACTGAAGGCATCCCGGGTGCTGGCCGAGGCGGCCCTGGTGATCGCCAACCGCCCGCAGGCGATGCAGCTCCGCTTCCTGCAGACGGTCGCGGAGGTGGCCACCGAGAAGAACTCGACGCTGGTCATGCCGATCCCGGTGGAGCTGCTCAACCTGCTCACGCGCGCCGCCGGCGGCCCGGGCGGCGGCGCGGGCGCCGGCCCCGGCGACGGCCGGCCCGGTTAGCGCCTTTACGCCCGGTTGAAGCCGTCCGTGGCATACCCAAGGCCGCAACCGAAGCGTTACTCCATGGGGATTGGTGGAGCTTCTGCCGATGCTGGGGATCGGCCGGATCATTGGTTCCTTGCGAGCAGGAAGTAGGTGACCATCTCCCCCTTGCCCTTGACCTGGATCGGCTCTTGTCGCTCGAAGCGGTAGCCGCCCCGGAGGCGCTTCCAGGTGCGAGCCGTCACCTGGATGCAGCCGGCGACCCCGTCGGATTCCATGCGGCTGGCGGTGTTGACGGTGTCGCCCCACAGGTCGTAGCTGAACTTGCTGGTCCCGATCACGCCGGCCACCACCGGGCCGGTGTCGATGCCGATGCGAACCGCCAACGGCCGGCCGCTGGGGTCGGCGCGCCTGGCGACCTCCTCGCGGATCGCCAGCGCCATGTCGGCCACCGCCTGGGCGTGGTCGGGCCGCGGCTCCGGCAGCCCCCCGACCACCATGTAGGCGTCGCCGATGGTCTTGATCTTCTCCAGCCCTCGCTGCTGGGCGAGCTGGTCGAACACCGAGAACAGCTCGTTCAGGAACTGCACCACCTGCTCTGGGCTGATCCGCTCGGTCCGGCTGGTGAAGTCCACGAGGTCGGCGAACAGCACGGTGACCTCGCCGAAGGCGTCGGCGATCACGCCGTCGGTCTGTTTGAGCCGGGCCGCGATCGAGGCGGGCAGCACGTTGAGCAGCAGCCGCTCGGATCGCTCCTGCTCCAACGCCAGCGCCCGGCGGGTCCGTACCGCCTCCCCCAGCAGCAGCACCGCAGCAAACAGCGCCAGGTTCGGCACGCTGTCGTTGAGCACCCGGCGCAGCGGTTCCGGGTCGGCCCAGATCCGGAACAGGAGCGGTGCGCCGCCGAACCAGGCGGCGATCAGCAGCGACCAGCGTTGGTGGCCGGCGGCCCAGGCGGTGGCGAGCGCCACCGCAAGCGGCACCGCTGGGAAGATGCCGGGATAGTCCAGGACGTAGTACACCTGCAGGGTCGCCGCCGAGGCCAGCAGCACGGCCACCGGCCAGCGCCGCCGGGCCACCACCAAGGCGGCGATCATCAACCCCAGCGCATGGGCGTGCTATGCCGCCGGGTACAGGGTGTAGTTCCACTCGCCGTGAAACGCATGCCGCACCAGCGGCACCGCCGCCAGCTCCTGGTCGCCCACCTTGACCCCAAGCGGGTAGCGGCCGCGGTCCAGCTCCGCGCGGACCCGCAAGCCGGTGTGGGTCGTGGTCGCCCCGATCAGCTCCACGATCACCTGATGGCTTCCAGCGAGCGGCCGCGCCAGTTCATCGAGATCGCGCTGAATAGCCGATGCTCGATCCGGTTCCACTTGGAGGTCCCCGGCGGCAGGTGGCAGACGGTGATCACAAGCCCCGTCTCCTCGGCGAGCCGGGCCAGCTCGGTCTTCCACGCCCGCACGCGGTAGCCGTTGGACCCGCCGGCATCCGCACAGACCAGCAGCCGCTCGGCCTGCGGGTAGGCGACTCGGCCGACCTGCTGCCACCAGCGCCGCAGCGTCTGCACCGCGAAGGCGGCGGTGTCGTGGTCGACCCCGACACTGACCCAGCCGGTGTTGGCGCCGAGATCGTAGACCCCGTACGGGATCGCCTTGCCGAGGGTGGGGTCGGGGAAGTCGTGCACGTTGACCCGCTCGGACTCACCCGCGGGCTGCCACTCCCGACCGCCGTTAGCGAAACGCCCGACCAGCTCCTTCTTCTTGCTGTCCACACTTACCACCGGCTGCCCGGCGGCCAGATGGACCTTGGCCTGCTCGTTGAGGTAGCGGAACTGCGCATCGCGGTCGGCGTGCTGGGCGCCCTCCAAGGTCTTGACCGTGCGCTGCAACCGGTAGCCCTGCTGCTTGAGCAGCCGCCCGACGGTGTCATCGCTGACCGGATGCCCCTGCGCAGTGAGCGCCTCGGCCAGCTCCCGGGTGGACTTACACGTCCACCGCAACGGGCTCTGGGGATCGCCGCGGGTGTCGGGGTCGACCAACCGGTCCAACGACTGAGCCTGAATCCACCGCGCCGGAATTCTTGCCGGGCTGGAGTGGGTTGGGCCGGTCGGAGCAGGCCTTGTCTGCGGGCTGACGGCCTCGTCGGGGAGGCCGTGTCGGCTGGTCTGATGCGATCGTGAGGCTGCAGCCCAGTGCAGCCCAGCTCACTGGCCGCCTTTGAGCAGGCGCATGCTGACCCGAATGGGTCAAGAATCGTGCGTTGAGCGGCAGCGCGGGTCAGGTCGCGTAGGCGATGCAGCGCAGCCGGGCCAGGGCCAGCTCGAACCATGGTGCCCAGGGCCAGCCGGCGGGCAGATGCAGGATCAGGCGGCGGGCGGAGCGAGTCAGCCGGCCGGGTAAGGTGAGCAGGGTGCGGCGCAGCGTCTTGGCCACCACCAACTCCTGGCGGGTGCCCAGCCCGATCTGGGCGATCCAGCGCAGCAGGTTGTGCGCCAGGGTGGCGATCAGCAGCCAGGCGGCGTTGGCGTTGAACTTCCCCGAAGGGCAGTGGCGCAGGCCCACCCCGCCCTTGAGGTCGCGGATGCACAGCTCGACGGTGGCGTGGCGGCGATGATCTTGGTCCAGCCACACCGTCGTGCCGACCCGGTCGGTGACAAAGGCGTGGTAGCGCCAGTTGGGGAACAGCTCGGCTTGGGCGCCGACCAGGCGGGTGCGGCGCACGATCAGCCGGTCACCCCGATAGCGGGTCTCGGCGACCTGCGCCAGGCCCCCGTCGGGGTAGACGATCTGGACCCAGGCGTCCTCGTCGATCGCCTGAATTGCGGCTCGGATCGGCTTGGTCTGGCGCACGGTGATGGAGTAGCGGATCTGGTGGCGGCGGCAGGCCCGGATGGTCTTGGCCGACCAGAAGCCGGAGTCCATGCGCATGGTCAGCTCCCCGGTCGCCCCCGCGCGGCGCACCCGGGCGGCCAACTCGTCCACGAAGCGAGCCGCGCCGCGGGCGGTGTTGGCCCGCCCGGTGCGCTGGCGGGCGTGCAGCACCTCGCCGCTATCAGCACGGGTGGCAACAAGCGGGTGGTAGCCGAGGGTGTGGGTGTAGCCGTAGGCGGCGCCCTGCTTGTGGTAGCCGTGGACCTGGCACACCGTGGAGTCCAGGTCCATGGTCATCGGCCCGTCACCGGGGCCCGCCCCAACCGCCCATGCCCTGGCAAGGACGGTCTCGGTGAGCCGGTCGAGCTGGCGGGTGTGGCCGAAGGTGAACGAGCGCAGGAAGGTCCCCAGGGTGGAGGGCGCCATCACCCGATGGCCCAGCACCTGACTGGTGGCGCCGCAGCGCAGCACGTCGGCGTCGTCGATGCAGTCCCCACCCGCCAGCATCGAGTGGACCAGGGTCAACAGCTTGCGGCCAGGGTGGGCGGCGCCGGGCCGATCGCCCAGGTCGATCAGCGCATCGGTGGCCTGCTCGATGCCCAGCCGCTCGGCCAGCGTGGCGGGCAGCAGCAGGCCCGCGTTGGCGATGGCGTGGGTGTCGTCGAAGGCGATGTCGAGCTGGTCGAGGGTGTGGGAGGATTGCATCGAGAAAGTGCCCTCCTGGTCGGGGATACGGCAGCTGTCGCAGGCGCCATTCTCCCAGGTCAGAGGGCCTTTCTCATAATCGGACCGGCACCATTTCCATTACTGGAACGGTGCACTCAGGCTGAGTCACCCGAGCGGCACCAGCCGCCAGGCCAGCCCGAGCAGGGTCTTCCGGGCTGGCCTGCTGACAACCGCCCGACGTTGGATCATGCCTACCCCACCCACCAGACCACACCGATATCCGGGCTATCAAGACAACAAATCAGCACTATGCCGAGGCCCTGGCCGGTGGGGTCCACCACCACCTACAGCCCGCAGGCGGGCGCTGGGCCGTCTACGCGAGCGGGGACTTCTCCGGGGCTGCATGGTTCTCTTCAAGAACCCCGGAAAATACCCCACTCACAGCCCTAAGGTTCTCCGGCTCAAAAGGGGGTGTCAGGAGCCCCACGCAGCCCAGAACTCCACGTAGAAAGCGCGGTGTTTCTGGAACACCGCTGGGTGCCATTGCGCTTGGCGGAGAAATGTGCTTCACTGCCGGTGCCGCCGCTCCGTCCGGAAGGTGCCGGTGGCACCCGGTCGGCGACGGTCCCCCTCAAGGACCCCCTCTTACGGGGAGACAGGAGGACCGCCGCCGGCCACCCTTACAAGTGTGGACTGAGACTTGCATCCTTCAACTCACACTTGCGTGCAATGAAGATGCCAGCATGCTTCCGCTTTGTCAAGCTTACATGCAGTGTTGGCAGCTCATTCTCGCGTATTGAGCTGGCGTATTGTGCTCGCGTCATTGGCTAGCGTCTGTAACTCGTGTGTCTGACTCGCGTCGCTCATTAGACTTCACTCGTCACCGTCTTTGAACCATCGACGTTGCCGTGCCCACGATGCT
>WNFU01005333.1_pt1 | contig 16321 bp, 10 predicted proteins | sample 5400121 | NCBI WGS metagenome assembly WNFU01 (sample SAMN13153360, study PRJNA577476) | soil metagenome | isolation source: 100 cm soil or saprolite under grassland replicate 1 | place: USA:California | collected 2016-06-15
ATGTTCGATTCCGCGACCGCCTCGGCGTCTGGGGTCGAGGAGAGATCGGCGCTCGTGATCGTGTTATCGAGAATCTTCGCCGAGGTGACCGAGCCGTCGGTGAGATCGCCGGCCACGATCGAGTCGGCGAGGTCGAGCTTCGAGTAGGCGATCGCGGCGCCCGCGGCGACGTCGCCGTTGACGATCGAGTTCGTCAGGTTGAGCTTCGAGTAGGCGATATTGGCGCCCGCGGCGACGTCGGCGTTCATGATCGTGCCGTTGGCGATCTTGGCGGAGGTCACCGCGTCCGCCTGGATGTTGGCCGTGCCGACCGCCTCCGAGCCGGAGACGGAGGACAGGTCCGCGCTCGTGATGGTGCCGTCCGCGATCTTCGCCGAGGTGACGGCGCCGTCGGCGAGCTTTTGCGTGCCGATCGACTCAGCGCGGATGCAAGCCGCGTCCGGTCCGCAATCCTGAGGCCCGGTGGCCCCCGTCGCGCCGGCCGCTCCGGCGGAGCCCGTCGCGCCGCTGGCGCCCGTAGCGCCGGCGGGACCGGCAGCTCCGGCCGCTCCCCTATCGCCCTTTGCGCCCTTGGCGCCGGTTGCGCCCGCCGGACCGGCTTCACCGCCCGGGCCACGAGGGCCGGCAGCCCCGCGCCAGGCCCAGGGGGCCCTGTGGGCCGAGCGGGCCCATCAACGGGCCGGCAATCCCGCTGGATGCACCACCTGAAGAAGCACCATCACTACCAACCGGACCGGCGATCGCAGGGCCCGCGGGACCAGGCGAAGCCACCGCAACGGCGGCGATCGCGCTCAAGCAGCCCGCGATCAAGAGCAGCTTCAGGCCCCGATCGCGAAGCGTCGTCATGAGCGGGGCAGCGTTAGCTGCAAAGGGCGAGGACTGCTTGCATCCATGCGTGTGCGTCCGAGGGAGCCCCGTAACACGACGATCGCCTTAGTTGTGCTCACTTAGGGCCTCCCGATCGAAGACTGCATCCGTTCGTCAAACGGCACGCAGTCCCTCGCGTGTCCGGCACCCTCCCGCTGGAACCCCGCCGCGATTGGCGATTCCGCACAGGGAGGGCGCTGATCTTCTCTTCGGCAGGGATCACGCCTGACTTTAGTCAGAGACGTGACGTGGGTCCCCATCAGGCGGGCCCTCCACTCACTGGCCGGATGCCGCCGGAGCGCACCAGGGCGAGGGCGCGCCCAGGCTGTGGGTCGTAGACCTCGATCTGGAACTCCTGCTGCGGGTAGGCCACGTAGACGCTCGTCGGGTAGTGCGGCACAGGCACCGCCAGCCCCCCGCCGGGGACATGCTTGGCAGCGGCGCTGGAGTTCCGCACATAGGCCCGCAGGTCCTCGAAAGCGTGGATGACCGGATATGTCCCGACGGTGAGGAAGTCCGGCGAGGGATCGCCGATCTGGGTGCTGCCCGTCAAATAGCGCACGTACACGTTTCCCGTGTCGTTGAGGGTCACCTCGAGCTTGGTGTCGGGCACCGACCCCGCCCAGTAGAGGGTGTGCCCGAGCTGGCTGGAGAGATTCGCGAGGTCTGCTCGGGAGGCCGCGACCGGCCCACCGCCCGCATGAATTCCCTGAGCCGTGGGGCTGTCGTCCGACCGAAGCAGAAACCAGGCAAGCAAGCCGACGACCGCCACCAGCAGGAGCACGGCTCCCACGCGGATGGCGCGCATCTCCTCCCAGTAGTACCTGAGACCGCTCGCTGGCGCGACGCCTCCCGCCGGCTGAACGGCACCCGTGGGACGTTGCGTCTCCGGCGCCACAGCGCCTGGGGTGGCCGCTGCGACCGGGGCATCGAGTACCCCTTGAGCCGGGGTTCCCCGCCCCGGGGAACCCATGGCGTCCGGGCGTGCAGCCTCGCTCGGGGCCGCGCTGCGGGGTACCCCTGTGCCCTCGGTTCCCCGGGGTTGAACCTCGGGGCTCTCCGTATCGCGCTGTAGCCGCTCTCGCTCCAGGCGCTCTCGCTCCAGGCGCTCTCGCTCCAGGCGGTCTCGCTCCAGGCGCTCGCGCTCCAGCTCGAGCCGCTCTCGCTCCAGCCGCTCTCGCTCCAGCTCCAGCCGCTCTCGTTCCAGCCGCTCTTGCTCCAGCCGCTCTCGCTCCAGCTCCAGCCTCTCTCGTTCCAGCCGCTCTTGCTCCAGCCGCTCTCGCTCCAGCTCCAGCCTCTCTCGTTCCAGCCGCTCCTGCTCCAGCCGCTCTCGCTCAAGGTGCTCTCGCTCAAGCCGCTCCACCTCCAGCTCCTGGGCCGTCATGCGCAACTCCCGCGCCAGCACCTCGGCTGCAGCTTTCCCGGGGGCCGGGGTAGGGGGCACTTCCTCCGCCTCGGTTCCACCTACCGGGGCCCCTGCAATCCCCCGCTCCTCTTCCCCGGCACCTGGCGCGCGGGGCATTTCGCGTTCCGGCTCACGTGTCACGGTCCCCGATTCCTCGGTTCCCCGCCCCGGGGCTGCGCCCTCGGCGAGCAGTCCCTGGCGCCGGAGCTCCGAGAGCGGGATCATGCGCTTATTGCCCCACTTCACGGCGAGCAGCGTGCCGCGCTCGATGCGCCGTCGCAAAGCCTTCTTCGACATGCCGGTCAGCCCCGACGCTTCTGCCACGTCCACAGCTGCTCTCTCCGGGGTAGCCATAATTTCCCTACTCCGCCCCTGCCACGTGCCCCGTGCGCACGCCGCGCGTGCCAGGCTCAGAAAGCAGCGGCAAAGGGCATCGCGCGAGGCGTCTAGGGGTGCCCCATGCAGCGGCCGCAGGGGAAGTCACGAGGTGGGCGATCAAGGGGAGCGTCGTTGCCTTTCCCATCGGGCCAGGGCCATTCCTTGGCAAGAACACCATAGCTCATATTGCCCCGGCGGACAAGCCCCGCGATCACCACGCGGGAAACCCCGTTGGGGCTCACCACCCACGAGCGTAATATAGGCACCGCGAATTTCGCCGGGCCCCTCCCCGGAAGGCCCCGGGCGGGCCCCGCATGATCCCCGCGAAGGCCCCTCTATCGCGCCAAGCCCCTGGCCGAGAAGCCGGTTGGCGGCCGCACAGACATCCCTTACGGCACGCAGATCGCGTAAACGGTGAAGGCGGTATTGGCGACGCCCTGCCAGCCGGTTGGGGTTTGTCCCGCAGTGGCGAGGCTGGAGCCCTTGATCGGGGCCGAGATGCCGATCGTCTTTCCTGACGCGCCCTTGACGCCTCCGCCAACCGCCGTGGGGGTTGCGGCAGGGCAGGTCACGTTCGTGATCGTGTTCGAGGAGCCACTCGCGGTCACGACCACCGCGCTCGACGTCCCCTGCGCTCCGGTTGGGCCCCGCGCGCCCGTCACCCCCTTGGGTCCGGTCGCGCCCCTCGCGCCGGTGGCGCCCCTAGGACCTGCCGGCCCGGCAGAGCCCGTCGCGCCCCTCGCACCGGTGGCGCCCGTTGCGCCGGCAGGGCCGGTCGCGCCGGTCGCGCCGCTCACACCCTGGGCACCGGTGGTCCCGCGGGGGCCGGCGGGCCCCTGGGTCCCCGTGGCACCCTTGGCTCCTGTCGCGCCGCGCGGACCAGTCGGGCCAGCCGGGCCCTGCACTCCTGTTGCCCCTCTGGCCCCGGTCGCGCCCCGCGCCCCAGTGGATCCGGTCGCGCCCCTCGCTCCGGTCGCGCCCCTCGCCCCGGTGGCCCCACGCGGCCCCGTCGCGCCAGTGGCACCCCTAGACCCAGCTGCGCCAGTCGCGCCCTTCGCCCCCGTGGCGCCCGTGGCTCCCGTGGCTCCCTTGGGCCCAGTGGGCCCTTGCACGCCTGGGGTAGAGCCCAGCGTGGCACAGACCGATGGATCGCAAGCAACAACGCCGGTCGCGCCCCTCGCCCCGGTCGCTCCCCTGGGACCCTGCGCCCCGGTCGCGCCCTTCGGTCCCTCTCCCCCGGTCGCCCCGCGCGGCCCGGCGGGACCGGTCGGGCCATTGGCGTCCGCGCCCCTGGGCCCGGCGGCTCCAGTCGCGCCCTGCGGTCCGGGTGGACCCTGCCGCGTCCAATTCAGCGAGTACTCGTGCTTGGTGCAGCTCTGCCTGGGGGGAACGATGCGGACCTCCCCCTTAGCACGGCTGCCGATTGTCTTCTTCATAACACAGGCATGAACCGTGCCGCTACTCGCCTGCGCCGTGCTGGCACCGGGTACGAACGCAAACGTGCACGCCAACGCGAGCCAGCCTACTGCTGGCCAAATCCTGGGGGTACCTGGCCGAGCGCTTAGCACCATCCTCCAGCCAGACCCCTCGCAGCTACATCTCTGAACTCGCGGCCGAGCACCTTGCTCCCTTGGGGACCGCGCGACAATACCCGGCTCGGCTGAGCCATGCGCCAGTTGGGAACAGAGTCGGCTCACCCGTGTGCCAGTTAGGAACGGGGTCGGCTCAGACGGGCGCCGGTTCAATCACCGGCGACGAGCGAACCTGAGGCCCGCCCAAAGGGCGCTGGCTCTCCTCTAGCCCGCGACGCCCAGGTCAGCGGCGTACTTGTCGCGGTACTCCCCGCGCTTGTCGAGGACCTCCTCCACGTACGCTCGGGTCTCCGGGAACCCGATCTGCTCGAGGCTCAGGTCCGAGCCGCCCCAGCGGTCGACGTTGCCGGTGCCGGCGTTGTACCCGGCCAGCGCGGCGACCTCGTTGCCCCCGTAGCGATCCAGGAGGTGGCGCAGGTAGAAGCACCCGTAGCGGATGTTGATCTCCGGATCGTTGAGATCCGCCGTGACGAAGGCGGTCCCCCCGGAGAGTCGGGCGATCGCGTGCGCGGTTCGCGGCGTGATCTGCATCAGCCCGATCGCGCCGGCCGGCGACTCTCCACCGGAGAAATGGGACTCCGCGTAGATCACCGCGGCGATCAACGCTGGGTCGAGCTGCTTCTCCGCGGCCTGCTGGCGGATGATGTCGTCGTGGCGCAGCGGCAGCGTGATCTCCTTGAGCGCCTTGTCGAAGTCGACCCTGCTGATGCCGATCGCAGCGACCACGCCGAGGGTCGCGGCGACGCCGATCAGAAGCCACCTGCGCGTTCGCGAGCGGGGAGTGGAGGCAGCCCCCCTGCGGCCACGTGTCGCTGTTCGCGTCGGGCTCATCCCGCCTCCTCCGCGAGCTCGGCAAGGGCCGAAACCAGCCTGGCCACCTCGGCGTCGAGGTCGGCGAGCGATCCGTCGTTGCGAATCGCGTAGGTCGCCCGCGCGGCCTTCTCGTCTTGGGAGAGCTGGCGCTCGCTGCGACCCTCCAGCAACTCCGTCCCGCGGTCGCCCGCACGCCGGGAGCGAACCTCATCCGGGGCGATCACGGCCACGGTGGCGTCGAACAACGGATCCATCCCGGTCTCGAATAGAAGCGGGACCTCGACCACGGCTACCGACGTGTCCGGCGGCAGCGATTGGCGCCACTCGGCTGCCCGGGCGCCGACGAGTGGGTGAAGCGTGGACTCGAGCCAGCGAAGCTCGTCGGGGCTTTCGAACACGATCGCGCCGACCTCACCTCGGTCGATCCGGCCATCCGCGACCACGCGAGCGCCCCAGCGGTCCACCAGCCGATCGTGAACCTCGGGTTCGCCCAGCAGCTCGTGGACCACTGCGTCCGTCGAGAGCGTCGCGGCGCCGTGCCGCGCGAAGGCGGACAGGGCCTCCGACTTGCCGGCGGCGATCCCGCCTGTGAGACCGACGAATACGGGCACCCCGCTAAGTCTGGCAGCAGGGGGCGCGGAGACCGGGTCTAGCTGCTGGGCTCCTCGCCCTCGCCCGGCTCGTCGGCGGCGGCCGGCTCGTCAGCCTCCGCGGCCTCGGCCGGTTCGCTCGGCTCGTCGGCGGCGGCCGGCTCGTCAGCCTCCGCGGCCTCGGGCGGCGGCTCCGGAAAGACCTCCTCGGATACGTCCAGGTCGGGAACCTCGTCCGGCGCTGCCTCCTGCTGGGCATCGCCCGTGAGCTCGGGCGGCATCAGGTCCCGCAGCGGGAGGTTCTGCGTCTCCGCACGCTTCACGCTCAGCGAGATGCGGCGCCGGTTCTCGTCGATCTCCAGTACGCGCACCCACACCTGATCGCCCGGCGAGACGACCTCGCTCGGGTTCTCCACATGATGCTCGGCGAGCTCGGAGATGTGAACGAGCCCCTCGACGCCGGGGACGATCTCGACGAACGCCCCGAACGCGACCACCTTCGTGACCTTGCCCTCCAGGACGTCGCCCGGCTTGTACTCCTCCAGCACGCGGCGCCACGGATCCTCCTGCGTCTGCTTGAGGCCGAGCGAGATGCGCTGACGCTCGCGGTCGATGTCCAGCACCTTGACCCGAACCGTCTCCCCGACGGAGAGCACCTCGGACGGGTGGTTGACGTGGCTCCAGGAGAGCTCGGAGATGTGGATCAGGCCGTCGATCCCGTCGAGGTCGACGAAGGCGCCGAAGTCGACGATGTTGGAGATCTTGCCCTCCACGACCATGCCGGGCTGGAGGCGCCCGAGAATCTGCTCGCGGACCTCCTTGCGCTCCTCCTCGAGGACCGCGCGCCGCGACAGGACCACGTTGTTGCGGCTTCGGTTGAGCTCGATCACCCTGCACTCGAGCGTCTGTCCCTTGAACTCGTCGAGGTTGTGGACGCGGCGGATGTCCACCAGCGAGGCGGGCAGGAAGCCGCGCACCCCGAGGTCCAGGATGAGGCCACCCTTCACGACCTCGATCACCGTCCCCTCCACCGGCTCGCCGGACTCGGCCGCAGCCTCGATCTTGCGCCAGGCCTTCTCGAAGCGGGCGCGCTTCTTGGAGAGGAGCAGGCGCCCCTCCTGGTCCTCCTTGGTGAGCACCAGGGCGTCCACGCGCTCGCCAAGCGAGACCTCTTCGGCCGGATCGACCGAGCGGCGAATCGAGAGCTCGTTCGAGGGAATGACCCCCTCGGACTTGTAGCCGATGTCGACCAGGACCTCGTCCTTGTCGATCCGAACCACCTCGCCGCTCACGACGTCGCCCTCCTCGAAGGGCTTGATCGTGGCGTCGTAGTTGGGGACGAGCCGGCCATCGACCTCGATCATCAGGTCGTTCGTGCCGCCCGCCGGTTGCGCTTCGGTGCGCTCAGGGGCAGCCTCGGTGGTTGTGTCGGCCGCGGACACGGCGGCTAACTATGGCAAAAGCATGCGGGCTGCCGCACGGCGCGGCACGCGGTGCGGTTCCGCCGCGTGCTGCCTGGCGGGTGCCGGCTTGGGTACCCTCGCCACAGATGCCCGAACGACGCACGAAGCGAGGCGCGGATCGCACGCCCCTGAGCCGCGACGCCGACGTCCTCGTCTGCGGAGCGAGCTTCGCGGGGCTTGCGGTGGCGCGCGAGCTTGCGGGATCCGGCGCGCGGGTGATGATCGTCGACCGCTACGAGATCGGGGAACGCCAGACCTCCGCCTGTGCCGCCCCCACGGAATGGCTCCAGGCGATGGGCGTGGGCCCCTCCATCAGGCAGACCTTCGAGGACCTCGTGGTGCACACCCCCCATGTGACGGCGCGGATGCACCTTCCGTGGACCTTCTCCACCTTCGACTACCGGACGCTGTGCGCCCTGCTGTTCGAGCAAAGCGACGCCGAGTTCGAGACCGCGAAGGTGGACGGGCGAACGGACGCCACCGTGCACACGGACCGCGGGGACCTGCAGGCGCCGCTGCTCGTGGATTGCCTGGGTTGGCGCCGGGTGCTCGACCCGCGCGGCTACCAGCCACCCGACGCCCCGCTCTCGCGCGGGCTCGAGGTGCACCCGGGCGGTGCGTCCGAGGAGTTGGAGATCTGGATCGATCGCGGCTACGTGCCCGCCGGCTACAGCTGGAGCTTTCCCGCCCACGACGAGGTGCGCGTGGGCGTCGGGTCGTTCGACCCGCGCTTCAAGGTCAAGGAGCCCACCCTGCGACTCGCCGGCGACCTCGAACGCGATCCGGTGCGCTACCAGGGCAACTGGATCCCGCACAGGCTGCGGGAGGCGACATCCGACGGCGTGTTCTTCGTGGGGGACTCCGCCGGCCATTGCCTGCCGCTCACGGCCGAGGGCATCCGCACCGCCTTCTACTTCGGGATCGCCTCCGGACGCGAGCTTCGGCGCGTGGTCGCAGGCGACGCGACGCCCCGCACGGCGCTCGAGCGCTACGGGGCGTTCTCGGCTCGCCACGCCTGGCACTTCCGCTGGCTTCTTCGCGTGCAGCGCCTGGTCCCGCGGGTCCCCCCGCGTGCCCTGGCGCTGGCCCTTCGCGGGATGAGCCACGAGAGGTTCGTGCGCTGGTCGTTCGGGCACTACCTGGGGATCGCCCACCCCGCCTACGCGCGCGAGCTGGCGGCGCGGCCTGAACGCGCTACGCGAGCGCCACTACGCGCGGCCGCTTAACGGACCACGAGGTACGTGCCGGCAAGGAGGAGGACGACGCCGACGACTCGCCAGGCGTCCAGCGGGGTCTGCTCCAGGCCGAGGATGCCGATGCGATCGATGATCACGGCCGTCACGAGCTGCCCGGTGATCGTGGCCGCGGCAACGCCGCCCGCACCGATCGAGCTGACCGTGATCAGCGCGACCGTCACGTACGCGGCGCCCAGCAGTCCGCCCACCAGGTAGTACCAGCGAACGTCGAAGGTCGAGCCCACCCCGCCGGCCTTTCCGCTGGCCGCCACCACGAGCACCAGGACAAGAGTGCCGACGGTGAACGAGACGAGCGCCGCCGGCAGGTTCCCCGTCGCCCGGCCGAGCCCCGCGTTGATCGGCGCCTGCAGGGCCAGAACCCCGCCCACGAAGGCGGTCAGGAGGACGGCGAGGCCGCGGTCCATCGCCGCGCCATGCTGCCACACACGTCCGAGGGCTGCCGTGATCCCGCGGAGCGGGGCGTGTTAGGGAGTGGGACCTCTTGAACCGAACCCGGTTCAAGCGGTAGCTCAAACAGGGCGATAATGAGAGGGATGCCGACGCACTCGAATGTCGTGCCGCTTGCGGGCCTTGCACTGCGCTGCCAGCCCGACTCCCGCCTCGTGGTCCTCGTCCGCGAGGGCCGCGAGCGCGCCTTCGAGGAGATCGTCCGGCGCTACCGCGGCTTGCTCGTCTCCTTCGCCGCGGCGATCGTGCCGGATCATCGGGCCGACGACGTGGTCCAGGACTCCCTGACCAAGGCTCACGACGCCCTGCTTGCCGGCGATGCCGAGATCAAGCTCAAGCCGTGGCTGTACACGATCGTCCGCAACCGGGCGTTCAACGATCTTCGCGACCAACCCACGCACGAGCACCTCGACGAGAGCTTCGACGGTGTGCCGCAGCCGCCCGAGGTCGCGGCGGGCAGGGCCGAGTTTGCGACGCTCGTCTCGCGGATGAAGGACCTCCCCTCGCCGCAGCGCGAGGCCCTCGTGAAGCGGGAGCTCGAGGGCCGAAGCCACGAGGAGATCGCCGGGCGGCTCGGCGTCACTCCCGGAGCCGTCCGGGGGCTGATCTTCCGCGCGCGCACCGCGCTCAGAAACGGCGCCGGGGTGTTGATCCCGATGCCGGTCGTCCGGGCGCTGCTGCACTCAGGATCAGCGCAGACGGGCGCGGCCGGAACCGGGATCGGCGGCGCAACCGCCGGACTCACCGCCGGCGGCGGAGGCGTCGCCGTCAAGGCCGGGGCGACGCTGGCGGTCGCGGTGCTGGCGCTCGGCTCCGGAATTGCCCTGCGCCACCACGGTGAAAGACACGGGCCGGTGACGGTCGCGAGCGGCGGCGGGCATCACCGTGGCTCATCGGCACGGCTGGAAGGCCTCGAACGCCGCTCCCCAGGGAGCACCGGGATCACGGCGTCGGACTCGCAATCGGGCGGGGATTCCCCGAACTCGCAAGGCGCACGGGGATCGGACCCCGCGGGTGCCTCCGACAACTCCGGCGAGCGGTCGGGCGACTCGGGTCGCAGCGTCGACGGAGGATCGGGCGACGGCAGCTCCGGTGATGACGGTGGATCCGGCGACGGCGGCGCGACCACGAGCGGCACGAGCGGCGAGGGAGGCAGCTCCGGCACGAGCGGAGACGGCGGCACCTCCGGCGACGACGGGAGCTCCGGAACCAGTGATGGCGGCGGAGGTTCCGGGGACGGCGGCAGCGTAACCGACGGCGGTGGTGACGGAACCAGCGGCAGCGATGGCGGCAAAGTGGACATCACCACCACTGACGGCGGCGACCTCCTACCGAGCGTCGGCGACGACGAGGGCTCTTCCGGCAACTGATCCTGCGCTCGGGCGTGATCTTCGCGTGCCCGGCGGGTTACAGCCTCGAAGGCCGTCCACCACGAAACGGCACTCCACCCGTGAGGGTGGGTCGCAAAGCCAGGGGTCTCAAGGGAGATAGCCGGGCTGCCGAAGGAGGAGGAGCATGAACAGACTTACGACGCTCAAGACGATCGTTGTCCTGATCGGGGCCGTCACCGCGGTGGTGCTGATCGCGTTGCCCGGCGTGGCCGCCGCGCGGGATCGAAACAATGACCGCATCCCCGACCACTGGGAGCGCAGCCACAACCTCTCGCTGAGGGTCAATCAGGCGAGACGCGACCAGGACACTGACGCGCTCGTAAACCGGCGGGAGTTCCAGGCCGGCATGGACCCGCGCGACGCCGACTCCGACAATGACGGAACGGACGACGGCGACGAGGGCGCCGGCACGGTCTCCTCATTCGATGGAAGCACCCTGACGATCGACCTCTTCGGCGGCAGCTCGATCAGCGGTCTCGTCACCGAGTCGACCGAGATCAACTGCGACAACGGCGACGATCAAGGCGACGAGGATCAGGACGGCGTCGGTGGCGATGACGACCAGGGCGACGACGACCAGGGCGACGACGACCAGGGCGACAACCTCGCCGTCAGCGCCGGGAGCGAGGACCCGGGCGACGATGAGGGCGACGACGCCGACGAGAACGACGACGAGGTCGCGTGCTCGACGGCTGATCTGGTCCCCGGCGCCGTGGTCCAGGAGGCGGAGCTTGAGATCGACAACGGCCAAGCCGTCTTCGAGGAGATCGAGCTGGCCGTCTAAGCCCAGCGCACTCCTGAGGTGAAGAGGGCGGCGCTCACGCGGCGCCCTCTACTTTGCAGCCAGCCAGTCCCTGCCGATGCCGACGTCGACTGCGAGCGGCGGGTCGAGATCGAACGCGCCACACATCTCGCGCCTGACGAGCTTCGTCGCGGCCTCCATCTCGTCCTCCGGTCCCTCGAACAGGAGCTCATCGTGGATCTGAAGCACCAGTCGCGTCTGCATCCCGGCCTCGGCGAGCACGGAGTGGCAGCGGACCATCGCCACCTTGATGATGTCCGCCGCCGTGCCTTGGATCACCGTGTTCACGGCCAGGCGCTCGCCAAGCGAGCGCCGCTGCCGCTGCTCTGAGCGCAGCTCGGGGATCAGGCGCCGGCGCCCGAGCAGGGTCGTGACGGAGCCCTCCCGCTCGGCCTGCGCGATCGTCTCGTCGATGAATCGCTTCACGGCCGGGAAGCGTTCGAAGTAGCGATGGATGTAGACAGCGGCTTCCTCGCGTGAGATCTGGAGGCGGTCGGCGAGCCCGAAGGCGGAAAGACCGTAGGCGATGCCGTAGTTGACCATCTTCGCCTTGGAGCGCTCCGCGGGGCCCACGTCGTCGGGCGAGATCTGGAGGACCTCGGCCGCGGTCTCGCGATGCACGTCCTGGCCGGAGGCGAAGATCTCGCGCAGCACGTCCTCGCCGGCGACGTGAGCGAGGACGCGCAGCTCGACCTGGTTGTAGTCGGCGGAGAGGAGGCGCATGCCGCGCTCCGCGACGAAGCAGCTTCGGACTGGGCGTCCGATCTCCGAGCGGATCGGGATGTTCTGCAGGTTCGGGTTGATGCTCGAGAGGCGCCCGGTCGTGGTCGACGCCTGGTTGAAGGTCGTGTGGATGCGCCGGGTCTCGGGATCGATCAGCGCCGGGAGCGTGTCGAGATAGGTGTTCTTGAGCTTCGTGAGCTCGCGCCAGCTCTCGACCTTGCCGACGATCTCGTGCTCGTCGCGGATCTGGGCGAGCACCCGCGCATCCGTGGAGAAGCCGGTCTTGCCGCGACGCTTCTTCGTGAGCCCGAGCTCCTCGAAGAGGACGGGGCCGAGCTGCTGCGGGGAGCCGATCACGAACTCGTGCCCGGCGAGCTCGAAGATCTCGGCCTCGAGCTGGGCGATCCGCTCCGCCATCCCCTTGCCGATCTCGGCGAGGCGCTTCGCGTCGAGCTTCACGCCCACCCGCTCCATGGCCGCCAGCACCTCGATCAGCGGCATCTCCACCTCCCGGAGCAGGCGCTCCAGGCCAAACTCGGCGAGGCGCTCGCGCTGCCGCGCGGCGAGCTCGATCGCCAGACGCGCCTCGGACGCCGGGTCGACGGTGATCTCCTCCGCGGCGGGCAGCGACATCTGCCCGGAGTCGCCGTCCGGCGACTTCTCCGCGTCGCCGCCTGTGTCGCCCGTGTCGAGCCCTGCGACGGCAGCGAGGCCGGCGTCCGCGGCGAGCTCCTTGAGGTCGTAGACGCGGCGGGCTGGGTCGATCAGGTAGGCGGCGACCATCGTGTCGTGCTCGAGCACCAGGGCTCCGGGGGGTGCCACCGCGATCAGGCCCATCCGCCCTCCTCCCCCCTGGGACTTCGCGTCGTGGGCGATCAGCGGCCGCCCGCGCAGCTCTTCGGCGAGCTCCGCGAGGTCGGGGGCTTCCCCGGTGACGACACGGTCGCCGTCGCTGGCGGCCCAGCGACCCGCCGCCACGGCGATCGAGATCGGGCCGTCGGACAGGTCCGCTGGGGTGCCCTCCACGGCCTCGACCACGAGCTTCTCCTCGACCGCCCGGTCGGGGACGTCCTCCGTGAACTCCTCGTCGAGGCGCTTCATCACCGCGCGCAGTTCGAATTCCGCGGCCACGTCGCGCAGCCGGCTGCGATCCGGCTTCTGGCGCCCCTCCTTGCGAACGTCGATCGGGACGTCGATGTCGTCCTTCATCGTCGCGAGCTGCTTGGAGATTCGCGCGTCGTCGGCATGCTCGGTGAGGTTCTGCTTGCGCTTCGCCCCCGAGATCTGGTCCACGTCCTCCAGCACCGCCTCGAGCGAGCCGAACTGCTGGAGGAGCTGGGCGGCGGTCTTGTCGCCGATGCCCGGAACGCCGGGGATGTTGTCGGAGGTGTCGCCGCGCAGGCCAATGAGGTCGGGCACCAGCTCGGGGGGCACGCCGTATCGCTCGATCACGCCCTCCCGGTCGTAGATCTTGGTCTCGGTCACGCCGCGCGACGTGGTCATCACCCGCACCCCGTCCGCCACCAGCTGGTAGACGTCGCGGTCCCCCGAGACGATGGTCACCGGGATCCCGGCCTCGCGCGCGTGCCGGACCAGCGTGGCGATCACGTCGTCGGCCTCCCAGCCCTCGACCTTGACGTTGTGGAAACCGAAGGCCTCGGCGAGGGGCGCCAGGTGCGGCCACTGCTCGGAGAGCAGGTCGGGCCGTGGCTTTCGCTGCGACTTGTACTCCTCGTATTCGACCTCCCGCCCCGACATGCCGGCGTCCCAGGCGACGATCACAGCCGACGGGCGATGCTCGATCAGGATCTTCGCCATCATCGAGGCGAATCCGTAGATCGCGTTGGTGGGACGGCCGTCGGCGGTCGCGATCGACTCGGGAAGGGCGAAGAACGCCCTGTAGGCGAGGCTGTTGCCGTCGATCAGGAAGAGCCCGCCATCTCCGCTCTCGGCCCCGGCAGGCGCCTCTTTTGGCTTCTTCGTCGCTGCAGTCGCGGGCATATCTTCATCCTAGGGCGCCGTGCGGCCGCCGAGGGTGCGCTGACGGCGCTTCGAAGGGCCGCGACGCGTCAGACAACCGATCGGCCCCCCTACTTGCCCCGATGGCGGGGCGCATCACGCTGCCCAGCCGGGTCGGCGCCAGCCGGTACCTATGATCTTGCGCCCATGCCGGCTGTTCCCTCCGTCAGCGCCCAGTTCTCGGTCACCGTGCGCGTGGAGCTCGACGCACGGCAGGAGCCGCTGGGCAAGCTGACCGCCGAGATCGCGGAAGCCGGCGGCGCCCTCCAGGGCGTGGACCTCGTGCCCGGTGCCGGCGGCGAGGGCAAACGCGTGCGGGAGTTCACCGTGGACGCCCGGGATCGCGAGCACTGGGAGGCGATCCTGCGTGCCATCGGATCCACCCGTGGTGCCCGCGTGCTCGGCTACGTGGACCGCACGCTTCAGATGCATCGCGGGGGAAAGATCGAGCAGCAGAACAAGTATCCGCTGAAGACGCGCGACGACCTCTCGATGGCCTATACGCCGGGCGTCGCCCGCGTCTGCCAGGAGATCGCCGCCGACCGCTCCAAGGCGTTCGAGTACACGATCAAGCGCAACACCGTCGCCGTGGTCTCCGACGGCAGCGCCGTGCTGGGGCTCGGCGACATCGGCCCGGAGGCCGCGATGCCAGTGATGGAGGGGAAGGCGATGCTGTTCAAGGAGTTCGGGAATGTCGACGCCTTTCCGATCTGCCTCGCCACCCGTGACCCGGACCAGATCGTGAACGCAGTGACGCTGATGGCGCCCACGTTCGGCGGGATCAACCTCGAGGACATCTCGGCGCCCCGCTGCTTCGAGATCGAGGAGCGACTGAAGGACGAGCTCGACATCCCCGTCTTCCATGACGACCAGCACGGCACCGCCGTGGTGGTGATGGCGGCGCTCTTCAATTCCCTGAAGATCGTCGGCAAGGAGCTCGGGGACCTGCGCGTCCTGGTCGTCGGGCTCGGCGCCGCGGGCGTGGCGGTGACGAAGATGATGCTCGCCTCGGGCGTCAGCCACGTGATCGGGTGCGACCGCCAGGGCGCGCTCTCCACCGAGCGCGAGGACTATGCGAATGGAGAGATGAGTGGGATCAAGCGCTGGTACGCGGAGAACTCGAACCCCGAGAAGCGGCTTGGCGAGCCGGCCGACGTGATCGAGGGCTGCGACCTGTTCATCGGCGTCTCCGGGCCCGGAATCATCCCGCCCGAGGCTCTCGGGAAGATGACCGACGACGCGATCGTCTTCGCCATGGCGAACCCGAACCCCGAGGTGATGCCCGAGGACGCCGAGGAGCACGTCCGGATCATGGCGACGGGCCGCTCGGACTACCCCAACCAAATCAACAACGTGCTGTGCTTTCCGGGCATCTTCCGCGGGGCGCTCGACGCCGGGGCGCCGCGCATCACCGAGGAGATGAAGCTCGCAGCCGCCAAGGGCATCGCGCAGGTGGTCAACGAGGACGACCTCAGCGAGGACTACATCATCCCCAGCGTCTTCGACCGCGACGTGGCGCCGGCGGTGGCGGAAGCGGTGATGGAGGAGGCGCGACGCGAGGGCATCGCCAGGGTCTCCGAGGAGACGGGAACCTTCGAGACCCTCGAATGAGCCCAGCCAGACGGACAGCGAGGGGGCCGGCGTGGCCAATCGGGTAATGAGCTAGGCATGCGGGTCCTGGTCACTGGCGCAAGCGGCTTCCTAGGCTCCCATGTCAGCGACGCGCTGCTGGCCCGCGGGGACGACGTCGTCGGCCTCACGCGCGATCCCGCACGGGCCCGCGCCACCAATCCCACGATCACCTGGCACGCCTGGAATCCCACCGCCGAGCGCCCGCCCGCGACCGCGCTCGAGGGCGTCGACGGCATCGTCAACCTGATCGGGGAGCCGATCGACCAGCGATTGACCGATGAAGCGAAGGAGCGCATCCGCGAGAGCCGTGAGCGGGCAACCAAGAACCTCGTCGACGCGATCAGCGCCGTCGATCCGCGCCCCTTGGCCCTCGTGAGCCAGTCGGCCGTGGGCTACTACGGCGACCGCGGCGATGCCGTCGTCGACGAGTCGACGCCGCCCGGGTCGGCCTTCGACTCGGAGATCTGCGTCGCCTGGGAGGCGACGGCTCGTGCCGCCGAGGAGGTGGGCGTGCGAGTAGTGATCACTCGCACGGGCCTCGTGCTGGACCCGCAGGCGGGGCTGCTGAAGCAACTGCTCGTCCCGTTCAAGCTCGGCGTCGGCGGACCGCTCGCCGGCGGTCGCCAGTACATGTCCTGGATCCACGTCGACGACTGGACGCGACTCGTGCTGTGGCTGCTGGACACCGAGAGCGCTTCCGGCACCTTCAACGCGACCGCGCCCAACCCCGTCACCAACCGCGAGCTGTCGAAGGCCCTCGGCCGGGTGCTCGGGCGCCCCGCCGTCGCGCCTGTACCCAAGCTGGCGCTGAAGCTCCGCTTCGGCGACGAGATGGGCGAGATCCTCACCGCCGGCCAGCGCGCGATTCCCCGCCGCGCGCTGGATGCCGGATTCGAGTTTGCCCATCCCGATCTCGAGCCGGCACTGCGGGACTTGCTGAAGC
>WNFU01005191.1_pt1 | contig 16312 bp, 12 predicted proteins | sample 5400121 | NCBI WGS metagenome assembly WNFU01 (sample SAMN13153360, study PRJNA577476) | soil metagenome | isolation source: 100 cm soil or saprolite under grassland replicate 1 | place: USA:California | collected 2016-06-15
AGCCCGTGGACACCGCCTGCACGTCCTTCACGAGCGCCTCCTCGTTGCCGAGGCGCATGATCGAGCCCTTGCCGAAGGCCTTCTCGATGGACGAGACGGCCAGCTCGATCGCCTTCTCCTTCTCCGGTCCGACGGGCATCGCGATCTTCTCCTTGCGGGGGCCGCCCTGGCGTGCCCCGGCGTCTGTCGTATGCGGCGGACTTCCTACCAGCGCCCCCTGACAGCGGGACCGCCGCGCCCCTGAACGCATGCATACTGAACGGATGATCGGACGTCAAGGAACGGCCCGCACTGCGGGCGCCGGCGCGGGCTCGGGCGACGTGACCCTTCCGAGTGGAGCGACCCGCCGCCGCGGACCTTGCCTGCTCGTTCGCCATGGGTTCAAGTGGCCCCGCATCGCAGGGCGTCTCGCCCGCAGGAGGAGGACCGATGCGCTTACTTCCTCACCCGGATGAAGGCGCAGACCGGGGACGACTACGCCATCCTCGCGGACAAGGCGCGCGTCGATCGGAAGGAGCTCGCGAAGGTCCGCGGGGAGGACCGCTGGGACGAACGGCCCGACGTCGTCCTCATCGAGAGCACCGTCTGGAACGAGGCGACCGTGGACCTCGGCGCACCGCTCGGGAAGATCCCGGACGGCGGCACCCGGATTCCGGCCTGGATGGACGGGCCCGGCCGCTACGTGGGCGGCGCGTTCCCCGTCCGCGACGCCGCGAACCGCCTGGCGGGCGCGCTGTTCGTGCGGCGAGCGGCGGACAGGAAGTAGTGCGGGCGCCGCGCTAGGCCTGCGCGCCGCCGCCGCCGACGAGGAACTCGCCGGGATCGAGGCCGAGGCGGCGGACCGCCTCCCCCCACCGCTTCTCGAGCGGCACGTCGAACACGAGGTCGCTCGCGACCGGCATGGGCACCCACGCGCCGGCGGCGATCTCGTTCTCCGCCTGCATCGGCGACCAGCCCGCGTAACCGAGGAGGAGCAGGAACGGGCGCGAATTCGGGGTGCGGACGAGCCCCTCGAGCAGCTCGCGCGAGCCGCCGAGGCCGAGGTCGCCGCCGACGCCCACCGCGCCCGCGAGATCGGAGCCTCCCCCGGCGCGGAATAGTATCCAGAGCCGCTCGGGCTGGACCGGGCCGCCGACGAGGACGACGCCGTCGGCGCGTCCCGCCGCCTCCGCGTCGCGCCGGAGCCCCTCGTCGAGACCGCCGAGCACGTCCGCCACGGTGATCGGCGCGGGCCGGTTCACGACGAACCCGAGCGCGCCCTCGCCGTGGTGCTCGGCCATGAGCACGAGCGACCCCGCGAAGTTCGGGTCCGCGAGCGCGGGCGCCGCGACGAGGAAGCCGGGGGCGAGGCCGGCGGGGACGGGCTGCGACGGCATGCGCTCTTCTTCTCGCGGACACGGCCCGCGCGCAAGCGGAGCTGGCGGGACGCCGGCCGGAGGAGCGGCGCGGCGAGGGGTGCGCGGGCGAGCGGTCCGCGCCCGAACGCGGACGCCCCCCGCCGGCAGACCCGCGCGGCAGACCCGCGCGGCGGGGGGGCGCGCAGGGGGGGGTGCGGCGGAGCCCGGAACCGGCGATGATGCACGGGCGCGGCGCCGGGGTGGAGCGCGCGGGGGGCTCCTGGCGGTGGAGGACGGGATGTCGATCAGGGGGAAGCTCATCGTCGCGATCTTCGCGAGCATGGTCGCGCTCGCGGTCGCGACCGGTGCGCTCGTCCGCTCCGCGGGCGAGCGGAACGTCCGCAGGGCGGCGGAGCTCGCGATCTCGAGCGCGGGAGAGGCGCTCGCGGCGATGGAGCGCGCCGACGTCGAGAAGCTGGACGCCACGCTCAGCGTGCTCGCGGCTCACCCGGGCCTCGCGGAAGCGTTCGCGGCGCGCGATCGGCCTCGGCTGCTCGCGCTCGCCGCGCCGATCTTCGCGACGCTCAAGGCGGAGCATGACATCACCCACTTCTACTTCCTCGAGCCGGAGCCCTCGCGCGCCTGCTTCCTCCGCGTCCACCGACCGGAGCAGTTCGGCGACGTCGTGACGCGCGCGACGCTGACCCTCGCCATCGACTCGCGCGGCCTCGGCTCGGGGAAGGAGCTCGGTCAGACCGCGTTCGCGCTGCGCGTGGTGCGCCCCTGGTACGGGCGCGACGGCGGCGCGCCCCTCGGCTACCTCGAGCTCGGCGAGGAGATCGACCACTTCCTCGGCCGCATGAAGGCGCAGACCCGGGACGAGTACGGCCTGCTCGTCGCGAAGTCCTTCCTCGACGAGCAGGCGTGGGCCGCGACCCGCCAGGGCCTGCGCAACAACTGGGGTGACCGCGCGCGCACGGTCGTCGTCGACACCACGACGGCGGACGAGGCCATCATCGACTTCGACGGCGACCTCTCCTCGATCCCGGAGCACGGCCTCCTGCTCGAGCAGGACGCGCGGGACGGCCGCATCTTCGTCCGCGGGATCGTTCCGGTGAAGGACGCGGCGGGGCGGCGCGTCGGAGGGCTCTTCGTCCGCCACGACATCACGGCGCTCCACGCGTCCATGCTCGAGGCGCGCCGCGGCATCTACCTCGTCCTGCTCGCGGTCGCCGCGGTGCTCGCCGGCCTCCTCGTCCGGCTCGTGAACGGGCTCGTGTTCCGCCGGCTCGACGGGATGGTCGCCACGATGGACGGACTCTCCTCGGGGCTCGCGGGGGGCGACTTCGACGTCGGGGCGCCCCGCGCGACCGCGGACGACGAGATCGGCCGCTTCGAGGCGCACCTCGGCCGCTTCCTGCAGGTGGTCGCCGGGGTCCTGAAGCAGCGCGGGAGGAAGGGCACCGGCTAGCGCGCGGGCCTCGGCGCCCGTCAACCGCCGAGCGCCACGCGCGCGAGCGGCTCATACCGGGGGCCGCGGGGCGAGAGGTGCGACTCGAACAGCACGAGCTCGCTCGCGCGCCATGGCGCGCCCTCCACCTGCGCGGCCCGGGCGAGCGCGCCCCCGAGCCCGGCGGCGCCGCGCCCGTCGCGCGCCCGGCCGAGCGTGAGGTGCGGCGAGAAAGGGCGATCCTCTGGCGGAAACCCGAGCGGCCCGAGGCGGCGCCCGAGGTCGGCGACGAGCGCGGCGAGCGCGGCGAGGTCGCCTCCGAGCCCGGCCCACAGGACGCGCGGGCGGCGGGCGTTCGGGAATCCGCCGGCGCCCTTCACCTCGAGCGCGAGCGGCCGCGCCGCGCCGGCGGCCAGGCGGAGCGCGTCCACGATTCCCGGGATCCGCTCCTCGGGGACCCAACCCAGGAACTGAAGCGTGAGGTGGATGCGCTCCGGCTCGACCCAGCGGACCTCCTCGGCGGCGCGCGGCGCGCCGCGGCGCAGCTCGGCCGCGATCGTGCCGAGGCGGCGGCGGACCGGCTCGGGAGGCTCGAGCGCGACGAAGAGGCGGCGGGAGGCCACGGGGAGGATCTACTTCAGGCCGCAGGGGTCCGCGACTTCCGACGTCGACGTGAATGACATACGACCTGGACCTGGACCTGGACCTCGACCTGGACTTGGACGTCGCGCTCCTGTGTGGTTCGTCAGCTGCGAGACGATTCCGGTTGGTCCAGGACCAGGACCAGGTCCAGGAGGAGGCAGTTCAGCTACTCCACGGTGACGCTCTTCGCGAGATTCCTCGGCTGATCCACGTCGGTCCCCTTGAGGTCGGCGACGTGGTACGCGAGGAACTGGAGCGGGATGATCGAGAGGAGCGCCGAGAGGAGCGGTGGCGCCTCGGGCACCGGGAGCGCCACCTCCGCGAGGCTCGCCGCGTGCGTGTCGCCCTCCGACACGACCGCGTAGACGTGGCCGCCGCGGGCGCGGACCTCCTCCATGTTCCCGAGCGTCTTCTCGTACGCGGGCTCGCGCGTCGCGAGCACGATGACCGGCATCTGCTCGTCGATGAGCGCGATCGGCCCGTGCTTCATCTCGCCGGCGGCGTAGCCCTCGGCGTGGATGTACGAGATCTCCTTCAGCTTGAGCGCGCCCTCGAGCGCGACCGGGTACTGCGCCCCGCGCCCGAGGAAGAGGACGTCTCTCGCCGCCGCGCACCGCTTCGCGACGGGCATGACCGCCGCTTCCTGCCGGATCATCTGCTCCATCCAGGAGGGGAGGTGGCGCAGCGCCTCGAGGTGCTCCCGCGCGGCGTCTGCGGAGAGCGTCCCGCGCAGCCGCCCGAGCTTCACCGCGAGCAGGAACAGCGCGGCGAGCTGCGTCGAGTACGCCTTCGTGGAGGCGACGCCGATCTCGGGGCCGGCGCGGGTGAGGAGCGTCCCGCCGTCGCACTCGCGCGAGATCGCGGAGCCGACCACGTTGCAGATCGTGAACGCGCGCGCGCCGCGCGCCTTCGCGACCTTCACCGCGGCGAGCGTGTCGGCGGTCTCGCCCGACTGCGAGATGGCGAGGCAGAGCACCTTCTCCGAGACGAGCGGGTCACGATTGCGGAACTCGCTCGCGAGCTCCACCTCGACGGGCACGCGCGCGAGCGCCTCGATCATGAGCCGCCCGGAGAGGCCGGCGTGCCAGGACGTGCCGCACGCGACGATGACCACCCGCTCCACCGAGCGCACGTACGCCTCGGGCAGCTCGATCCCGTCGAGCAGCACGTCGCCCTGCTCGAGCGACGCGCGGCCCCGGATCGTGTCCGCGACCGCCCGCGGCTGCTCGAAGATCTCCTTGTGCATGAAGTGCTTGTGGCCGTCCTTCTCCGCGGCCACCGCGCTCCACTCGATCCGGCGCGGCCCGCGCTGCACCGGCTCGCCGCTCCGCCCGGTGATCGTGATCCCTTGCGCCGTCAGGACCGCGAGCTCGCCCTCCTCGAGGTAGCTCACCTCGCGCGTGTGCTCGAGGATGGCCGGCACGTCGGAGGCGAGGAAGCTCTCGCCCTGCCCGTAGCCGACGACGAGCGGGGAGGCGTTCTTCGCGGCGACGATCTCGTCCGGCCGCTTCTCGGCGACGACTGCGATCGCGTACGTCCCCTGCACCTGGCCGAGCGCGGCGCGGACGGCGGACTCGAGATTCCGCGCGCCGGCGGCGAGCGCGTCGGCGATGAGGTGCGCGAAGATCTCGGTGTCGGTCTCGGACGCGAACTTGTGGCCGCGCCCGGTGAGGGCCGCCTTGAGCTCGAGGTGGTTCTCGATGATGCCGTTGTGGACGACCGCCACCCCGCCGTACGCGTGCGGGTGCGCGTTCTCGTCGGAGGGGCGGCCGTGGGTCGCCCAGCGCGTGTGACCGATCCCGGTGCAGCCCGGGACCGGCCCGTCCTCGAGGAGCCGGACGAGGTTCTGCAGCTTCCCCTTCGCGCGCTTCACTGCGAGGCCGGACGGCCCCACGACGGCCACGCCCGCGGAGTCATAGCCGCGGTACTCGAGCTTGCGCAGCCCGCCGACGATGAGCTCCACGCACTGCCGGGGGCCGACGTAACCGACGATTCCGCACATGTCCGCGCCCTTCTATCACGGGTCCGCTGCGCGCCCGCTAGCCCGCCTGTCGGGCCGGTGCGCGCCCCTGACCGGGCGCACCGGGCCCCGGCCGCGACGCGCGCTTGGCGCGCTCCGCGTTCCGCCGGTCCACCCACCCCTCCTTCGTCACCTGCCGCGCGCGGCCGAGCGCGAGGGCACCGGCGGGGACGGCCTCGGTGATGACCGAGCCGGCCGCGACGTAGGCGCGGTCGCCGATCTCGACCGGCGCGACGAGGATCGAATCGGAGCCGACGAAGGCTCCGGCGCCGATCCGGGTGGGGTGCTTCCGCTCGCCGTCGTAGTTGCAGGTGATCGTCCCGGCGCCGACGTTCGCGCCGGCGCCGACGAAGGCGTCGCCGAGGTAAGCGAGGTGGTTCGCCTTCGCGCCCTTGCCGAGCACGGTCTTCTTGGTCTCGACGAAGTTCCCGACGTGGGCCTCCTCGCCGATCTCGCTGCCGGGCCGCACGCGCGAGAACGGGCCGAGGATCGCGCGCGCCCCGATCGTCGCCTCCTCCACGACCGTGTACGGACGGACGGTCACGCGCGGTGCGAGCACCGCGTCGCGCAGGATGACGCCTGCCCCGATGTGGCACGCCGCGCCGACCCGCGTGCGGCCGAGCAGGCGGGCGCCCGGCTCGACGATCGTGTCGGGGCCGACCTCGACCCCCTCGTCGCAGTCGAACCGCTCGGGATCCTCGATCGTCACGCCGGCGCGCATGAGCGCGCGGGCGCGGCGCCGGAGGAGGACCTTCGCGGCCCGCGCGAGCTCCTCCCGGTCGTTCACCCCCGACGCCTCCTCGGGCGGCACGTCCACCGCCACGGCGCCGTCGCGGCGCGCGGCGATCGCGACGAGATCGGTGAGGTAGAACTCCTCCTGCGCGTTGTCCGCGTCGACCTTCGCGAGCCCCTTCCAGAGGAACGTCGCGTCGGCGCAGTACAGCCCCGCGTTCACCTCGCAGATCGCCTTCTCGGCGTCGGTCGCGTCGCGCTCCTCGACGATCCGCGCGGGGCGCCCGCCGGCGTCGCGCACCACCCGGCCGTACCCGCGCGGCGCGTCGAGCGCCATCGTCGCGAACGCGAGCGGCGCGCGTGCGCGGGCCCGCGCCTTCACGACGTTCAGGAGGGTCGCGGTCTCGAGCAGCGGGACGTCGCCGGAGAGGATCGCGACCGGGCCGTCGTGGCCGCGGAGCGCGCGCCGCGCCGCGAGCACCGCGTGCGCCGTCCCGAGCTGCGTCTCCTGCACCGCGAAGCGCAGCGGCGCGCCGGGGAGGGAGGCGACGAGCGCCGCCTCGACGGCCTCGGCCTGGTGACCGACGACGACGACGACGGGGCTCGCGCCTGCATCGAGCGCGCGCTTCACCGCGTACCAGGCGAGCGGCCGACCGCCCGCCTCGTGGAGGACCTTCGCGGTGCGCGACTTCATCCGGGTGCCCTTCCCGGCGGCGAGGACGACGGCGGCGAGCGGGGTGCGGGAGCGAGCCATGACGCGGGAGGCTAGGCCTTGTGGGGCGCGGTTGTCGAGTACGCGGTCGGGCGCGGCGCGCCCCGCTCCGCGCACAGCGCCTGCCCCCGACCCACACCCCTCCGCGACTCCTAAACCGAGCCGCGCGCGCGATCCCGCGGGCCCATACACGATCAGTGAACGTGGGTGTCCCGCACCCCGGGTATCCCACGATCCAAGGATTTGACGGTCGGGAACGGCCGCCTAGAGTCGAACGCGAGGTCGGCCGCGCGCGAATGTGCGCGCGCCGCTCGAGGGTCGCCTCGCCGCCCGCACCCGAGGTCAACATGGCTCGCCCGACGTCTGGCACCGGCCGAACGGCGTCGCGCCGCGCGCCGCTCGCGCTCGCCGCGCTGGCGCTCGCCCTGACCACCGCGTGCGGAGGCGGCGGAGGTGCCGGCACGCAGCCCGGCTCGGCGACCCTCGTCTCGATCGACGTCGCGCCGGCGACTCCATCGATTGCGAAGGGGCTCTCGCAGCCATTCACGGCGACCGGGCACTACAGCGACGCGACGACGCAGGACCTGACGGCGTCGGCGACCTGGACGTCGTCGGCGACGGGGTTCGCCACGATGTCGGGGGCGACGGCGACCGGCGTCGGCGCCGGCACGACCACCATCACCGCCGCCGTCGGCGGGAAGTCCGGGCAGGCGACGCTGACCGTCGGACCGGCGACGCTCGTGTCGATCGAGGTCACGCCGTCCAGCCTGTCGCTCGAGAAGGGCCTCTCGCAGGTCTTCGCGGCGACCGGCCACTACACCGACGCGACGACGCAGGACCTGACCGCGCTCGCGACGTGGACGTCTTCCGCGACGGGCGTCGCGACCATGGCCGGGGCGACGGCGAGCGCGGTCGGGGTCGGCGGCGCGACCGTCACGGCCTCGTACGGCGGGAAGTCCGGCAGCACGCTGCTGACGGTCGCGGCGGCGGCGCTCGTCTCGATCGACGTCACGCCGGCGAACCTGTCGCTCGAGAAGGGGCTCACGCAGGTCTTCACGGCGACCGGGCGCTACACCGACTCGACGACGCAGGACCTCTCCGGCGTGGCGACGTGGACGTCGTCGGCGAGCGGCGTCGCGACGCTGGCCGGGGCGACGGCGAGCGCGCTCGGGGTCGGCGGCACCACCGTCACGGCCTCGTACGGCGGGAAGTCCGGCAGCACGCTGCTGACGGTCACGACGGCGGCGCTCGTGTCCCTCGACGTGTCGCCCGCGAGCCCGTCGATCGCGAAGGGGCTCACCCAGCCCTTCACGGCGACCGGTCACTACACCGACTCGACGACGCAGGACCTCACGGCGGTCGCGACCTGGATGTCGTCCGCGACCGGCGTCGGGACGATGGCCGGCGCGACCGCGACCGGCGTCGGGGTGGGCAGCGCGACGATCACCGCCTCGTACGGCGGGAAGTCAGGCAGCGCGCTGCTGACGGTCACGGTGGCGACGCTCGTCTCGATCGAGGTCTGGCCGGCGAACCTGGTGCTCGAGGAGGGGCGCACGCAGCTCTTCACGGCGACCGGGCACTACACCGACTCGACGACGCAGGATCTCTCGGGCGTGGCGACCTGGACGTCGTCCGCGATCGACGTCGCGACGATCGCGGGCGCGACGGCGCTCGCGGTCGGGGCAGGCACGACGACCATCGCCGCGTCGTACGCAGGGGAGATCGGCCAGACCAGGCTGACGGTGTCGACGGCGACGCTCGTGTCGATCGACCTCACGCCGGCGACCCCATCGATCTCGAAGGGGCTCACGCAGGTCTTCACGGCGACGGGGCACTACAGCGACTCGACGAGCCAGGACCTCTCGGGCGTGGCGACCTGGACGTCGTCGTCGGCCGGCGTCGCGACGACGGCCGGGGCGACGGCGAGCGCGGTCGGGATCGGCGATACGACCATCACCGCCTCGTACGGCGGCAAGTCGGGGCAGGCGACGCTGACGGTCGGCCCGGCGGCGCTCGTCTCCATCGACGTCGCGCCGCCGACCCCGTCGCTGGCGAAGGGGCTCGCCCAGGTCTTCACGGCGACCGGGCACTACAGCGACGCGACGACCCAGGATCTGACGGCGCTCGCGAGCTGGACGTCGTCCGCGACCGACGTCGCGACGATGGCCGGCGCGACGGCGACCGGCGTCGGCGTGGGCACGACCCCCATCACCGCCTCGTACGGCGGGAGCTCCGGGCAGGCGACGCTCACCGTCACCGCCGCGACTCTCGTGTCGATCGCCGTCGACCCCGGGATGGCCCTCGTCCCGCAGGGGCTCACGACGAATCTCGTCGCGACGGGGACCTACACGGACGGCTCGACGGCCGACCTGACCGCGGCCGCGACGTGGACGTCCGACGACGAGACCACCGCGACCGTCTCCGCGGGGCTCGTCACGGCGGTGCGGCAGGGCGCGGCGATCGTGCGGGCGGAGCGGGACGGCCGCTCCGGCCAGGCGGTCGTGTCCGTCGGCGCACCGGCGCTGCAGTCGATCGCCCTCGCCCCGACGAGCCTGTCGCTCGCGAGGGGGGTCTCGGACCGTCTCGTCGCGACGGGTCATTACACGAGCGGCCCGGACGAGGACCTCACCGTGCTCGCGCTCTGGTCCTCGGATGACCTCTCGGTCGCCACCGTGGACGCCACCGGGCTCGTGACGGCGACGGGCGCGGGGAACGCGACCGTGTCGGCGAGCTTCGGCGGGCAGGTCGGGACCGCGACCGTCGCGGTGACCGCGCCGCTGCTCCTCTCGATCGACCTCGCGCCGGCGGCCCCATCCATCGCGAAGGGGCTCACGCAGGCCTTCACCGCGACCGGCCACTACAGCGACGCGACGACCCAGGACCTGACGGGCGTCGCGACCTGGAGCTCGTCGGCGACCGGCGTCGCGACGCTGGCCGGCGCGACCGCGACCGGCGTCGGCGTGGGCACGACCACGATCAGCGCGTCGCAGGGGGCGAAGTCCGGCAGCACGACCCTCACCGTCGGGCCGGCGGCGCTCGTCTCGATCGACGTCGCGCCCGCGAGCCCGTCCGTGGCGAAGGGGCTCACGCAGGCGTTCGGGGCGACCGGGCACTACACCGACGCGACGACCCAGGACCTGACGGGCGTCGCGACCTGGACCTCGTCGGCGACCGGCGTCGCCACGATGGCGGGCGAGACCGCGACGGGCGTCGGGGTCGGGACCACCACCATCACCGCGTCCCACGGCGGGAAGTCCGGCCAGGCGACGCTGACCGTCGGAGCGGCGACGCTCGTCGCGATCGACGTCGCGCCCGCGAGCCTGTCGCTCGCGAAGGGGCTGGCGCACACCTACACGGCGACGGCGCACTGGTCCGATGCGACGTCGACGGACGCGACGGCGACCGCGACGTGGACGACGGACGACGCGTCGGTCGCGACGGCGCTCGGAAACGTCGTCACCGCGGTCCAGGTCGGGTCGACCGGGGTCCACGCCATCGCGCAGGGCATCACCGGGTCCGCGAGCCTCACCGTGACCTCCGCGGTGGTCGGGGCGGTCACGCTCTCGCCCGCGAACACGACGCTCGCCGCCGGCACGACCACCCAGTACACCGCGACGGCCGTCTACTCCGACGGCTCCAAGACGGACGTCACCGCGGCGGCGGTGTGGGCGTCCACGCCCGAGACGGTCGCGACCGTCAGCACGACCGGCCGCGCGCAGGGCATCGCAGCGGGGTCCGCCGTCGTCTCGGCGGTCTACTCCGGCATCTCCGCGCAGACGTCGCTCACGGTGACGAACGCGGTCCTCGCCGCGATCTCCGTCTCGCCGAGCACGTCCACGGTGCCGGTCGGGGTGTCGCAGGCGTTCACGGCGACGGGCATCTTCAGCGACGGAACGCGGGAGGACCTGACGACGCAGGTCACCTGGAGCTCGTCCATCACCGGAGTCGCCAGCATCTCGAACGCGGCCGGAACGCAGGGGATCGCGACCGGCGTGAGCTCGAGCGGCCAGGGGATCACGGTGACGATCCAGGCGACCCATCTCTTCGGCGTGACCGGGACCGCCTCGCTCACGGTGACGAACGTGACGCTCCAGTCCATCACCGTGGACCCGCCGAGCGCCTCGATCGCGGCGGGGACGGGGACGGCGTTCACTGCGACCGCCCTCTACTCCGACCTCTCCACGGGCGACGTGACCGAGTTCGCGACCTGGGTGTCCTCGACCACCACGGTCGCGACCGTCTCGAACGACCCGGGGACGAGAGGGGTCGCGACCGGCGTCGGCGCGGGCACCACCACCGTGACCGCGTCGTTCGGAGGTCAGACCGACGGCGCGACGCTCACCGTCACGGCCGCGTACCTCGTCGGGATCACGGTCACGCCGCCGACCCCGACGATCCCCGTCGGCGCCGGGCAGCAGCTCACGGCGACAGGCACGTTCTCCGACGGGAGCACGCAGGACGTGACCTCGTCCGTGGGGTGGACGTCGTCCGATACGGCCATCGCCGACGTCTCGAACGCGCAGGGCCAGGAGGGCCTGGTCACCGCCATCACGGCGGGGACGGTCACGGTGACCGCGACCTCCGCCGGCGTGAGCGCGTCGACCCTCGTCACCATCTCGACCGCGTCGCTCGTGTCCATCGACGTGACCCCGGCCACGACGACGTTGCCGCAGGGCTACAGCCGGCAGTACGCGGCGACGGCGCACTACAGCGACACCACGACGCGAGACGTCACGACCCTCGTCACGTGGACCTCGTCGAACACGACGGTGGCGACGATCTCGAACGCCACCGGCAGCCAGGGCCTCGCCAGCGGGGTGGCCGCGAGCGCCACGGCGGTGGCGATCCGGGCGACCCTCTCGAGCGTGACCGGGACCGCTTCGCTCACGGTGACGAGCGCGTCGCTCAGCTCGATCGCGGTGACGCCGTCGCCGTTCTCCGTCGCGGTGCGGAACACGTTCCAGCTGCGCGCCACGGGGACCTTCAGCGACGGCCTGACGCTCGACATCACGCGCCAGTGCAACTGGAGCACCCTCAAGCGCGCCATCGCGACGGTCTCGCGGACGGGGCTCGTGCAGGGGGTCGGGGTCGGGTCCACGACGATCAAGGCGAGAAAGGGCAATACGAGCGGCACGGCCGCCGCGAACGTGACCGCCAACTGACGTTGTCGCTATGATCCGGCCGTGCCGTCGACGAGCCCCGACCTCCCGAGCCTCCCCCGAGGCGGAGCGGCGCCCAGCGCTCGGCCGTGAGCCTCCCGGCGCTCCTGCTCGACGACGTCGCCCGCGTGGTCGCGGAGGCCGCGGGCGTGTCGCTCCGCGATGGGCTCGAGCGCACGCTCTCCGACGGCCTCGAGACGGCGGCGCGGATCGCGGGCGACCCGACGCGCGCCTTCGCCCGGCGGGTGGCCGCCCGGGACCCGGACGCGATCGCGATCCTCGTCGAGCACGTCGTCGTGAGCGAGACCGCGTTCTGGCGCCACCCCGAGCAGCTCGCCGCGATCGGTCGGCTCGCGGCGTCCGCGCCGGAGCCGCTCGCGGTCTGGTCCGCCGGCTGCGCCTCGGGCGAGGAGCCCTTCAGCGTCGCGATGGCGCTCCTCGAGGCGGGCCGGCCCGCGGGGCGGGACCGGATCCTCGCGACGGACGTCTCGGCCCGGGCGCTCGCCGCGGGGCGGGAGGGTGCGTACGGCGTCCGGTCGCTCCGGAAGCTCCCGCCCGAGCTCGCGGCCCGCTGGTTCGAGGGCGCGACGGAGCGGCGCGTCCGCCCCGAGGTGCGGGCGCTCGTGACGTTCGAGCGCCACAACGTCGCCGCCGATCCGGTGCCGGCGGGCCCCTTCGACCTCGTCCTGTGCCGGAACGTCCTCATCTACTTCGACCCGCGCCCCGCCGCCGCGGTGGTGGCGCGGCTGGCCGGGGCGCTGCGGCCGGGAGGCGTGCTCGTGCTCGGTCCGGTGGAGCTCTCGCTCGCCTCGGGCGCAGGGCTCGAGTGGGTCGAGGACGGCGGCGCGACGCTCCTGCGGCGCCCGGGGGCGGCCGCGGCGCCGGAGCGGTAGGATCGGCGGGTGTTCGACCCGCTCCTGCACGCGCGGCCCCTCCGCCCGCGCGACCTCGCGGACCTGACGTTCTTCGGGATCGACGGCGGCCTCGTGCCGTCGGACGACGCGATCGCGGCCTCGACGGGGGCGGCGATCCGCGGCGGCTGGGACGAGGTGACGCTCGCGGTCCGGCGGTTGCGGCGGGCCGGCCTCGCGGCATGGGGCGCCCTCGGCATCCACCCGCGCCGGATCCCGCTGCGCGGGCTCGAGGCGCTGTTCGCGGAGCTCCCGGCGGCGCTCGGTCGGCCCGAGGTGGCGGCGCTCGGCGCGGTCGGGCTCGACGGCGGCGGCGAGCTCGAGGAGCGGGTCCTCGCACGCCAGCTCGACCTCGCCCGCGAGCTGCGGCTGCCCGTCCTCCTCGCGACGCCGTGGCGCGGCCGCGAGCGGATCACCCGCCGCCTGCTCGCGCTCGTGCGCGAGGCGGAGCTCGAGCCCGGGCGCGTCCTCGTCGCGGGGGCGGACGACCGGACCGTCCGCGCCGTCCTGGCGTGCGGCCACCACGCGGGGCTCTCGCTCTCCGCGGACGGGGGGCTCGACGCCGCGGCGAGGCTCGTCGCCGCGCTCGGACCGGAGCGCCTCGTGCTCGGCTCGGACGCGGGGCTCGCGGGCGGCGACCTGCTCGCGCTCGCGCGCGCCGCCGACCGGCTGGAGAAGGCGGGGCTCTCGGAGGCCGTGGTGCGGCGGGTCTGTGGCGCGAACGCGCTCGCGTTCCTCGGCGTGGACGCGGCCGCGCTGCGGGGCGGTCGCCGCCCGCGACGTCGCGAGCCCGCGCGGAAGGGTTGAGCGCGGCGCGTCTCAGCGCGCGCGCCGGCGGGGCGCGGCCCGGGGCCGCGGCGGCGCCGCCCGGCGCCAGTCGCCCGTCCGGCCGCCCGATTTCTCGAGCAGCTCGACCTTCTCGATCGACATCCCGCGCTCGTACCGCTTCAGCATGTCGTAGACGGTGAGGCACGCGGCCGACACCGCCGCGAGCGCCTCCATCTCGACGCCGGTCCGGTCCACCGTCCGCACCGTCGCCGTCACCTCGACGCCGCCCGGGCCCGGCGCGGCCTCGACCTCGACGCCCGACAGCGCGATGGGGTGGCAGAGCGGGACGAGGTCCGGCGTTCGCTTCGCGGCCATGATCCCGGCGATCCGCGCGGCGGCGATGACGTCGCCCTTCTCGACCGCGCCGCGCCGGATGCGCGCGACCGTCGCGCGCGACATGGAGACGAAGCCGCGCGCGATGGCGACCCGCTCGGTCCGGGGCTTCGCCCCGACGTCGATCATCCTCATCGGAGCGCCCCCGCCATCAGTCCCACATCTCGGTCGCGTGCTCGCCGAGGAACCGCTCCGCGTCGATGGCGGCCTGGCAGCCGGAGCCGGCGGCGGTCACCGCCTGCCGGTAGCTCGGGTCTGCCACGTCGCCCGCGGCGAACACGCCCTTGACGCTCGTCTGCGTCGTGGGCGCCTTCACGGTGACGTAGCCGACGTCGTTCATGTCGAGCTGCCCGCGGAAGATCGCCGTGTTCGGCTCGTGGCCGATCCCCATGAACACGCCCTTCACGGGCAGCTCGCGGACGGCCCCGTCCTTCGTGCTCTTCAGCCGCAGGCCGGTGACGGTCTTCCCATCTCCCAGGATCTCCTCGACGGTCGACGAGAGCTGCAGCTCGATCTTCGCGTTCGAGCGGGCGCGGTCGCCCATGATCTTCGACGCGCGCAGCTCGTCGCGGCGGTGGACCACGTGGACCTTCGTCGCGAACTTGGTGAGGAAGGTGGCCTCCTCCATCGCCGTGTCGCCGCCGCCGACCACCGCCACCTCGACGCCGCGGAAGAAGAAGCCGTCGCAGGTCGCGCAGGCGGACACGCCCCGCCCCTGGTACTGCTTCTCGGAAGCGATGCCGAGCCACTTCGCCGAGGCGCCGGTCGCGACGATGACGGCGGCCGCGGTGACGAGCCGGTCTTCGAGCCAGAGCTGCAGCGGCCGCTTCGAGAAGTCGACGCGCGTCACCTCGCCCGGGTCGAACCGCGTGCCGAACCGCTCCGCCTGCTTCTTCATCCGCTCCATCAGCTCGGGGCCGAGGATCGCCTCGACGAAGCCGGGGTAGTTCTCGACCTCGCTCGTGATGGTGAGCTGCCCGCCCGGCTGCAGCCCCTCCACGAGGAGCGGGTTCAGGTTGGCGCGGGCGGCGTAGAGCGCGGCGGTGTAGCCGGCCGGGCCGCTCCCGATGATGACGAGCCTCTCGTTCTGGGCCATTGAAAGTGCGTCTCCCTGCGTTCGGCCGAGTTGTTTATCCGCTTGGAGCCCGGGTGTCGATGGGAAGGTTCTTCGGCGCCCCCGTCGCGCCCGCCCGCGGCGTGGTATCTTCACCGCGCATGGATCCGCAGGCGCTGCGCGCGTGCGCGCTCTTCCAGTCGCTCCCCGCCGACCGAGTCCGCCGCATCGCGGACATCGCCACGCACCGGGACCTCCCCGCCGGCGCCCTGATCTTCCGCGAGGGCGAGTCGGGCGACGAGATGTACGTCGTCGTCGCCGGTAAGGTTCGCATCTCGAAGCGGGTGCCGGGGGTCGGCGAGGAGGCGCTCGGGATCCTCGAGCCGGGGAGCCACTTCGGCGAGATGGCGATGGTGGACGACTCGCCCCGCTCCGCGGATGCCATCGCGCACACCGCCTGCGCCCTCGCCGTCATCCGCCGGGACGAGCTCGATCAGCTCATGTTCGTCGACAAGGACCTCGCCTACGACCTTCTCTGGACGTTCGTCCGGACGATGGCGGCGCGGCTCCGCGAGACGAACGACAAGATCAAGGGGTTCTTCGCGATGACGGGCGGGTTCAAGTAGCTCGAAGCGCGCCGCCCGACGTGGTCGTGGACGGTAGTGGAGTGGAGTGAGTGGACCTGGACCTGGACCTGGGACCTGGGACCGGGACCGGGATCTGGACCGGGACCGGGATCTGGACCGGGACCGGGACCGGGACCGGGATTCCCGTTCACCCTGAGCGTAGCGCCGCCGCAGGCGGCGCGGAGTCGAAGGGCGACTTCGCGCAATCAGCCGCAGCTGACGGACGTCCCCGCCCGGGCGCTGGGCCGGGGAGGGTCGTCGTCCCTCGCTCCGGGCCTAGAGTCGCGCCCGGGCGCCGTATGACGTGAGGGCGCCGAAGCGCAGACGCCGGGGCACGTCCGCCCGGTCCGGCCGGCCGCTTGACGAGGGGTGAATGGCTCGAAGATGGGCGGCCGTCCCGGTCCGTGCACCCCGGCTCCGTACTTTGAATTGGGTCCGTCCGCAGCGACCGGCCCTACGCAGCGGGAGACGACCCCCGCCCGGCCGAGCGCGCCCGGGGAAGTGACGG
>WNFU01005193.1_pt1 | contig 16311 bp, 10 predicted proteins | sample 5400121 | NCBI WGS metagenome assembly WNFU01 (sample SAMN13153360, study PRJNA577476) | soil metagenome | isolation source: 100 cm soil or saprolite under grassland replicate 1 | place: USA:California | collected 2016-06-15
CACGACGTCGTCTATGTCGCGGCCCTTGGCAGCCTCTACGGACCCGGCAAAGAGCGAGGTGTGTTCAAAACCACTGACGGCGGACTCACGTGGACCAACGTCTTGTTCGTCAACGAAGACACCGGCGCGACCGAGCTCGTGCAGGATCCCTCGAATAACAAGGTGCTCTACGCCGCGACGTATCAACGGCGCCGCGCCACGTGGGGCATGAACGGCGGCGGCCCGGGAAGCGCCATCTACAAGAGCAGCGACGCCGGCCGCACCTGGACGAAGCTCACGAACGGCATCCCATCGGGCCCGCTCGGCCGCATCGGCATGGACATCTATCGCTCGAACCCAAACATCCTCTACGCACGCATCGAGCACGAAACGGAAAGCGGCACGTATCGATCGGACGATGCGGGATTGACGTGGAAGAAGATGTCCAACACCAACCCGCGGCCGATGTATTTCAGCCAGATCAGGGTCGATCCAAAGAACGATCTGCGCGTGTACGTGCTGGGGGTGCAGCTCCACATCTCCGACGACGGCGGCCGGACGTTTATCGAGAACGGCACGCTCCACTCGGATCACCACGCGATGTGGATCGATCCTGCGAACCCAAATCACATCATCGACGGCAACGACGGCGGCATCGGCACCAGCTACGATCGCGGCAAGACGTGGGAGGGCATCTACAACCTCGATCTCGGGCAGGCGTATCACGTTGGCTACGACATGGCGACGCCGTACAACCTCTGCACCGGTCTGCAGGACAATTACGTCTGGTGCGGGCCGAGCGCGGTTCGGAGCCGCAGCGGAATTGTGAACGACGACTGGACGACCGTGCAGGGCGGCGACGGCTTCGAGGCCGTCCTCGATCCGACCGACCCTCGCATCGTTTATACGGAGTCGCAGGACGGCAACATCGTTCGCGTCGATCGGCTGACGAACGAGCGCAAAGCCATCCGACCGCTTGCCGCGCGCGGCGAGCAACCGCTGCGATGGAACTGGAACACGCCGATCGTGATCTCGCCTCACGACCCGAAGACCATTTATATCGGCGCGAACAAAGTGCTGAAGTCCACCGACGGTGGTCAATCGTTCACGCCGATCAGTCCCGATTTGACGCAGGCCACCGATCGCGAAGGTCTGTCGTTGATGGGCGTCGCCGGCAAGGACATCAAGATTGCGAAGAACGACGGCGTGCAGTCGTACGGCAACCTGGTGCAGCTCGTCGAATCTCCGAAGCAGCCCGGTCTGATCTACGCGGGATCTGACGACGGCTCGGTGCAGATGACCAGGGACGGCGGGAAGACGTGGACCAACATCACGTCGCGCTTTCCGAACGCGCCGAAAAACGGCTATGTATCAGGTCTGGTCGCCTCGGCAAGCGATCCGAACACCGTCTACGCCGCCTTCGACGGCCACTGGAACGACGACTTCAACAACTATCTCTATGCCAGCGCCGACGGCGGCAACACGTGGCGATCGATCGCGGAGGGACTGCCTCGTGGACAGGTCGTCAACACGATCACCGAAGACCCGAAGAATCCGTACGTGCTCTACGCCGGCACCGAATTCGGCTTGTTCGTTTCGCCCGATCGCGGCGGCAGCTGGGGACGGCTCCGATCGAACCTGCCGACCGTGCCGATTCACGAGATCGTGATTCACCCGCGCGACAACGACATGATTCTCGCCACACACGGACGCAGCCTTTGGATCCTCGACGATGCGACGCCAATCCAGCAGGCAGCCGAGGCGCGAAAGTCCGAGGCGTTTCTCTTCGATGTGCGCTCGGCGATGCAGTTCAATCCTGCCAACGATCGCGGATGGGTCACTGACAAGCCGTTCCGCGGCAAGAATCCCGAGTACGGCGCCGCCATCAGCTACTACCTGCGCAGCGAGCCAAAGCAGCTCGCGCTTCGTATTCGCGATTCTGCGGGCAATGTCGTCCGCGAGTTGAGCGGCAACGACCTTCGCCGTGCGCAGAGCGCGGGCATCAATCGCGTCTACTGGGATCTGCGGCATCAACCGCTGCCGCCGTCGGCGGCGCAGGGCACGGGTGGTCCCGGCGGCGGCGGCGGTGGCTTTGGCGGCGGCGGCGGTCTCAATGGTCCGAATGTCTTGCCGGGCGAGTATCGCGTCACGCTCGTCGTCGACGGCAAAGACGTCGCGACAAAGCCGGTGCGCGTCGATCCCGATTCAGCCGTGCAGATGACGGACGCAGAACGCAAAACGTGGCACGACACGGCACTGGCGCTGCACGAACTGCAGAAGACGGCCAACGAGGCGGCGGATGCCGTGGCGGAACTCGGGCGTCAGTTCCAGGCGCTCGAAGGCCTCGTCAAGGTGGCGACGAATGTACCGGCAACGGCCACGAGCGCGATGGCCGAGACGGGCAAGAAGCTCTCAGATCTGCGGCGGCGTCTCGGCGTTGCCGCGCCAGGGCAGCCGGCAGCTGCGGGCGGTGGCCCAGGCGGCGGCGGGTTTGGTGGCCAGCAGCAAAACGTGCGGGGAACCATCGGGCAGACGAAGGGTCAGATCATGAATTCGACTTCGCTGCCCACGGCGCAGCAGATGCGGAGCACCAACGAATCACGCGAGGATCTGGTCAAGGCCGTGCAGGATACCAACGCCCTGATCGCCGAGTTGCCGGCGCTGTACGACAAGCTTGGCGTCGGTGGACTCAAACCCGCGGCGCTCAAACCAGTGCGCGCGGTCGGGGCGACGCCGACGCAGTAGCTCGGACCTCTTTGGTTTCGCGATGTAACGATGCAGATCGACGCGCAAGTCGTCGACATCACCACCCTGGCGGTGGATGCGATCGTCAACGCGGCAAACAATCAACTGGCGCCGGGCGGCGGCGTGTGCGGCGCGATTCATCGCGCCGCCGGTCCTGAGCTCGCGCGCGCCTGTGCGAGACTCGGCGGCTGCCCGACCGGCGAGGCGCGCATCACGCCGGGATTCAATCTGCCGGCCAAGTACGTCGTTCACGCCGTGGGGCCGATCTGGCGAGGCGGCACTCACGGCGAAGCCCAGCTCCTCGCGTCTGCGTACGCGCGTGCCCTCGAGCTCGCACGGGAGCACCGCGCGGCGAGCATCGCGTTTCCGGCCATCAGCACCGGCATCTACGGTTATCCGCTGGATGAGGCGACGGATGTCGCCGTGCGCATCGTTCAGTTGTTCGAACCGACGGGATCGATCGAACAAGTGATCTTCGCTTGCTTCAACGAGCAGGCGCTCGCGGCGTATCGCGTCCGCCTCGGGCGTGAGCCGTGAAGCCGGTATTTGCGCGCAGGCATCAACCTGATAAAGTCCGCGCCCGAGAGGGTTGTATGAGATTGGAATCAATGAAACTTTCGCTCGTTGCTCTCGTTGCGCTGTTCACGCCAGCGCTCATCACAGCCCAACAGGCTGTTCCTGAGATCCCCTTCGACTCGGCCGACATCTTGAAGCTGCCGCCCGACATTCACCTGGGCGAAGCAAGCGGTGTGGCGGTGAATTCCAAGGGACACATTTTCGTCTTCTCGCGCGGCAACGTGACGGGTCCGGCATATGCGGCAACCGCGTCGCAGCTTCTGGAGTTCGGGCCGGACGGCAAGTTCGTGCGTGAGATTGGCAGGAATCTCTACGCGTGGTCGTTCGCGCACACCGTGCGCGTCGACAAGGACGACAACATCTGGGTCGTGGATAAAGGGTCGGACATGATCGTCAAGTTCAACCCCGCGGGCCGTGTCGTGATGGTGTTTGGACGAAAGAAGGAAGCCTCGGACGAGGCCGAGCCGTGGACGCGCGTGAACCCGCCGCGCCCGCACGTGGATGCGCAGTTTCGGCAGCCCACGGACGTCACGTGGGATCCGCAGGGCGACATCTTCATCAGCGACGGCTATATCAACTCGCGCGTCGCCAAATTCGACAAGAACGGCGACTGGGTGAAGTCGTGGGGCGAGCGCGGCACCGAGACCGGGCAGTTCAACACGCCGCACACGATCGCGGCCGACGCAAAAGGCAATATCTACGTGGGCGATCGCGGCAACCGCCGCATCCAGGTGTTCGACTCTGACGGCAAGCATCTGCGCACGATCACGATCGACGTGCCGTGGGACGCGACGCAGAAACCATGGTTCGGCAACATGCCCACGCCTGAAGCGCAGAAGGCGCAGGCCGGCGCGCCATGGGCGGTCTGCATCACGCCGTCGAATGCCAGCGGCACGCAGTACCTCTACTCATCGGACGCCTATCCCGGCCGCGTCTACAAGCTGGCGCTCGACGGGACGGTGCTCGGATGGCTCGGACGCGCGGGTCATCAGATGAAGCAGTTCGGCTGGATTCACGAGATGGCGTGCCCGTCGGAAAACGAGCTCTACGTAGCCGAAATTCTCAACTGGCGGGTGCAGAAGTTGACGCTGAAGCCGCCTCCCTCCACTACATCACGATAAGGGTTCAAGGGTTCAAGGGTTCAAGGGTTCAAGGGTTCAAGGGTTCAAGGGTTCAAAGGTGCGAAGGTTCGAACCTTTGAACCTTTGAACCCCGAACCTTGAACCCTTGAACCCTTGAACCCTTGAACCCTTGTCGTTATTCGACAGCAGCGAAGTCAAGTCGAATGACCGTCGTTTCGCGGCCGTCGATCGTGATCGTGAGATTCCGAGCGGTCTGCCCAATCATCGCCGCGTCGAACACGCCCTCGACAATTGCTCCCAGAATCGGCTGACGATTCCCGGCCTCGGGTGCGGTGGTTCCAAGCGACAGCACAGGGTCCTTCAGCACGCCGATCCGGGCGGCGTCGGCGCGCGGGCCATCAAGCGTCACGTCGACACTTGGAAGGCCAATGTAGGTGTTTTGCGGATGAAAGCGCAGCCGCGCCACGACCGACACACGCCCCTTCCATGGCGAGACGCCGTCCTGCGCGAGGCGCACGCTGTAGGCAAACATGCGATCGCCGCGGCGGATGTGATCTTCCGCGACGAGCACAAGACGGCGCAACTCGGTGACAATCTCGACGCGTTCCACGATTGGATTGGACGATGAGGAGATGTAGGGGGCGTGAAAGCGAGCGCGTTCCGCATCGCTCGCGCGCGCTATCGTGAGCGCGCGGTCGACATCCGCGGGCGTGAGCGTCAGGTTGATCGCGCCGACGGAGGCGCGCGCCGCGACCGCTGCGGTCACGATCGCAGCGCAAAGGAATCTACATCTCCACGTCACTTGTCACAGCTTCACATCGACACATCACATCGAACATCGCGACTTCAGATCACCGTACCACTATCTCGTCGCAGCTTTCCTGACATATTTCTTCACGGCCTTTGGACCAACCTCCGCGCCGTAGATATTCCCGGCCGCATCCGCCGCAACCCCTTCGGCCGCGCTCGTGCCCGTCGCGTTGGCGTCGGGATCGGGAATGAACGCGACCACCTTTCCATCTTTCGCGCTCCCGATGCGAATACCGCGCTTCCAGTCTTTGTGTCCCGGATTGACCGTGCCGGATTCGGAGTCGGCCACAAACAGCGTGTCATTCTTGTCGATGAACACGCCGCTCGGCCGGCTGAACTGCGGCCAGGCTGCGATGAACTTCCCGTCGGTCGTCACGATCTCGACGCGATTGTTGCCGCGATCCGCGACGAACAGACGGCCCTGGGAGTCGAGCGCCAGGCCATGTGGCTGAATGAACTCGCCCTGGCCTGATCCGCGCTTGCCGAATTGACCGAGATATTTTCCGTCCTTGCTGAAGTGCACGATGCGGTGGCTCATCGTGTTGTCGTTGTGCCCTTCGGCCACCAGAATGTCGCCGTTCGGCAGCGTGATGACGTCGTTCGGCTGATAGAACGATGCCGGATCGGCCACCTCGGTCGCGGGGTTGCCGCCAGCTTTGCCGAGCGTCAACAGCACCTTGCCGTCAGGACTGAATTTGACAACCTGATGGCCAACGACTTTCGCAGGCGCTGGCGGCAGAGGCGAATCGGGCGCTGCGCCGCGCGCCCTGCGCGGCAGGTTGTCCTGACCGTCGGTCACCCAGATGTTGCCGTCGCGATCGACGTGAATGCCGTGCGGAAAGACGAACATTCCGGCGCCGAAGCTCTTGACCAGCTTGCCGGACGCATCGAAATGGAAAACGGTGTCGAACTTCGACATCTCGCCTTTCGTCGCATCCCAGCACGAGTTGGCGCTGCAGCGTTCGGCAACCCAGATGGTCCGGCCGTCCTTGTCGATGTCGACCGCGCTCGTTGAGCCCCACGTGTGGCCCTCTGGAAGTTTGAAGATGTTCCCGACCGTGTCGTACGGATTCGGCAGGTCGTTGGTCGGCTGCACACTCGCCTGCGCGGGCGCGGCAGGCGATGTCTGCGCATGCAGAATGGCTCCGAGCGTTGCCACACTGGCAACGGCAGCAAGCGTCAAAGCAGTTCGACGAATGTGTGACATGGCGCTTATTCTATCCGCTCCATTCGCTCGAGCAGACGCGGTAAGATCTGGCATCAACCACGTCATGCATCGCGCTCCGAGGAAATGGTCGTGGTAGACAAGCTGATCGGCCAGAACTACACGCCTCCCGATCTTGTCGCCAAGGTGACCGGCCGGGCGCGCTATGCCGAAGACTACAGAGCCGACGGCATGCTCTTCTGCAAATTGCTGTTGAGCCCGATGCCGCATGCACGCGTTCTCGGCATGGAAACGCGAGAAGCGCTGGCCATGCCTGGCGTGAGAGCCATTCTTACGGCAGACGATTTGCCGGACCTCGGCGGCGCCGAACGCGCGTTGACGAACGAGCCGCTGTACGCCGGCGAGCCAATTCTCGCGGTGGCGGCAGTGGACGAGCTCACCGCCGCTGACGCCATCGAGCGCATCCATGTGGATCTCGAGCCGCTTCCCTTTGTGATCGATCCAGTCGAAAGCCTTCGGCCCGGAAGTCCAAACGCGCGCACCGAAGGCAACGTATGGGTGCCGGCGCCCGCAGGTGGCGGACGCGGTGGACAAGGAGGACAGCCGCCGCGGCCGGAGATCCAGACAATCAAATGGACCGATGAGGACTTCGAAGAGGAACAACACGGCCGGCTGCCACTCGGCAAAGCGACCGAGGAGTGGTCGTTTGGCGATCTCGATGCCGGGTTCAAGAACGCAGTGCTCGTCGTCGATGAAACATTCGTCGTGCAGTCCACGGGTCATCATCCGATGGAAACCCGCAGCGCGATGGCGTACTGGCAGAACGGAAAGCTCTATCTGCACGGCTCGACGCAGAGTGTGGTGCGCACCGTTGATGGCATTGCGCGCTGGTGCGGCATCGACTCATCGCAGGTTGTGCTGATCTGCGAGTACACGGGCGGCGGGTTCGGCAGCAAAGGCGCCGGCGCGGTGTCGATGGCCATTCCGGCGATGCTGTCGAAGAAGGCCAATGCGCCCGTGATGATGCGTGTGAGCCGCGAAGAGGAGAGCTACTTCGGGCGCGCGCGCACCAACATGACCGGCCGCGTCAAGATTGGCTTTCGAAGCGATGGCCGCATCACCGCGCTCGATCTCTTCATCGTCCAGGACAACGGCCCGTACGGGCCAATGGGCGACCACCGCTCTGCCGGAAATGCTGCGTCGCTCATCTATCAACCGGAGGCGATGCGGTGGCGCGCAGTCAACGTCCTGACGAACACTCCGCCGCGGACCCAGCAGCGGTCGCCCGGCCCGATGCAGGCCAACGGCATTATCGAGCCCGCCATCACGAAGGGCGCTGTCAAGCTCGGTCTCGATCAAGTCGAGATTCGCAAGATCAACGCGCCATCCGGCAAGGCGACGTATGGTCCACCGGCAAACGGTCAGCGTCGTCATGTCACCAGCGCCTTTGTACGGGAAGCGCTCGATCGCGGCATGGAGCAGTTTGGCTGGAATGAACGCAAGGCGCGTGCAGGCCAGCGCCAAGGATCGAAGGTTCGCGGCATCGGCGTCACTGTCGGGCCGCATGGATCGGGATCCGTTGGTCACGATGGTCTGATGACGATACGACCCGACGGCCGGCTGTACGTGCAGTCGGGTGTCGGTAATCTCGGCACGCATTCCGTCATCGATCTCGCACGAGTCGCCGCAGAGATCCTGGCAGTGCCGTGGGAGAAGGTCGACGTCATTTGGGGGGATACGAGCAAGAGTTTGCCCTGGTCGTGCCTTTCGGTGGGCAGTCAGACCACGCATGCCATGACGCGCGCAAACCATGCCGCGGCAATGGACGCAAAGCGAAAGCTCCAGGAGATTGCCGCACACGATCTGGGTGGTAAGCCCGAGGATTACGAACTGGGCGACGAGCGCGTCTATCGCCGGGCGGCTCCTGAGCGTCGCGTGAGCTACGCCGAGGCGGCGAAACGGGCGATCGATCTCGGTGGAAAGTACGACGGCCATGAACTGCCCGATGACGTTCACGCCGTGACGAAGGCCGCGGCGAAGAATCTCGCCGGCCTCGGGTTGATGGGCGTCGCCAAGGACAGCTATCCACGTGACGGCGACACCTACTCGTTTGTGATTGGGTTTGCCGAAGTGGAAGTGGACGTCGAGACGGGTAAAGTGCAGCTCGTCGATTTTCTGAGCGTTGCCGACGTCGGAACGGTCGTCAATCCGCGAAGCCTTCACGGCCAAATCAACGGCGGCATCTGTCTGGGCGCGGCGCACGCGCTCTGTCAGAAGCTCGTCTACGATCCGCATTACGGTTTATCGCTTGCGCGGCGATTCCATTACAGCAAGCCGCTCACGATTCTCGACATTCCGCTCAACATGCCCACACTCGCGCTCGACGTTGCCGATCCGGAGACGCCCGTCGGCGCACGAGGCGTCGGCGAGCCGCCCGTCGGCGCCGGCTTCGGCGCGGTGTTGAATGCAATCTCCAGCGCGGTTGGCGTAGACGTGTTTCGACGATCGCCGGTGACTTCCGATATTGTGTTGATGTCGCTCGAGCATGGCAGACGCATGCACGAGCCGCTTCGCGCACATATCTAACCCCTCAATTCACTTGTGTTGAGAATCGTAACAACGAGGTGATTCGATTGTCTGGGCCGAAACTGGCGTTGTTCGAGCTTCTTGACGCCGCTTCCACCCCACCGCGCTGGAAATCGCGCGGCGGGGACCCCGGCGGTGGCGCTCCGAACACGAGTGAGCGTCGGTTTAGTCGAACGACGTTCGCGAACTGAGCGCCGCGAGATCGCCGCGTTGTTGTCTCGCTATCACGTGCCGGACGTGCGCGACCCTCGTAGATAAACAGCAGCTATTGCCGATGGACGCGCGCCGGTTGAAAATCGCGCTGCTCTTCTTCGTTCTGATCGCAGCCGCAACATATCCACTCGTGAACGTCTTCAAACCCGTGCTTCCGACCGGTGAAGACTCGCTCTTCAATGTGTGGCGTGTGAGCGTAGTGGCGCACCAGTTGCGGAGCGATCCTGCTCACCTGCTCGACGGGAATGTCTTCTTTCCTGAACGAAGGACGCTGACGTTTTCGGACGCGATGCTGGCCGTGGCCGTTATAGGCACGCCGTTCATCTGGGCCGGCGTTCATCCGGTCGTGGTGCAGAACCTGTTGATGCTGGCCGGGTTTGTGACGTCGGCGCTCGCTGCGTACATGCTCTGTCGCGAGCTCACGAGCGATGACGCTGCCGCCTTCTACGGCGGCGTGGTTTTTTCGCTTGCGCCCTTTCGCTTCGCGCACATCAACCACCTGGAGCTGCAGTGGGCCGCCTTCATTCCGTTGACGCTGTGGCTGCTCTATCGCGCATCTTCCGCTTGTGCGCAACTGCCGCGCGGACAGCGTGAGATCGGTCCTGCTGCGGGCGCCGCTTCCGCGCTTGCTCGAGCGTCGGGCGACAAGAAATCCGCGCCCTCGCCCAGCCTGAGACACGCAACAGCGGCCGGCCTCGCGTTTACGGTTCAAGGACTATGCAGCCTGTACTATCTGGCATTCTTCACGATTTATCTTGCGGCCTGGACGATTCTGACGGCGGCGACTTCTTCGCCAGCCTCACGGCTGCGTCTGCTGCGTGCCATCGGCGTCCTCGGCGTCGTCGCCGCGATCCTGCTGACGCCCTACTACCTGGCGTATGCGTCATCTCAACAAACATTTGGACCGCGGCGGACGGACGAGGTCAGTCAGTTCAGCGCCGTGCCGTCCGACTATCTTCGCGTGTCCGAGGAGAACAAGCTGCGGCGAGCGTCTTCACTCGACGCGCAGGACGAACGAAGTCTGTTTCCCGGGTTCGTCACGATCGCGCTGGCCGTGGTCGGCATCGTCGCCGGCGCGGACCGCCAGCGGTTCGTCTTTGCCGCGCTTGCCGCGCTGGCGTTCGAGCTGTCGCTTGGCAGCAACGGCCAGGTCTACCCGTTGCTGCTGCGACTCGTGCCGGCGTTCGGGAGCTTCCGTGCGCCCGCCCGATGCGGCATCTTCGTGCTGCTGTCGCTCGCCGCGCTCAGCAGCATCGGGCTCGCCGCCTTGAGTCGCAAATTACACGCTCGCACACGCGGGCTCGTCATAGCCGTTCTCCTGGCGGGCTCGGTTGCTGAGTACTGGTCCGCGCCGGTGCACACGCGCGAGGTGCCGCTTGCGCCCTCGAACGTGTATCGCTGGCTCGCATCGCAGCCTCGCGCCGTCGTCCTGGAATTGCCGACACCCCAACCGGGGCGACTGTGGTATGTGGAAACTGTCTACCAATACATGTCCACGTATCACTGGCATTGGTTGGTCAACGGCTACAGCGGGCATGTGCCAACGTCGTATGCGAAGACGATCGCCGCAATCGCCGAACGCAATCCCGCGAGCATCGGCACAAGACTCGATGAAATCGGCGTCCGGTATCTCGTGTTGCACGAAAAGTTCTACGAGCCCGCTGAATTCGCCGACGCGCTGAACTTGTTTGCCAACCTGCCGCATGCCGGCGCGCTGCACTCGTTTCAGGACCGTGATGATCCGGCCGTGGTCATTTCGTGGAATACATCTGGAAAATAGGCGCTTCGCTTGGGCGCTTCGCGTAGGCCTCACGCTTCGGGCGTAAACGCCATGCGTGTCGGCTGCCACTGCAGCCCGATGGCCATGATTCGCTCCAGCAACCGTCCATAGGCGATACCGGCCTTCTTTGCCGATTGCGCGAAGTCTTCGTCCTGCGCCAGTTGCGCGTTCGGATTGGCCTCGATGACGTGGATCCTGCCGTCGGCGGTGACACGGAAGTCGATGCGGCCGTAGCCGTTCATGTCGAGCGCGCGAAACACGCGCTTCGCCAGATGCTGCACTCGTGGCGCAATGCCTTCGGGCAGCTCCGCCTCCGCCGTGTCGATGCCGTGCTTCTTCTGATATTTCACGCTCCACTTGACGCGATCCGTTGCGATCTTCCAGTGCTGGTCGGTCATCTTCGCGAACGACATTTCCCAGACCGGCAACACCTGCAGGCGCTGATTGCCCAGGACCCCGACGTACATCTCGCGCCCGTCGATGTACTCCTCGATGATCGCCGGTGTGAGAATCGTGTCGTGGATGTACTGCACGCGTTTGTTCAACTGTTCGTCGTTCGAAACGACCGACGCTTGCGAGATCCCCGTGGACGACTCGTAAGTCAACGATTTGATGATCAATGGATAGTGCAGCCGCTTGGGGAGTTTCGGTTTGTGATTGAGCGGGACCACCGCGAAATCCGGAACGGGAATGCGGTGATACGCCATGAGCTTTTTGGCAAGCGCCTTGTCGCGCGTGAGTGTCATGCCGCGTGGATTGCAGCCCGTGTACGGGACCCTCAGGAGCTCGAGGTAGCTGACGACGTTCTGATCGAACGTGCCGACGTCGGCAAACGCGTCCATCAGATTGAACACGATGCGCGGCTTGAATTCCTCGATTGCGATTTTGATCGGTGTGAGATCGCTCTCGATACCGACGATGCGGACCTCGTGTCTGCGCTTGCGAAGCGTGGAAATGACGTCGTATTCGGTTTTCCAGTCGGCGGCCAGCGCTTCTTCGGGCGCCGCAACTTCCGGCGGTACGAGCCGCTTTTCGCAAAGCGCCAGCACGCGCAGACTTTCGCGTTTCACAGCGCCACCCGATGCCGTCCGCTGTGCAGGTAATTCATGGTCTGCACCGTGACGAGGACCGTAAACTCGCGGCGGGCCTGCTCTTCGGGCACCGCCAGCCGCAGCTTGAGCTCACGGCAGCGCGTGATCATGTCCTCGATGACACGATCGACGGTGTACTGGTAGATGCCCGTCCAGTCGGCCACGAGTCGCCGCAGCTCCTTTCGCTGACGCTCGATGAACTGTGCGGCCGTGGGGCTCTTCGCAAACTCCGGAGCCTCCGAGAAGAGCTTCCGAAGCTCGCGATCGTAGAACTTCGGGTGATCCACGCCGTGGTGGCGGCGCTTGCGTTTGTAGTGCTGTCGCAGGGTCCGGCGGATACGCCGCAGCGGATCGACTTCGCTCGTGTCGGTGACCAGCGGTTTCCGGCCGCGGAGCGACTTCATGAGCGATGACATGTATTCGAGCTTTTTGAGGGCAGGCCACCCGGCGTAGCGCCTCTTCCAGTCGGAGGCGGGCGTCAGCCACACCGCAAACGTTTCCGCAAAATCCTCATCGGGATGACTTTGCGCGTACCACGGCGCAATGTGCTGCACGAACGCCTTGCTGTAAGGCTTGGGATCGTAGAACTCCGGATATTGCTCGGATGAGGGCCCGAAGAGCTGCCGCCGCTGCCGCCGGAGTCGAAGCTTGTACGCGTTATCGATGACGTGTCCCGCCTCGTGCCGCAGGATGCGCATGCACCAGTCGTGATCGCCGCCTTCGACCTCGAGCATCTCCGCCTTCTCGAGCCGTTCGAGACGCGGATGCGCGAGATAAAACGGCACGGCCATCGAGGCGTGCCCATCGGGCGTGAACCACTCGTCGGACAAGTAGAAATGGATTGGAATGCGCAGACCGCAGCCTTCGAGCTCGGCGACGAGCTCCTTGATGCGGCCGTCGACGACGCTGCCCTCGAGCTGCAGGGGCAGGTCGGCAATGCGCAGATTGAGGAGCTCGTCGTCGGGCAGGTCCGCCCAATCGGGCGGGGCGGGCACTGGCATCATCGACAAGAGAGTACGGCAGAACCCAACGCCGCGATCACACCTTCACCAGTTCGGCGTCGATTTCGATCTTGATGTCGTCTCCCACCGCGACTCCGCCGGTTTCGAGCAGTTGATTCCACGTGAGCCCGAAGTCGCTCCGCTTGACCGTCGTCTTCGCGCTGAACCCGGCGCGCTCGCCGCCCCAGGGATCCGTCACCCGGCCCTCAGAGCTGACGTCGAGCACCACCTCGCGGGTCACGCCGTGCATGGTCAGATCGCCGACAAGCGTGAAGTCCTCGCCGCGCACATCCTCCACGCGCTTGCTGCGGAACGTGATCGTCGGGTACTTGTCCGCCTCGAAGAAGTCGGCGGAACGCAGGTGCGCGTCGCGCTGCGGCTCGCGGGTGTCGATGCTGGCGGTATTGATCGTGATGTCGGCCTCTCCCTTCGCCGGATCGTGCTCCACGCTTCGCACCGTGCCGCTCACGTCGGTAAAGCGGCCCCTCACGGTCGTGATCATGAGGTGGCGCGCGGCAAACTGGACGGCGGTATGCGCTGGATCGATTTTCCACGTCGTGACAACAGGCTCAAGAACAACACTCATTTGCTGACTCCCTCATGAATCCGCGTTAACTTACATAATAGATGTTACTATATATTAGTAAGTTACTGGCTATCTTTTTAGCCAAGGGTGTACACTGGTGACACATGGCCAGCGGTCACGATGTGCAGGGTTTGTGCGCGCGCTTTCACAAAGCCATCGAGCTCATCGGCGCGCGCTGGTCGGGCGCGCTCATCCAGCTGCTGTTGCGCGGGCCCGCCAGGTACTGCGAGCTCCGCAGTGCCGTCCCTGACATCAGCGATCGGATGCTGTCGGATCGGCTTCGCGTCCTCGAGGAAGAAGGAATTGTCGAGCGTCAGGTCTATCCTGAGACGCCGGTGAGGGTCGAGTACCGTCTGACGCAGAAGGGCCGCGCACTCGAACCCGCGCTGAAGGCGTTGGGCAAGTGGGCGACGCGGTACGTGGACTAGGCCTTCGGTGGGCCTCGCGCTTTCGCGCTCGCGAGGCCTTCGGGGGGCCTTCGGTAGGGCCCTCACGCTTCGCGCTCGGCAGGCCTGCGGTGGGCCTTCGTCTGTTGGCCTCGCTGCCCGACACCGCCTCCGCGAAGCCCCTCCTGAAAGCCTCCGGTGCGAAGCACCGCCTCCGCGAAGCGCCTATTGGCCGCGGCCGACGAAGCCCTTGACCACGGCCGGCATCGGACGGCCGGCGAGCGCCGGTGCGATCTTGGGCGCGAGTGCGGCGTCGATCGGCGCGAGTTGGCGGATGTAATCGCCTTCGAGCGCAGCGAGCGGCACACCGTCGCGATACACGATGCGCGTGCTTGCCGTCGCGCGCACGCGATCGCCGGCCGTGATGATGCCCGCAAGATTCAGTGGATCCGCGCCGCTCACGACAACGAGCCGCCCATCAGGCGTCGTGCGGCGAATCTCCCGCAGCCGGGTGACGGCGTCGGGCAGCGCAAACTGCTCGCCCGACATGCCCGAGACGAATCGGCCGCCGCGGATCTGGCCGCGTAACTCGAGGCGCCGGTAGACACGCCCGAGGACGCGCCACGGCGCGACGTTCGCCTCGCGCAGCAGCAGCCGCCGGAAAACGACGCCGTAGCGGCGCAGCAGCGCCCACGCCTGGCCTTCGAGGGCCTCCTCTGACCCGACATCGCCCGTCGGCTGACGGAGCAGAGACCAGCGGCCCGCCGCGTGCGCCGGCGCGTCGTCGACGAGCGCACGCAGGCCCGCGAATCCATCCGAGGTGATGAGGCCGGCGGCCACGAGCTCGGCGATCGCGCTCTGCGCCGCGTGGTGGTCGAGTTCGCACGCATTCGCCAGAACGTTGAGAAACGACGCGCCGCGGGTTCGGAGGGCGTGAAGGACGCGCGTAGCGCCATCGCTCAACGGTCGATCCGGACGCCCGTCTCGGTCATCCACCTCGCCAGGCGCGAGCCACGCGTCGAGGTGCTCGCGCAGGAACAGCGCAATCGGCGTCGCAGAGACAACGGCCGCGGGTCCTCGGCCGAGCCGCCCCCACGCAACCTGTCCGGTGAGACAAAGCAGGTCCAGCAGCGACGAATCGTATTTGTCCATTCGCGCCGGCAGCACCGCCCGCTCCCATGCGCTTGCCGCGAGCTCGAAGCCATCGAGTGTCTGCACGATTGCTCGCAGTCCGTCCAGACCGGCCAGGCGCGCGGCGGGATCGACGTGCTGCCACGCGAACAGAAAGCGCGTGAAGTCTGCAGGGCTGACGGGTTCGATTTCCGCGCGCAACCGATTCAGGGTGTAGCGATGAATGCGCGCAAGCAGCCGGCGATCGCACCATTCAAGCGTCGCCGCCGGCGGGGCTGAAGCCCCGCCACTACAGGCCACACTGGTGGGTGCGACATCATCACGAGCATGTAGTGGCGGGGCTTCAGCCCCGCCGGCGATCGTGAATCGTCCGCGCAGCACGACGCCTTCCGCTTCGAGCGCGAGCAGCGCCGTGTCGATCTCTTCAACGGGAACGGCGAGCGATTCCGCGATCTCCCCGGCCGTTGTCGGTCCAACGACGGTCAGGCGGCCGCGCACGATCTCGCGGACGGCATCAGCGCGTGGCCACTCACGGCTGGCGCGTGCGGCCGGCGCGGCGATTTCCGGCTGCAACGCCAGCGCGGGGTGAATCGCTCTGAGCTCCGGCAGACGCTCGGCCGCGGTCCATGCCTTTCGGTTCGATCGCGGCAGCTCCGCGATCGCCGCGCGTCGCATGCCGGCGAGCTCGGCAAAGAGCTCCACCGGAGCTTCGACCTCGTCTTCAAACAGAATTCCGGCGGTCAGGAGCGCATCGTGCAGTTCGTCAGCCGTTCGCGGATCCGGACGCGCTTCACCCGACACACGCGCGATGGCTTCGGGATCAAGCGCGCCCAAATCGTTCGATGAACCCGGTTCACCCGCCCGCCGCGCGTACACGGCGTGCGCTCGTCGCTCTTCGAGCGGCGCATCGTCCAGGAATGCGTACGGCCGCGCGTTGAGGATTTCGTGGGCGAGCGGCGATGGCTCAGGCGTATCGCGCGCAACAAGCTGGATCTCGCCTCGTTGGATGCGTTCCAGTACGCGAGCGAGGCCCTCGAAGTCCATCGCTTCGTAGAGGCAATCGCGCACCGTTTGCTTGACGAGCGGATGATCGGGGATCTGCCGATCGCCCGGGATGTTCTCGAGACATGCCGCCGCGTCCGGGAACACCGACGTCATGAGATCGTCCGCGAGCATCCGC
>WNFU01013802.1_pt1 | contig 16303 bp, 14 predicted proteins | sample 5400121 | NCBI WGS metagenome assembly WNFU01 (sample SAMN13153360, study PRJNA577476) | soil metagenome | isolation source: 100 cm soil or saprolite under grassland replicate 1 | place: USA:California | collected 2016-06-15
GCCGTTTTGTACGCGTGCCTTTTAACCGCGATCCACATTTGCGCTGCCGGCGCCGACGTCAGCCATGATATGATATATACATATGTAAAGGTATACAACTGCATACAGTGGGCTGTATACTCATGAGGCTGTTAGGAATGAATACAAGGGATGAAGCTGAGCCGAGGGGACATGAACAGTGAGTCTCCCCTTTATCAAGCGTGTAAGATGAAGTGATCGCAATAACGAGGCCGCCCTCGCGAACCTTGTCGAGCGATTTGATCAGGTAGTAATCATGCAAGGGCGCGCGAAGATTTCTGTATTCAGGATCGAATGGGGAATTCTCACTGAAGGGCACGTTGGTGATGACCAGGTCATAGAAGCCGTCCGCGATCTTGACCTCCTGAAAGCCCTTGATGTTGATTGAGGCGTTCGGATAGAGCAGCCGGGCGATCGCGCCGCTCGTCGGGTCGAACTCGACGCCGGCGAGCTTCGATTGCGCCATCAGGTCGCGCGGCATCAGGCCGTAGAAGTAGCCGACGCCCATTCCCGGCTCAAGCACGCGCCCGCCTTTGTATCCGAGCCTGCGCGCGACATCCCACATCTTCTCGACGATCTTCGGCGCAGTGTAATGCGCATTGATAGTCGAAGCCTTAGCTCGATCATAATCTCGCTCGCCGAGCAAGCGCTTCAGTTCCTCGCGCTCTTCGGTGAGTTGTTCGCCAGCGTCGTTGATATCATTGAAGAGGGCCGGGAACTGGCCCCAGCCGACGAACTTGGCGAGGATGTGCTGCTCTTCCCGATTCGGTGTGCGCCCTTCGGCCTGCAACTCTTTCAGCAGACCGATGGCCGCAAAATTGGCGTCTAGTTTGGATTTCTTGCCACTTGGAACAAGGGCTTCAGGGTTGATGATTTCGTAATTGTCCGGCTTGCGCGCGGCGGACGGCGGCTGCGTTTCCGTCCGCGAAGTATCGGCTTCGTCTATGTAGCCTGTTGTTGTTCTGGTGTCGTCGGTTGGCTCAGGTCGTTCAATATCTGCTCTCTCACCGCCCAGGGGTCTGCCCCGGCCTCCACCATCTGCCCGAACATCTCTGTCGCCTCCGCCGCCGCCTTGCGCGCTATCTCTATGATCTCTGCTTCCGAAAGGTGCGGATACGCCGCCTTCAACGCGGTGAATTTCACCTGGGCGAATGGATCGAGTTCCTGTTTCTGTTGCATCGCTTTTTTCCTCCTTTCCAGCGGATTCTACACCCGATGATTGCGTTTCGCGAATCTGCTCCGCATCTCTCTCCGCAATCCGAATAGTGGTCTCAAAACTGCTTTGTGCGGTACGGAATTCTGAATAGGGAGGCAGATTCTCAGACTCGCCATCGGTGGCATTCAGGAGAGCGTCTAACTGATGGCGAGTCTCTTCCGCAGCCGCCGGGCCTCGCTTGATGGCGTGCAACTGACTAGCAAGGCGATTCATCGTCCCATTGATGAGCTCGAAATGCTGTCTGAGGTCGGCGAACTCCTTTTCGGAGGGAGTATTCAGGAATTTATCTTGAAGCGCATCCAGCTTCGCAATGACGCGATTAACGACGGAAGGGGTAAACAAATCGGCGCGCCCATTGGTCACGCGGCCAATGAAGTCGAGGTTGACGTTGATACGCTGTACATATCCTTTTTGCGCCGGCCGAGGCGCGATCGGCTTATAGCCTGTCGCATGCTCGAATTCCTCATACGACTTGAAGGCGACGAAATTGTCCGGCCCTCCGAGAGTCTTCCCGTCGTCGCCGATCGCCGTCATCACGACTTCCATTCCGAGTGGTATGACTGACCATCCCCGGCCCTGATACTCAATGATGTCGCCTTCACGCGCTTCTTTGAGTGCGGTCAGCGTTTCCGCTTTTACCGGCAAATCCGCCTCTTCCGCGGCCACCACCTCGCGCGCGTTTTCCGCAGCCTGCTCCTGTAAATCCGGCGCCTTCTCACCGCGAATCTCAGCCGCAAAAAGTGGCAGCCGATCCGCCTCGTCGGCGGTCTGATCGATTCTCCTGTTTCGGGGCATTCAATTCGTTCTCCTGTTTCCTGCTAGTCGATATATCTGGCAATCGTCTGTTCGAATACGCCGCCCGCGGTCGAGGCAAAATAACTCCCCCTCTCCGGCGCCCTTGCCGCGCGGTGGACCGCAACCCTACAAAGCTATTTCCTGACGTTGTGGCCGAGATTCATCTTGCGACCTGGGCTGATCACGGCTCACGAAGCTGGTGACTGACATCTCGCCCCGATTAAGCGAGGCGAGGCTTTCTCTGAGAAAGTCTCCCACGCCGTTTCGATGCTCCGCACCCTTGAGCAAGTAATCGTCCAGCCCCTTACCCTGGCTCTCGTTCCAAACCAGTTTGCGCACGTCCAGGCCCTCGTCACTCAGCGTTCGACTCAATCGTTCAAGTTGCTGCTGCACTTCATGAATGCGCGGCGCGTCCGCGTCGAAGGCGATCACAATTTGTCGCAGCTCCGGCATTTGTTCTCGCAACCACCGACCAAAATCCTCATGGAAGCTACTGACTCCCGCGAGCGCGATCACACAATGCTGATCCCCCAACAAGTGCGCCGCGGTGTCCCCTTTGAGCGCCCCTTCAGTAAGGATCGCCTGACCACTCTCCCTCGCCCGCTCCGGATTGCGGAAATGTATGGGCGCGCCACTCGAAGCGCCCTCTTCTTTGCTGGAGGTCGACAGCCAGAGGTAGCGCGGTTCGTCGTTCTTGACCTCGGCCCGGCGAATCTGAAAGCCTTCGATCCGCCCTCGAAGGTCGCGCACTGGAATGAGAAAACCTTGGTGGAAAGAGCGCGCGATACTGTCTTTGCCTCGCCAGGCGCCGATGTTAAGCCGCCAGTTTCCTCCGTCCTTGTAGAATCCGGGTATGCCGATCAGATCCCGATCCTTGAAATGCCCCATCACATCGTCTACCGCAGACGGCAACGGAACCGATTTGTATTCATTGCGATCGATCGTCGCCTCTTCCAATCCACGATTGAGCAGGTTCTTGCGGTCGCGCGCCGTGAGATTCAACGCGCCGAGCAGTTCACGATGAACCGCGTCGCGCCACTCGATCCCGGCCCGCCCGTGTTGCTTCACCTCGACCGTGACGGCCGTGACTGTCTCCATGCCAATGGGATCTTCGAGCAGGTGAATGTATCCGCCGTTTCGCGATTCTCGTGTGGACGGCACGCGCATGCAGATCGCCATTGCCCCATCCTCGGCCACTGAACACCAGTCGGTCTTCTTGCAAATCGGACATGGGAGCTTCCTCTTCACTCTTACCAGTTTTTGCGGCGTGCGCTCTTCCCGTTCGGGGATCAGATACCGCGTCACTTTCCTTTTGAAAGAGCGATCCTTCCGTGTGAAGGTGTGATCTTTCCCTTCCGCCGCCGGCGCGTTCACGCCGTCTTGCAAATTTTGCAAGCGGCTCCCTGTCTCGCCGTCGGTCGCGCTCGACTGCTCCGCTCCGACTTCGTGCCGCAGGCTTGCCTCTTGCGCTTCCCTCTCAGCAGCTCTCAAAGCCTCGAACCACGCCGATTCCCTCACCGCAGCCCCTGCGATCTCCTTGTCCTTACGTCTCCCCAGCGCCTCTGCCAGACGGTCAAACGAGTCGGTGACGATCACCACGTCACGCACACCGCGCGTCAGCGCCACGCGCGTCATGCGCCGGTTGACCAGCACGTCGGAGGACCTCGTGTCGACGTAGACGATCTCCCGCTCGGACGTCTGCCCCTGAGACAAATAGCTGGTGACGGCATAACCGAAATCGAAGTGGCGGAACGTCTTTGTGTCGATCGTAAGCGCGCCCTCCTTCGTCTTTACCGTGAACCGCCCGCCTTCGATCTTCTCGACCGTCGCGAGTTCCCCGTTCACCGCCTGGCGCCCGAACGGCCGGCGGAACTGGATGCGGTCGCCGACAGAGAAATTCCTCTCCGCCTCCCGAAACACTTCCACACCGTAGAGCCGCCGCGGGTCATAGGTCACACAACGACCATCATCGAACTCGACCGTCAGAGTGTTCTGCTCGAAGTCCTGGGCCGTGACGCGACCTTATTCGCCTTTCCCGATCCCGAAGACGGCGCTTCCCTCGCGATAGCGCACCACGTCCTCACCCGGCTTGTAGCGCGCGACCCATTGCCTGTCAGCGGACGTCATGTCGTCTCGATTCGTCAGAATCGAGGTCGGATGATCCTCCGCATCCACCGTCCCTTTCTCCTGGAGCATTCTGTGGATCACCGCGTTTGCAAAGACCCTCTCGCGGTTTCCTGGAACCACCGCCAGGTTCCCTTCCGGCTGAGCGACATACCACTCGGCCAGCGCCATTATCCTGTCGCTCTAGTCGCCGATTTCGACAATCCGCCCCTGCTCATGAAGCAACTCGACCGCTTCGCGAAACTGCCCTTCCTGAAGCAACTCGACCGCCCGCCTGTAACCCGGCTCCTGTTGCCGCACGACTTTCTTGATCCACACCGTCTCGATCTCCGCCTCTGTCTCAAGCTGCTCGAACGGCGCGCCGGCTTCCACCGCTTGGTGTTGGTCCCGATCTCCGACCAGCAGAATGCGCTCTTCTTCCCCCAATCGTTTGAGCAGCGCATTGATCCGCCTGGTGTCTGAAAGCGACGACTCATCAAGCACAATCAGCCGCTTTCCTTCGCCGTCCTGCCTCGGTGTGATCAGGAATCTCTGAAGCGTCTGCGATTTGATCCCGCTGCCGGCCAATTCCCTCGCCGCCATTGTCGTGGGCGCGATTCCGCACACCGCGTAACCGCTCCTCTCCGCCGCCTCGCGCAACACCCGCATCGCCGTCGTCTTCCCGACGCCGGCGCGTCCTTGCAACGCGACGACCTTGTCTCGATTGCCGAGTAGCGCGAGCACGGCCTGGCGCTGATCCGGATTGAGCGTGATGTTTTGCCGGTACGAAATCTCGGCGACAAGCGTCTCAGCCTGTTCCCCCGCGACGATCGCATCGTATGCCCCCTTCTCTTCGGCAGCCTTCCGGACGTTCTCTCGCTCCATCTGGAGCATCTTTTGGGTCGTGCGCTCGCTCATCCGTCTCTCGCGCTCGATCCCTATCAGTTCGCCCGCCCGTTCGCGCATCTCCGCCTCTTCGGTCACCGCCTCAAACGTCGTGTGGAGCATGTTTCGCCGCAGCGCCCCGCTCATCAGAGCGCGCCGGTCCGCGACCGCCTCACGCTCCATTACCCTCTCGACCCCATAGTCCACAGCCTCTCTCGCGCGCGCTTCGATCTCCTCCCGCGCGTAAACGATCGGCCCGCGCTCACGCGCCGCGGTCGCCGCCAGATGCGCCTGCCGGCCGAATTTCTGTTCCAATTCCGCGTCTCTCCGTTCCATCTCGGCCTTGTCATATTTCTTCCCTTGTCGGTTGAGCTTCGCCGCCGCCTGCTTGAGGCCCGCGCCCCATTTCACCCGCTCGCCTTCGGCCTCCAGCTTCGTCTGCATCTCCCGCGCTTTGCGGTTGATCTCGTCATTCCGGACGCTGGCGGCCTCGATGTACTCGCGCGTGATTCCAGCGACCTCCGGCGCTCCGGTCTCATTATCTAACCTCAACGCCACGCCGCGCTTCTGCATCCTCCCGGCCATGCGAATCCGATAGACCGCCGTCAGGTAAGCCTGCGCCCTGAAGATCTCCCGCTCCTGCATAGCGTGAATCTTGCCGTCTTCAGTCTCGGTGAAGTTCATAAACACGGCGTGTGTGTGGATCTCCGGCGCTGCGTATCCCGTCCTGTCGTCAGGCCTAGCGCGTTCGTGGTGAAAGACCGCCGCGAGCATCTTGCCGCTCTTCGCCCATTTGTCCTTGCTGACCCGGGCGCAGGAATATTTCTCCATCTCCGCCAGCACGTCATTGACGCTCGCGATGTGCTCCTCCCAGACGCCCTTCTTCAATTCCTCGTCGCCGCTCATATAGGCCAGGATCACAAGCGACTTCGGCGCCGAAAATGTTGCGTCCCATCCCGCACGATGCGTGCTCGTCTCGATTTGCTTCCCGTATTTGTTGCGGTACCTGCGCGCCTCGACGTGTTTGATCAGTTGTTCCCCGCTGACCGGATGTTGGCCGTTTATCGCATGCCGAAACTGCTCTTCCGTCATAGGTCCACCGATCCCCCACTCTTCCGCGAGCGCGCCAACCCATTCGCCCTGCGCTTCGCCTTTCTCCTGGTAATATTCGCTCTGGATCATCCCAGGATTGGTGTATTCGCTTTGGTAATAACTCTCCGCCCTGGCCACACAAAGAGCGTGACTGATAGTCAGCATGAGCCGTCCTTTCAGTCGAACGACTGTGAAACCGCCCGCCGTTCGTCAAGCTTCAATCTCATCTGCGTCTCTCCGCCGGTGTCTGCCGGCGCGCGTTCTTTCCCGGATTCGCTTTTTCCGCTCTTCGACGCCGGCGCGAGGGACTGGCGCGGCGCGAAGCCCTCGGCGACCTCCGCCTGCGGCGCAAAATCCAGTTTGAACGGCGTGATCAGCTCGCCGTACTTCCAATAGCCAGACAGGTCCGGCAGGTTTGCGATCTGCTCCATGCTCACCACCGGGCGGCGCTCGATCTGTGACGCATAATTGACCGAATCCCTGCCCTGATCAGACACCGACGCCGTGACACTCGTGCGCGGACGGTCAATCTCCTCCTCTCCAAGTAAGGTCGAAAGCCATTTGGCTGAGTCCGGCTCTTTACACCTTAGGATGATCGTGTAGCGCGGACACGAAAGCATGGTCGGCGCCTGTTTGCCGTAGTTATCTTCGTACTGGTGCTTGTTCTGGGTCCCTTGGAATAGGTGCAACCCATACTTCCTCCCTTCGGTCGCCGCCGTATATAAACTCGGCAGGTATTGCAGCGTGTGTACCTCGTCAACGATTAGTTTGATGGGGCGCGTCTTCCCCCAGGCGTCATCGACCGACATCAAGCGCCGCATCAGCAGATCCAAATACGAGGTGTAAAGCGGCCGCAATCTCTCCTCCGCTTCCTTCGTCGAAGTCAAAAATATCCAGCACCGGCGCTCCGTCGCCCAGTCCGTCAACGAGAAATCGAAGTCGCATTCCTCGCTCCGCGGGAGAATCCGCAGGGTTTTGCCGACCCGCGCCAATGATCCGAGCACACCCGCCCGCTGAGGCGCGGCGTCCGCCCTGATGTAGTTCGCCAGCTCTGTCCCTTCGCACATCCGGTCGATCTCCTCTTCGTCCGCAAGCCAGGCGACCAACCGCGTCGGGGTCGGCTCGAATTCCAGCATCCGCGCGAAGATGTCGCGCGAAGCATTGAGGAAGAATTGCTCCGACTGCTGCATCTTGTCGGCCTTGCGACCGGGAAAGAAAGCCTCGGCCAGCACCTGGTAATCGGTGCGGAATCTGGTCTCGAACGCCGGAGACCAGAACGGACTTCGCTCATCGAGCGGATTCAAAATCACGTCTCCGCGCCGCTCGTTGTAGTGAGCCTTGACGAATTCGCAGGCTGGATCGTAGACCACGGCCGCCTCATTGTTGCGCTCGGCGATCTGCCTGAGCAGCCGGTGAATGATCTGCGACTTGCCCGCGCCAATATCGCCCAGGATCATCGCCCCTTGCGCTTCTTCGCTCCGCTTCATCCTCAACGCCCAAGTCGGTTCCGCCCTGCGCGCGGCCGCGCGCCTCAACTTCTCGACCGCCCTCTCCGGCTTCGTTGATTTGACGACCAAGCCCAGTCCGTCCGCTCCTTTAACTTCCTTGGCGTACTCGGCGGGCTCGACCAGTCTGTTGCCCCGGAGCCTGTTTCCCTTCTCGTAAGTGCGATTAACGCGTTGATCTATGGCCAGCGCGATCGCGGTTCCGGCCGTCGTTATCAGTAGGCAGACCGCGATCGCCGGCGCGAACAATCCCGGAAGACTCTCCCCCCCGTAAATGTTCTTGCGCAGCCATGACTCCATCGCGCCGTGCGCGGCCCGTACCGATCTCCATCGCGGTTCCTCGATCCGAACGCCGGCGTGCGGTTTGAAAACCCAGCCGTACTGATTGCGCGCGGGCCTTCCTTGTTCGTCTCTGACCTGGTAAACCAACTCGTCAGTCACGCCGATCGCGCCGCTCGTGAGCAGCGTGTACTTCCCCGGACGCGCCGGAGAAATCCACGACATCGCCGTCGCTTTTGCGTACTGCCGAAAGTAGAGACGTTCGAGAACCGCAACCCGAAATTGCGGATCCTGGTGCGCCCTTCCTCAGTGAAAAGATTGCGGCTTGCCATACTCTCGTCTTCCAAAAACGTGCCCCTCTTCGCTCGAAACTCCATCCCGAATCCGCCGGAATCGGCCCGGCATTTATCCCGTTCCCGCGCCTTTCGCCCTTCGCTCAAACATCATTTTGACCAGCCGGGCGCCGATGCTCTTCGATTCCTTCTCGCGGCGTCTCCACTCCGCGTCGGTCGCCCTGTCGGCGGAAAGTTGTATCCCGAAACCGTGCTCAATCAGGTATCCGAGGCGCGTAATCTCATCCAATAACACCCGCTCCTTCCGGCTCAGACCCTCTTCCCCCCGCGCTTCATCAAGCACTATTTTCCGCGCCCAAGCGTTCGGCGCTTCCCCAGCGAGTCCGGCTATTCCCTCGACCATTGTGTACTCCTGAGGGTTCAGCCTGAAGCTGATCACGCGCTCCTTCACCTCGCCGTTTCTTCCTTCGTTCGCTCCCATGTTCTCTTCATTCATTGCTTGCTCTCTCGCTTCTCCCCCGTCCTTACTCGCTCACGCGACGTTAGCGACCGTATACAAGCGTAGGCCATCGTATACGGCGCTTTTCCTGCATTCTCGCAACCGCAATCGTTCTGTTGCTTACGCCGGCAGACGACGTATACGCCTGCTTACGTTTTCCGTAAGCGCGCGTAAGCGCGACACGCGCCACAGGGTGGATGACGTGTCAGGGTTTTCGGAGCCGGAGGCGGAGAAAACCCGTTTCTACCCTTACGCGCGTAGCGCGTCCGCGCGGTTCACGTACTTCAAAAGGAAAAAGTGCCCGCGCAATTCGGGGCGGCCGGTCCACCACTCGACGCCCCGAATTTCATCATTCGACCGCATTCGTCGCGCCCAATCTGGTCGATCGGTCACCGCCTTGAACGTGAAAATTTCCGTGGCGACCACGCGACGAGTCACGGTTTTAACTCCCGGATACCGACGTCGTTGCAACGGCGCCGTTGACCGATTCCGGCTTTACTCGTCGACTCGCAACCTCGTCTGGCGGGCTCACAGCCTTCGACCTGCGCTCGCGCTTCGGCGACATTTCCTCCGCGCTTGTTTGCTCGTTTCCTGCCCCGGCGACCACCTGCTCGGCGCTCTCCCACCAACTCTTTATCCCCGCGATCGCGGCGTCCTTGAGCGCGGCAGCGCATAGCGGAATCTTCTTCCGCTGCGCCAACAGTTCCCCCAGAATAAATTCTTCCTCTGGCGCCAGGATCGTGATCACGATCTTCCGCCTGCCGTTCTCTTTCACCTCATTAACCTCTACCTGAAGATTATTCCTTGGCATTTCGCTGCTCCTTTCCACTGTAGTTCAACCGCTCTCGCCGGCAGGAAATCTCCCGCTCAGCCTCCGAGCAATCGAATTCAATCTTGCCGACCGGCCTCAGATCAGCCGGTTTCTTACTACCGAAGATCAGCTCAGCGACCTCGTTACAAGCCGCCTCGCTGTAACTAATCCCACGTTCGTCGGCTACGTAGGCGCCCGACCTTCCGAACACCGAAAAGACAGCCGACTCAGAGGCACACTCACCGCCCGGCTCCATCCACCAGACAACCATTCCTCTCCCGATCGCTTCCTCTGCGATCAGTCTGTTTGCAGGATTGACCGAGTCGACCAGATCGAGCGTTATCGCCAGGTGGCGTACCACTCCCAGCGCATCACGGGCGATTTCCCCAGCCGCGTCGATCCTGTCCTTCCAATTACTCACCCCACCGCAATCTTCCGGAACCACACCTCTCAGCCTCTCAAACGTGGAAGCTAAGGCCGTTTTGAAATCCTGCCCGAGAGCGCCGTAAGCTTCTTGCCCCGGCAAATCATCGGTCATGGACACCCCGGCTAGCGTAAGCCGCGTTAATTCATGCCCGATCTCCATGAGGCTTCTGTGGTCACACCATTTCCAGCAGCCGGCGATGTGGGTCAATCCTTCAATGATCTCCCATCGCAAACTGGTCTTCGATTCGACAATCCCGCATGCTCCTTTCATAAGGCGCCCCCGATCCCCTGCTTTCCCTGTCCGACTTCGTTTGTTTTTGCCGCTCAAAACTCACCCCCTGATTTACCGAATGACGCATGGAGCAGATGATTTCTGGTCCTCCCTCACTGGCTGGCGGAGAGCTTTTCCGCTTGCCATCCGGCGGCGATCACCTCCGACTCATCGGCGAACGGCCGCGGAAGTTGCACATTGTCGAGCCTGGTTGATGCCCAGACCTTCAAAGCGTCACCCCCTGGCATGTCGGCGGCCAACCTCACGATCAGCGCCGGCCCCGCCGCTTTGTCGCGGCCCAAAGAAAGCGCCTCGACCCCGATCGGCGCAGCCCGGTAATGAAAGATCAGAGCGCCGTATGGCGTCGCAAGCGCATTGCCTTTGTCCGCAGCGATCACAGCCCCCGCCGGCAGCATCCCCATCGCTTCCAGTTTCCTGAGAGCCCCGCCGCGGTCGCGTTCCTTTGCGTGACCGCAAGCCATGCCCCCGCGGCGGCAAGCGCCGAAGCCTCGCGCAAGCGCTCGGCTGTCGTCGCCGTCTCGCCAACCATCGCGCCTTGCGTGGCCACATACCGCGCCGCGCGCGCCGCTTGCGACGGATTGTTGTCTCTGCTTCGCTCGATCCGGATTCGCGGCTCGACCACCCCGATCCGTCGCGCCAATCCGCTGATGAGCGAAAATCCGACGACGAGCAGCGCGACCGCGCCGGCGACATAACCCGACCGTCCTTTGAACGCCCCTCTCATGCGGCCACCTCCTCTCTCCGCACAAGCGCAGCCGGGCTTTCTCGAATTCCAGCCTCACCGTCTCGTCGATAACCGCGTGTGACCTGTTGGCCGCCAGCTCCAGCGTCGCCAGCGCCGCGTAGAGGTTCTTCTCGTCCTCTCCGTCGCGCGCCAGGCAACCAAGGTATGGCTCAAGCGTGCGCCTCGTGACGCGCTCCACGCCGTGACGCGACATCGCCCGCAGCAGCAACACCGCGCCACGGATTCCCGGCTTGTGCGTGATTTCGTCCATCCCGGTTCTGATCTTGTGCAAGAGTTTGGCCGCGGCCCCGATAAGATATGCGGAGGCCTGCGGTACGCGCGCGCGAAAAACGGCGACCTCCTCCGCCGGCGTCGGAGGCTCGATCATCGTCAAAATGCAGCGATCCCGCAGCGGCTCACCGAGCTTCTTCAGATCGTTTGTCGTCATCACCACCACGGGCGCGAGCATCGGATCAGCCACGCCTATAACGCCCTTCAGCTTCGGCGCCGCCGCGAATCCGCGGGCGAGCGGCTGAAGCAAAGTGTGCTGGATTCCGGCATCCAGTTTTTCCACCTCGTCAATCAGGAGCGCCGGAGGCGGGTCGCCCGCTTCCGCCGCGCGCGCCGCTTCCCGATAGGCGTCCAACACCTCACCGCACTCGAAATATTCGTCCGCCCAACGCCGGTGCCCGGCCTCCTCTAGCCCTAACCCTGCCGCGATCGCCGCGTCCTCGGCCCGATCTTGCGCTCGGCGGTTCCACGCCCCGATCACGTCGCGCGCCTCCTGTCCCGGATGTCCGGTCACTTCGTAAAGTGGCACGTTGCAGCCTTCGGCCAGCGCCTCAACAAGCGAAGTCTTGCCTGTGCCCGCCGGGCCTGCGGCGAGAAGAGGCATCGCCAGATCGAGCGCGACCAACAGATCGTTGAGCGTTTTGCGCTTGATCACATAGCCCGCGCCCCGCAGCAATCGCGCAATCGCGTCGGCCCCTTCTTGCCGCGCCGCGCGGCGCGGGTCCACGCTCGGTTTGTTCGGATCACACGGACGCATCGCTCATTTCTCCTTGACCACGAGTTCGGCGACCTGGCGCATCTCCGGCGTCATGCGCGGCATCGCCGCTTTGATCTTCGACGGATCGCCGCTCGACAGGAGTTCCGCCAGCTCCTCGTCGCTCAAAGTGGCGCCAGTCTCTTCTCTCGGGTCCGCGTCGACTCCCTTCTTCGTTTCCGGGAGATCGGTGACCATCACATAGCCGGTCGCCCCCGCCTCAACCTCGACGAATTCCTTGTTGGAGATCGTATTAATCAGCGAGAGATCGTTCGACAGTCCTGACGAGCCGACCACCACGGTCGTCCCTCCGCTGCGCGCGATCGCCGCCTGCCCCAGAGCCAACGCCCCATTGAGAACTCGACTTCCCACCCTCGACCAGCGGCTGCTGACCTTCCGGCGCTTGCCTTTAAGGCCTGGGGCTCCGTCGCTGCCGAGCGTCTCGCCGGTGACCTTCACATAACGATTGGTGGCCGGATCGATAAAGCCGCCGACGGTGAGGTAGGCGCGGTCGAGAACGCCGCTCTGGATCTGCGCGACGAAGACCGTACCTTTCTTCAGCTCCCACCCCTTGCCGCTCACGTCCCGCGTGAGCTCGAGCCGCGCGAGCGAATTGCGCAAGGTGTAGAGTCCGCCGAGCGTCCTCACCGGGAGCATCTCCCCATAGGGCGGCAGCGCAAACGCTCCTTCGCTTCGCGCTATGCTGGGAGCGGGCCGCGCGTTCGGCGCCGTCTCAGGCGGACGTGAGATCGCCGTCTTTACAGCTTCGCCAGCGTAGACGGACGATGACCCGTGCGCCGGTCCACCGCGCGCCGCGTATGCGGCGCGCGGTGGACCGGCCGACTCGCCGCTATCCGCCGCCGCTTCAATTCGCCGCTCCGCCCGCGGTTCAACATAGTCGCCCGGAATCTGGAGCTTCGGCATTGACGGTATCACCTGAGGGGCCGGCTCGACGGATGGCGTCGTTTCGCCCTGCGCCGGCGCGCCTCCCGCACGCCGCGCCTCCTGCGACTGCTTGATCGCGTCCAAGGTCTGCTGATCGGGCGATTCGTTGTTCGGCTGCTCGATGCGGCCCTGGCCAATCTGCGCGCTCAGCCCCGGCTTTGCCTTAATCTGGTGCTCGATCGTCGTCGTTCGACCGTATCGCAAATAGAGAAGCCCGCCTCCGGCCGCCAGCAGTACGAGCAGGGCGCAGGCGAACGCCAGCCGCCTCTGGCGTTCGCTCTTGGGTTTGACCTCGACCGCCGGGCCGGCGCCGTCATCCACGCTTACAGCGTCCGCTTTCTGCGTGACGGCTTCGGGTTCCGCCGTTTCTTGCCTGCGCCTGCGCAGATAGTAGGGGTTGTCATCGACGCCGACGTCGAGACCCGTCTTCCCGTTGAGCTGTCCGTCTTTGTGCATTTATAGATCCTCCTTTTCACTTGGCCCCGGCGTACAGATTAGCTACCGCCGGATCGTCGGCGGCGTTGCGCTGCCCCACCGTGACGCGCACTATCTGGTGCTTGCCGAGAATCGGCGGAGCGTATGCCACCGCGTAGTAGACCGTCGTGCGCCCCGGAATTATGTTGCTCTTGGTGCTCGCTTCTTCCGACAACTTTTCGAGGGGTTTGATCTGAATGATCTTGCCTTTGTCGACCGTCACAATGACCAGTTCCGGGTGGCCTGGCAGGATCTGAATGGGCGCATTCTCGACATTTTTCACGGCGATCAGGGCGACTCTCGCGCCCTCATCCAGGCCGCGCATCTTGGCCGAGACGCTCAGGCCGTGAGACGGCCCAGACCAAAGTTTGAATAATGAGCCCGGATCGGCCATCGCGTCTTTGAGCGCCTTTTTCAGCGCCTCACTTATCCTTGGGTCTACGCGATTCTCTTTCTGGGATTGATCTCCAACCGGCGCCGCGTTGGAAATCACGCTCCCCGGCGTAGTAATAGGCGGCTTCTCTTCAACTACCGCAGGCTGCCGAGCCGGCGCGGCTTCGGCGACGTCGTCCAGCCGCGGCCCGCTCTCCTCGCCCAGATTGACCGCCAATCCCGCTTTCCTCCGGGCCTCGACGATCGCATCGCGCTCGTAAACGATTACCGCCCGATTCGTGTGCTGCGCGGCCGATTTGACAGGGTGAACGCAGAGCGTCACTGTCAGCCCACTTCGCATTTGCACCTGGACGATTCCGGTCGATTCGCCCTTTTCCAAATCTTTTCCCGGGCGCAGCACAAGGTGGCTGTCGATGCGGCTGGTCGGCGACTTCTCCACTCTCACCCAGTCCCCGATGTCCGACGTGTGGACGCCGAAATAGTGGTCGCTTGCAGGAAACTCGACCACGGTCGCCCCGCTCGGCGACATGCCCAAGTGCAGCACAATACTTTCGTCCCCTTTGACAGTCCGCCTGACCTCGCCCCCTGTGATCACCGCGTGATCGACTGTCTTTGGAGTAACGGAGCCTCCCTCCTCTGTCCGCCGCCTCTCCTTGTTCGCCGTATTCTTCCCGGCCTGCTTATCGGCGGCGGTCTGTTTGCGCTGCGGCTGCGCAAATCCCATAACCGACAGCGCCAACAATGCGGCAAGCGCCGCCGTCATCCTTCGTTCACGCATAATTTGCCCTCCCCACTGAGATGTGAAGTTTGCATTCCTCAATTTTGTGCGCTTGAGTTACTGAGTGGTCTGCGTCGCCGCCGTGCCCGACGCCGGCGACGGCGCCGCTATTTCCGTGTAGTCCAATATGTCACGGATTAAGAACCCTGTGTTCGCGTTGCGCGGCGCGCGCCCGCGGTCGTCCTCGATCAGGTGGAGCGTGAATATCAACTGCCGCATGTCACGCGCCCATCCGTTCCCGCTGTCCGACTTTTTTGTGACGTCCCATGTCCCGATCACTTTAACTTTGTACGGGTCGGCGCGGTCCACCTCGACCACCTGCGGCGTCCAACCCGCCTGCCGTTTCTCCCTGGCCTCGGCCTCGAATTCGCTCCGCTTGGTCATCAGACCGGCATAGCCCTTGGCGAAAGCCGGCTCCATAAATGTGTAGATGCGGGCGATGTCTTTCTCCCTCGTCAGCGGGTCGATGTTGTATCTGACCGCCGACCACTCGCGGGCCAGCGTCTTCTTGTCGCCAGCGCGCGGCCTGTCCTCGCCCACGGCGTAACCCGAGGCTACAGGCTTACCGTTGATCGCGACTACGCGATCTCCTTCCGTTGTGCGCTCGATGACCACTTGTTGCGCGGGCCTGGTCACCAGAAGCGCGGTCACGCCGACGCTCACTACGAGCAGCAACGACTGAATCAGCGCCGCGATCGAGATGCGCCGGAGCATCCTCACGTCGTCTACGCTGCGGTACGATCCCACCGACGGCGCCTCTGGTTCATACTCTTCTTTTTCCGCTTCGCTCGCCTGCGGCAGCGTAAGATCTGTCACGCTTGCGCTCATTCTCATGCTCCCTTCTCAATTGATCTTCCCGTTAAGCGGCCTTTCATCCTCATCGACGATCACGGCCGGCTTCATCCAGTCCGGCAGCAAAATGCCTCGCTCACTACTGCGCTTCATATCCAACCCGGCGGCCCACCCAGCTATGATATAGACGAAACACCTTCCCAAGGCCTCACACTCATCCGGCGTCACATCCAACACCAACCAGCCGCTCTCCGGGCCTGTCTTTGAATGTTTGCGGATGAAGTCCTGAAATAATTCGACCAGGGTCGCCGGTTCCCTACTTGTGGCGCTCACGGTCACCCCTCCTTGCACTTTGATGTTCCGACATTTCAGTGCTCTACAACTTCCGTGCCATCCATGCGCTGTGCATCGGCCGGTTCTAGCCCTGGCGCTCAATCGGCGACGATAACGAGCGACGGCGACATAGGAATGGAGGGAGTTTCTTCGAGGGCGTGAACTCCACTATTCCGCTCCTTGTCTGGCCGGAAGAAGACCAGATCCTTCCAGTTGCGGATCCGCGGCATCAGTTTGATTCCGAGCAGATGAGCCTATAAGATCAGTCGATCTAGCTTACAACCGGTTGCATAACACAATCAGAACCGCGCGGATGTGCCGCGTGAGGAAAGGAAGTGGTATGGCTAAGCTCGTGTTCGGAATGAACCAGTCCCTGGACGGCTACGTCGACCATATGGCGTTTGCGCCAAGCCCCACGCTCTTCCGCCACTTCATCGAAGAGGCTCAGGGGCAGGCGGGCAGTGTCTACGGTCGCCAAATGTATGAGGTCATGCGTTACTGGGACGACGATCATCCTGAATGGGATGCAGAGGAACACGCCTTCGCGGCGGCGTGGCGGAACCAGCCGAAATGGGTCGTCTCGCGCTCGTTGAAGTCGGTCGGCC